>Ga0208938_1001714_pt1 | contig 12377 bp, 8 predicted proteins | sample AD_UKC125_MetaG_FD_184434 | JGI IMG/M metagenome (GOLD analysis project Ga0208938, IMG submission 184434) | Active sludge microbial communities of municipal wastewater-treating anaerobic digesters from USA - AD_UKC125_MetaG (SPAdes) (version 2) | ecosystem: Engineered > Bioreactor > Anaerobic >... | reverse complement strand
CGGGCGGCGTTCGATGCCGGTGACGTCTCTAGCCGCAGTGCGGGGATCATCGCCTCGACGATGGACAAGCTCCCGGAGTCGTTGACTGATGTGGAGCGGGCGAAGGTCGAAACGTCCCTGGTCCGGCAGGCGCGGGTGTTGAATCCGGGGCGGTTCTATCGGGCTGCGAAGTTCGCCCTCGCCGACGCTGAACGCTCCGCCCAAGAAGTCGCTGAGCATGTCGAAGCCCAACTGCTCGATCAAGAGACTCGGGCGTATCGGTTGGCGACGGTCACCATGCAGGACCTGGGTGATGGGACCACGAGGCTGCAGGCGTTGTTGCCGACGTTCACGGCGCGGATGCTGGGCAAGGTGTTGCAGTCGATGACCGCACCCCGGCGTGTTCACCTCCGGAAAGCCGCCGAAGCAGCCTTGGCTGATGGTCAGATCGCTGCTGGTGACTTGGCTGACGGGTCCGTCGCTGCCGACCTGCACGCCTCCACCCGCCCCGCCCCTGGCGCAGCCTTCGGGCTCGCCACGCCAGCCGAGTCCGTCGCGTTTGGGCAGGCGGCGGCTGGCGTCGGCGCACAGCGGGGTGTGGGTCGGAATGCCGATTGGGCCGATATCGACTGGGCGCACCGCCGCGGACGTGCCTTGACTGAGTTGATCGAACACCTCGACACCGAACGACTCACCGGCAAGGTCGCCGCCACCGTCATCATCACGATGACCATGGAACAAGCCGTCGGCGCCGCACAAGCGGCACTGGTGCAGCAATCGGTCCGGGAGAGCACCGGGACGCTGCTGGAGATGACCCCCAGCGCCGGTGCCGCCAGCACCGACACCGGCACGTTGATCTCGGCCAGTGCCGCGCGGCGGATCGCCTGCCAAGCCGGGATCCTCCCCGCAGTCCTGGGCGGCCCCGGACAGATCCTCGACCTCGGCCGACATCACCGGTTCTTCAGCGACCCACAACGCACCGCCCTCGCCGTCGTGTACGACACGTGCGCCGCGGACGGGTGTGACCGACCCTTCGCGTGGTCGGAGCTGCATCACCAGCATCCTTGGTCGAAAGGCGGGTTGACCGATCTGGACCTCGCGATCCCGTTGTGTGGCTACCACCACCGGCTGATCCATAACCCCCACCACCACCACCACATCACCACCGACAACCAAAGGGCGAAGACCGTCCACTTCCACGAACACGCAAAGCCCAGCACGACGGACCAGCTGGCAACGGGGACGAAGCCTGTCCACGCCCGGGGCCGGGCATGACGCCCACCGTCGAACCGGCTGGCAGTGTCCACGTCTCACAGCCACGTCCACAGCCAAGCCACAGCCACGATCACCAACGCAGCTGAAGAGCCGAGGGGCGGCGGGGCATGAAGGCGCGTGCCACCCGGGGCTACCCCTGTGGAGGGCCCGTGGCTCCAGCAGCCCGTTCCTCGTCAGGCTGCACCGACAGGCCAGGAGCCAGACCAGCTGCGGCCGCGGCTGCCTCAGCAGCGGTCAGCACCTCGCGCACCGGCCGGCCCAACCGCCGCGCCGCCGCCCGCGCATCCTCGAACTCCACGGTCGCCTGCACGATCCGCCCAGCCCGCGAGCCGACCTTGATCCGCACGGTCTCGCCATCGACGACGACGGGCACCCACGACCGCGCGAGGACGTGCCGCGCGACGGCATACTCGCGCACTCCGAGCGTGGACGTGTGCGCGAAGAACACCTCCCGCACGGCGTCGGCGGCCTCAAGCGACGCCAGGGCATGCACCGTGTGCGCAGGACGCCCCTTCTTCATAAGGATCGGCGTGAGCCAGGCATCGGCCGCGCCGACGTCGAGCAGGGCCTCGAGCACCGTCGGCCACACCCGCGGGTCGAGATCGTCGACATTGGTCTCGAGGACGAGCAGCGATTCGGCGGCAGGCCCGCTTCCCGCAGGCCCGTCTGCCGCGTGCCCGAACCTTCCGACGATCGCCCGCACCACATTGGCCCGGTCGGCTCGCTCCCTCGAACCGGCACCCATCCCGACCTGCACCACCCGACCGGTCGGCAGCACCGCCGCCACCCCGGCCAGCGTCGTCACCAGGGCCACTCCGGTCGGCGTCGCCAGCTCGCCGAGATCCGACTCCGCGCCGCCGGTCCGCACCGGCCAGCCGGACCGGGCGACCAGGGACAACACCGCCGGAGCGGGCACCGGCAGGCGACCATGCGCGGCGCGCACCGACCCCGACCCCAGCGCGATCGCCCCGGCTCGCACCGTCGACGGCGACACCTCGCCCACCAGGTCGACCAGGGCAGCGCATACGCCGACGACATCGGCGATCGAATCCCACGACCCGACCTCGTGAAACTCCACGGCATCGGCGGGTATGCCGTGCACCTCACCTTCAGCCTCGGCAAGGTGAGCGAAAACGCTTGTCGCGCAACGCCATACCTCGGCATTGAGCCCCGAGGCAGCGGTGAGCAGCCCTCGGATCGTGGCCCACGAGCGGTGCGGGTGGTCTTCGGCGACGGAACTCACCACCGCGCGCGAGGCACGCAATCCGCTTCTTTGACAAGCAGATAGCTCGATCGATACGAGTCCGGGCACGACTGCCTCGACGGCCGAGCGCACGGCGTCCAGCGACGCCCCGGCATCGAGCAGCGCACCCAAGAGCATGTCGCCGGCCACCCCGGCCGACAGGTCCAGCCAGACCGCCGTCCCCGATGACGCCGTCCCCGATGACGCCGTCACTGACGTCGTCTCTCGCGCCGTCACGTCGCCAGGTCCGGGATCCGCGCCACGACCGAGAACCCTTGGCCCGGCACGGACGACCACTGCACGGTCCCGTCGAGTGCCGCCACGCGCTCGGTCATGCCGACCAGCCCATGACCGGGCGTGATCGGGTCGGCTCCCTGGCCGTCGTCGCGCACCGATACGTCGATCCAGCCGTCGCGTCGGTGCACGTCGACCCACGCGTGGTCGGCGTGAGCATGCTTGGCGGCATTCGTCAGCGACTCCTGGACCACCCGGCATACCGCATCAGCGCGCGTCCGGCTCACCTCGTCGAGGGTGGCGTCCAGGTCGAGCGACACCGCCGGTCGCGGCAGGCTGCGGGCCGTGCGGGTGATTTGGTCACGCAGGCTGACCGGCCCGTCCCGCAGCTGAGTCACCGCGCCGCGCACGTCGCGGATGAGACCCGTGGCCAGGGCCCGCGCGTCGGCCACCAGCCCCTCGGTCTCGGGAGTCGTATGCCGGGCGATGAGTTCCAGCGTCAGCGACAGGGTGGTCACCTGATTGCCCATGCTGTCGTGCAACTCGCGGGCGATGCGAAGGCGCTCGTCGGCGGCGCTGACTTCGGCCAGGCGGGCCTGGGTGGCCGCGAGGTCGGCGTTGGTCTGCACGAGTCGGGCGTTGGTCAGCTCCAGTTCGCGGGCGACCGCCGCGGACGTGTCGCGTTCGCGGGCCGAGCGCACCACGACGTCGACCATGAGCGAGGCGAAGAAGATCAGGGCACCATAGATAACGGCCCAGACGATGGTGCCGCCCTTGAGCACGAGAATGCCCATCAGGGCCAGGACGAGGAAGACGCCCAGGACGATGAGGCCACGGGTCTGCAGCGACCAGCCGCACGCGCCGGCCAGCAGCACCAGGAAGACGGGAGCGATCTGGTCGACACCCCAGACCAGGTTGGCACCCAGCGCCGCAGCCACTCCGATGACCATGGCCCAGCGATCGGTGGAATGCGGGCGTAGGAGCGCGTCGGAGAGCATGACGAAACAGACCAGGACGACGACCGACAGAAGCCACCACAGCGCCGGCACCTCGGCGCGCCGGTGCGACAGGGCAGCGGGGAGCACGACACCGGCCCACGCGACGACGCCGCCGACCGCGGCGAGGATCGTCACCGGGTCCAGGGGCGCGCGCGACGGGCGGGCAGCCGACGCTTCGCTCACCGGGCCAGCCTATGAGGGGAGGTGACGCCGGACAATGGCCCTGGATCGGGCGTCCGGCGACAGCGGAGACACCTAACGGGCGATGAGGCCCAGTTCGATGGCACGGAGCACCGCTCGGGTGCGGTCCCGGACGCCGAGCTTGAGCAGGATGGCCGACACGTGGTTCTTGACCGTGCCCTCGGCCAAGTGCAACGCCTTGGCGACCTCACGGTTGGAATACCCAGCGGCCAGCAGGCGCATGACCTCGACCTCGCGCTCGCTGAGCGGCTGCGCCTCGGGCTCCTCGGCGCCCTGTCCGCCTGCCGTGGGACCGGTGCCACCTGTGACGATCCGCTCGAGCAACCCGGCCGTGAGACTGGGCTGGATGACCCGCCCGCCGGAGGCGAGCGTCTCGATGCTCTCGACGAGCTGTTTGAGGGTGACGTCCTTGAGCAAGTAGCCGCGAGCCCCGAGCCGTAGTGCCTCGAAGGTCGCCGCATCGTCGTCGAACGTGGTGAGGACGAGCACCGGGGGGAGCTCGATGCCGCGTGCGCCGGCAACCCGCAACATCTCCAACCCACTCATCCGCGGCATCCGCAGGTCCAGCAGGATGACGTCTGGACGGTGCTCTTGGATCGCGGTCAGCCCGGCCTCACCATCGTCGGCCTCGGCGACGACGGTGACGCGCGGGCTGAGCGCCAGGAGCGCCTGGATTCCCTGGCGCACCAGGTGCTGGTCATCGACAATGACGACCCGAACCGGGGATTGCTCCCTCATCTCGTCCGACGTCATCGTCTTTCCCATTTTTCGGCTCCCCTGCGAGACTGCGACGCACTGCGACGCACTGCGACGCACCGCAGCCGGTTGTCGCACCGACGTTCCACTCGCTGCGGCCGTCAAGATCACGGTATAGCTCTGCACACTCGATCAGCTCTGGACCCTCGCGGCGCGTATGGGTCCAGCCTACGCGAGTCGGACAATCCGGACGGTGCCAGAAGTCATGGCTCATGGGCATGACCACAGGCACATGCGCAGCCAGGGATCTCCCAGCACACTGGTGGCACGAGGGAAGCACGTCGTGCGCTGATGCGGCGCGAGGGAACGGCGTTCGGCCTTCGGACCACGCAGGGCTGGGGCAAGGAGTACACGAGGGTTCTGCATTGGGGCTTGGGTGAGGGTCATGAGGTTGCTTCGGGCGTCAGCCCGAGAGGGGACTACCGCCATCGTGACCTTCGCCCAAGGCCCTCATCCTTTGCTCTCACCCGTTTCTGCGCGCCTCGCGCTCAGCGGAAATAGCAACCCGCTGGGTGAAGGTGATGAGCAGCGACTCGTCGTCGTGGGTCACCTCGACCACCACCACCGCGCCGGACGCAGCGTCCGGCCGCACCTCACTCGGCGACTGGCCACCTGACTGCAGGTCACCCGACGGCATACCGCCGACCACACTGATCGATCCCAGCCTCCCCCGCCCGTCCGGCCGCCACAGCGCGCGCACGACCGCCCCCGGCCCGGCGCCGGACAGCGCGTCGAGCAGGTAGGCGACGAAGACGGCGATCCCGCCGGTCTCCCCGCGGTCGGCAGACAACACGACCCGTATGCCGTCCGCCCGGCACCGCGCGACGGCTGCCACCAACTTGGGAGTGAGCATCGGCCCGGCGACCAGCACATCTCGCGCGCGGGACTCCAGCGCGAGGCATTCCCGCCGGTCGGCCTCGGACAACGGGCTCGGCCCGGCGACGAGCCGCAACTGGTCGTTGACGGCATACCCGAGTTCGTGAATGCGCGCCCGGGCGACGCTGCGCGTCTCCTCTGCCGTCGCGACCAGCAAGCGGGCCTGACCTGACGCGATTCCCGCGGCGGCGATGCTCGCGCTCGCGTTGTCGAGAGACCGGCGCACCGCCGTCGCCGCGACGAAGAAGGCCACGACCTGCAGCGAGGTATCGGCGAGCGGCCCAGGCGCAACCGTGCCCAACCTGACCAGGTGGGCTGCCGGGATACCTCCGACGACCGACAGCAGGAGCACCGACGACCACACCGGACCCCACCGGAAGCCAGAGCCTGCGATCACGGCGGTCATCGCGCCGACGAACCAGTAGGACCACCCGCCGCGCGCCGGATCGACGATGTTGAGGGTCGAGACGAAGGCCACTGTCGACGCGACCAGCGAGGCCGCGACGGACCATCGGCGGTGTCTCAGCGGAGCGAACGCGATGATGAGGAACGCACCGATGACGACGAGCAGGCACCCCACGAGCACGGCGAGCGAGCGGAACTGCTCGGTCAACCGCAGCGCTGCCAGCGTTTGAGCGCTCAGGGAGAGGGCTGCCATCCGGTAGACCGGCAGGAAGGATCTGTCGCGCCAGGTCACCGTGGCCGACTCTGCCGGACCGAGTGACGAGCCACTCACCCCCGAGCCGACTGCGCCGGACGAGTGAGCCACCGGCATCCGGATCGTCACGGTCGTGCCCGCACCCGGGGCGGACTCGACGAGCGCCGCTCCGCCGACGCGCGAGGCGCGGCCTTCGATGCCCTGCGCGATCCCGCGGTGTCGGCCACGATCGGTCCCTACGTCGAAGCCCACCCCAAGGTCGCTCACCCTGGCAACGACCTCATGCGGGTGCCTGCGCAGCTCCACCGCGACGCTCGCGACCCCGGCATGCCGAGCGACGTTGACGATGGCTTGCTCGGTGGCATCCCGGAGGGCGACGCCGCGATCGGCGCGGATGTGGCCCGTCGTGCCGGGGCCGGTCCAGCGCAAGCCCAGTCCCCAGCGCGCCGCAGTGCGTGTGGCGTGGGCGAGCAGATCCACCTCGTATGCCGGGTCCGACACCTCCGCGCGCGGGTCGACAAGGCCGGCCGATGCGCGCCTGGGATCATCACCGTCAAGGGCATCGATGGCGTCCTGGGCGAGCTCGCGGGCCGCGTCGCGCTCGATGGCACTCTTGGAGCGACCCGCGAGCAACAGCGCGCCGAGCACCTTGTCGTGGACCAGACCGTCCCACTCCTGCTGTGCCTCGGCGGCCGCCTGCTCCCGCGAAGCCTGCTCCCGTTCCCGCCAGGCCCGCGTGACGGCGGTCTCGACGTCGCCGGCGCAGCGGCGCAGCCGGTCGATGACCAAGGCGGAGGACGCGCCACCGGTGAAGATGGTCGCCGCCGTGAGGACGACAAGGACGTTGTCCAGGTAGTTCCAGCGTGCTGCGATGAAGGTCACCGTGGACAACGCCGCGACGACCAGGCCGATCCGCTGGGCGAACGCGAAGCCCGCCACGCCGTAGGCCGACGCGCCGAGAATGGTCAGCGGGTCAGTGAGGTCGTGGTCCACAGCGGGGAACCGCCCGATGACCTGGACCAGCCCGAGGACCAGGCCGAGCCCCACCCACCACCGCAGCGCGGTGCGTCGCGGGTTGTTGCGCACCGCGTCGGCGACGCACCACGCGAAGCCCGCCAAGGCGACAACGGTGACCCAGCCCAGCAGACCGGGCGGATAAAGGGTCGGCGATACCTCTTGTTGCCAGGCCGCCCAGCCGCAAACAGCCGCGATGACGGCCACCGCACCCCAGTGCAGGGCGCGGTGCAGCACGTCACTGGTCAGCGGCACGGCATACCCGCTCTGGTCGGCGAGCCAATCGGACCGTCCCAATCTCGCAGAACTCCCCGGGCGCCGTCGCCCGCACGCCTATCCCCTCTTCGGGGGGATCGGGTCACGCGCACGCTGTGACCCAGCGGGTCAGCGGTGCGTGCCCCAGAGCACGAGCGCCCGGGAGTCGCTCACCCCGCGCCCGGGACGCTGCCCCGCCCGCATGGCAACGATCTCGCCGCTGCGGCCGGCCGCGAAGACCCGCCCAGAGCGATGCCGTATGCCGTCGAGCTCGGCGGTGAGGTCGCGCACCTGCGCGCGCAGGGCCAGGACCTCGCGCTGCAGGTCGAGGATGCGCTGGATGCCGGCGAGGCTGACGCCCTCCTGCTGGGAGAGCCGTTGGACCTCGCGCAGCAGGCTCACGTCGCGGGCGGAGTAGCGCCGCCCCCCGCCACGGGTGCGGGAGGGCGACACCAATCCGAGCCGGTCGTATTGCCGCAACGTCTGGGCGTGCATGCCCGCGAGCGTTGCGGCAACCGAAATGACGAAGACCGGGGTGTCCTCGTCGGGCACGAAGCGGCTCACGGTCAGGCCGTCATTCCGCGGCGCGGGCGATCAGGTCGGCCCGCGGGTCGACACCGGCCTCGTCGGCCGCCAACGCCTCGAGCGCGGTGCGGGCCGCATCACTGAGCCGCTGCGGCACGACGACTTGCACCGTGGCGAGCAGGTCGCCAGTGGCTTTGGCAGTCGCGACGCCCCGGCCACGGACCCGCAGCACCCGGCCGCTCGGAGTGCCCGGCGCGACCTTGACCCGCACCGGGTTTCCGGTGAGCGTCGGCACCGACACCGTCGCGCCGAGCGCCGCCTCGGCGAAGGTCACCGGCAGGTCGACGGTGAGGTTGTTGCCGTCCCGGCCGAAGACCGGATGCGGGGTCACCGTGACGTGCAGGATGAGGTCGCCAGCCGGACCACCGGGATCGCCCGGGTGGCCCTTGCCGCGCAGCCTGATCTTCTGCCCGTCCTTGACCCCGGCCGGGATCTTCGTCGTCACCGGTCCGGTCGGCCCGGTGAGGTGCACGGTGTCGCCGGTGACAGCTTGCCGGAAGCCCAGCGTAACCGCGGCCTCGACGTCCTGGCCTCGCCGAGGTCCGCGCGGGGCACCGAACCCGTCGTAACCCTGGCCGGCATACCGGCCTTGACCGCCGGCACCGGCGCCGCCGAAGCCACCGCCGCCGAAGAGCCCACCGAGCAGGTCTTCCAGGTCGGGCTGCGCGCCGCCGCGGCCACCGCTGGTCGTGAACCGGACGTTGGGACCGGCGCCGCCGCCGAACATCCCGGAGAACAGGTCCTCGAACCCGCCGCCGCCCCCCGGCCCGCCCGCGGTGAAGCGGGCGCCGCCGTGGGTCATCGCGCGGATCTGGTCGTACTGCTGGCGCTGCTCGGGGTCGGACAGCACGGCATACGCCTCGCCGACGTCCTTGAAGCGCTCCTCGGCCTTGGCATCACCCGCGTTCTGGTCGGGGTGCAGGGTGCGGGCCAGCTTGCGGTAGGCCTTCTTGATGGTCGCCGCGTCGGCGTCCTTGGCGACGCCGAGGGTGGCGTAGAAGTCCTTCTCGATCCAGTCTTGACTGGCCATCATGCACCTCCTTTGCGCAGGGTCGGGCTACTCGGGGTCGGCAACGGCAACCCGGGCCGGGCGCACCACTCGGTCACCGAGCCGGTAACCGCGCTGCAGCACCTTGACGACGGTCGTCGACGTCGCGTCGGCCGGCACCTCGGCAGCGATGTGCATGAGCGCCTCGTGGTGCATCGGGTCGAACTCGTCGCCGTAGTCACCGAAGGCCTCGATGCCGAGCTTGGCCAGCACCGCCTCGAGCTTGTCGACGATCACCGCGCCCGGACCGTCGACGAGGTCACCGTGCTCGCGCGCGAGGTGGATCTCGTCGAGCACCGGGAACATCGACTCCAGCACGTGGCTGATGCCGGCCTCGCGGGCCAGCGATCGGTCGCGGTCGACCCGCTTCTTGTAGTTGACGTATTCGGCCTGCAGGCGGCGCAGGTCTTCCAGCCGCTCGGCTGCCAGCGCCGCGTCGGGGCTGTCGGCGGCAGCCGAACCAGCGGGGTATGCCGGGTCAGTCACCTCCGTCGCCGCCGCCTCGCAACCGTCACCCGGCAGCGTGGGCTCGGTCGAATCGCCTTCTGGCGCAATGCCGTCCGAGACGACAGGGGTGCCCATCGGCTCGCTCACCGGGTGGTCGAACTCGTCGAAGCCCCCCGGCTCGGCCGAGGCTCGGTCACCCGCATGGGCGGGGCCGTGGTGCGGCCCCGCCGATGCGCGATGTGATCCAGGGGTCACTTGGTGTCCTCGTCGTCGACGACCTCGGCATCCACGACGTCGTCATCCTGTGCCCCTGCGCCTGCACCGCTCGGGCCGGCATCCTGCCCAGAAGCGGAACCGGCGCCCTCCCCGGCAGCTGCCTGCGCGGCATACATGGCCTGTCCCATCTTCTGGGAGACCTCGGAGAGGTGGGCGGTCTTGGCCTTGATGTCTTCGATCGAGGCGCTGGAGTCCTTGGCGACGGCGGTCTTGAGGTCGGCGAGCGCGGACTCGGTCTCGGACTTCTCCGCGGCCGGCACCTTGTCGCCACTGTCGGCGAGGAACTTCTCCGTCGAGTAGACCAGCTGCTCGGCGGTGTTGCGGACCTCGATCTCCTCGACGCGCTTCTTGTCCTCCTCGGCGTGGGCCTCGGCCTCGCGGACCATGCGCTCGATCTCATCCTTGGGCAGGGCGGACCCGCCGGAGATCGTCATGGACTGCTCCTTGCCGGTGCCCATGTCCTTGGCCGAGACGTGGACGATGCCGTTGGCGTCGATGTCGAAGGTGACCTCGATCTTCGGGATGCCGCGCGGCGCCGGCGCGATGCCGGTCAGCTCGAAGGTGCCCAGCGGCTTGTTGTGCTGGGCGATCTCGCGCTCACCCTGGAAGACCTGGATGAGGACGCTGGGCTGGTTGTCGTCGGCGGTCGTGAAGATCTCCGAGCGCTTGGTCGGGATCGCCGTGTTGCGCTCGATGAGCTTGGTGAACCGCCCGCCCTGGGTCTCGATGCCGAGGGACAGCGGGGTGACGTCGATGAGCAGCACGTCCTTGCGCTCGCCCTTGAGCACACCGGCCTGGAGGCTGGCGCCGATGGCGACGACCTCGTCCGGGTTGACGCCCTTGTTGGGCTCCTTGCCGCCAGTGAGCTCCTTGACGACAGCCGTCACGGCCGGCATACGGGTCGAACCGCCGACGAGCACGACGTGGTCGATGTCGGACAGCTTGATGCCGGCGTCGGAGATGACCTTGGTGAAGGGGGCCTTGACCCGGTCGAGCAGGTCCTTGGTCATCGCCTCGAACTGCGCGCGGCTGATCGTCTCGTCGAGGTGGATCGGGCCGTTCTCGCTCATCGAGAGGTATTGCAGGTTGACCGTGGTCGTCGTCGAGCTGGACAGCTCTTTCTTGGCCTGCTCGGCGGCGTCGCGCAGCCGCTGCATGGCGATCTTGTCCTTGGACAGGTCGACACCGGTGCTGTTCTTGACCGTGGTGAGCAGGTGGCTCACGACGCGCTCGTCCCAGTCGTCGCCGCCGAGGCGGTTGTCACCGCTGGTCGCCTTGACCTGGATCGTCGAGAAGCCGTCCTCGGGGTCCTTGCCGACCTCGAGCAGGCTGACGTCGAAGGTTCCACCACCGAGGTCGAAGACGAGGATGAGCTCGTCCTCCTTGCCCTTGTCCAGGCCATAGGCCAGGGCCGCGGCGGTCGGCTCGTTGATGATGCGCAGCACGTTGAGGCCCGCGATCTCGCCGGCCTCCTTGGTGGCCTGGCGCTCGTGGTCGTCGAAGTAGGCCGGCACGGTGATGACCGCGTCGGTGACGGGCTCGCCGAGGTAGGCCTCCGCGTCACGCTTGAGCTTCATCAGGGTGCGGGCGCTGATCTCCTGGGCGGTGTAACGCTTGCCGTCGATCTCGGCGGACTTCCAGTCGGTGCCCATGTGGCGCTTGACCGAGCGGATGGTCCGGTCGACGTTGGTGACGGCCTGGCGCTTGGCGATTTCGCCGACGAGCACCTCACCGTTCTTGGAGAACGCGACGACCGACGGGGTGGTGCGGCCGCCCTCAGCGTTCGCGATGATCGTCGGCTCGCCGCCCTCGAGGACGGAAACGGCCGAGTTGGTGGTACCGAGGTCGATGCCGACCGCACGTGCCATGAGTGTGTCTCCTGCGTGGTTGTACGGCATACAGGCTCAGGTATGCCGTGGGGTTGAGTCTTCGGGACTCACTCTGCGGCGGTCGGCGCGTGGTTGTCAAGCTCCGGCTCCGTAAAGTTGAGTCTGATGGGCTCAACTCTGCGGTATGCCGTGTTGTTCCCAGCTGCAGAGGTCACCTTTGGCACTCCCTGACCGCCGACCCGCACTCGCAGCCGCCACGAAGCCGGTGAGCACAAGGGCACCACGGCCACGCCGTCGCGGCGACGGTATGCCGTGGGGCCGGTCGTCACCACCATGAGATCAACCACCCGGTCCGGAAGCTGGTCACGCAACCACAGCAGATGTCGCACATCTGCGTCTCTGACCTCGGCGGCGAGTTTGACCTCAATGGCGAGGATTTGGCCTTCGGGGCCTTCAACGATGAGATCCACTTCCCGGTCGCCCCCGGTGAGCCGGAGGTGGCTGACCCGAGCCTCGGCTGCTTGCGCCAGCGCGCGCACCCCGAGCGTGACGAGAGATTCGAAGAGCGGCCCGGCCATGTGCGCCCCCGCCGGCCCCAGCAGTGATTCGGCAGACAACCCCAAGAGCCGGGCAGCCAAGGCCGGGTCGGCCAACTGGTGCTTCGGGCCCTGTTGAAGGCGCCGCAACGGGTTGTTGCTCGGGA
>Ga0208938_1001712_pt1 | contig 12382 bp, 10 predicted proteins | sample AD_UKC125_MetaG_FD_184434 | JGI IMG/M metagenome (GOLD analysis project Ga0208938, IMG submission 184434) | Active sludge microbial communities of municipal wastewater-treating anaerobic digesters from USA - AD_UKC125_MetaG (SPAdes) (version 2) | ecosystem: Engineered > Bioreactor > Anaerobic >... | reverse complement strand
GACGTGATGACGACCTTGAGGTCCGGCCGCCGCGGCAGCAGTTGCTTGAGGTAGCCGAGGATGAAGTCGATGTTGAGGCTGCGCTCATGCGCCTCGTCGATGATGATCGTGCCGTAGCGGCGCAGTTCGCGGTCCCGCTGCATCTCCGCCAGCAGGATGCCGTCGGTCATCACCTTGACGAGCGAGTCGCGGCTGGACTGGTCGGTGAAGCGCACCTGATAGCCGACGACTCCCCCGAGCTCGACCCCGAGCTCCTCGGCGAGCCGCTCCCCGACTGCGCGGGCGGCGATCCGCCGCGGCTGGGTGTGGCCGATCATGCCGTGGATGCCGCGCCCGAGTTCAAGAAGGATCTTCGGCAGCTGAGTCGTCTTGCCCGACCCAGTCTCGCCCGCGACGACGACGACCTGGTGGTCGCGGATCGCGGCGGCGATGTCGTCGCGACGGGCCGCAATGGGCAGGTCGTCGGGATAGGTGATCGTGGGGACCGACTCGCGGCGCCGCGCATACCGCTCAGCCCGTGCCTCCCGAGACTCACGCGGCCCTCTGGTCGGCCGCGCCTCGCGAGTTGGCTGGATCTGCCTCGGCTCGCCCGACCCGTCGGTATGCCGGGTCGCCGGCTTCCGACGCGGCCGACGCCGACGGGCGCGCGGCGGCTGCTCGGGCGGTGGCGTGGACACGCCCGCCAGGATAGGCCGAGACGTCCCGCCGTCTCGCCGAGATTCCCCGCGACCGACCCGGACAGCTTCAGCGCAGCGAGTCGAGGGTGACGAACGAGTAGCCGAGAGACCGCAGGCGGCTGATGATCTGCGGCAGCGCATCGGCATCCAACGTGGTGTTGTCGTCAGGGTTGGCGCCCAGGTGCATGAGCACGATCTCACCCGGTCGAGCCGCTGCAACAACGCGGTCGAGAACCTTCGCGGCCGTCATGCCACCTGAGGTCCCTTTCCACCCCAGGCTGTCGACCGTCCACCCGACGGCCTGATAGCCGTGGGCGGCGACCAAGGCGCGGGCGTGGGCGTCGGAGTCACCGAACGGGAAGCGGAAGAACGGGATCGGGTCCTTGCCCGTCGTCGCGATGATGGCCGACCGGGTGCGATCGAGTTGGCTGAGCACCTGGGCGTCACTGAGCGTCGGGAGGTGCGGGTGGTCCCACGTGTGGTTGCCGACCGGGCCGATCGTCGCCAACTGGGCGACCACGGTCGGGGAAGCCTGCACGAACCGTCCAGTGACGAAGAAGCTCGCCGGCACGCCCTCCCGGCGCAGGGTCGCGAGGATCGAGGCCGCCCCTCGGCTGTCCGCGCCCCCGTCGAAGGTCAACGCGACGACCTTGGCCGAGGTCGGCAGGACGCTGACGACCGTTGCGGTCCGTGGGGCTGAGGTCGTCGGAGGCGACGTCGTCGTCGTCGGAGTCGGTGTTGAGGTCGTTGGCTTGGCCGACGTGGACGTGGACGTTGTCGGCTTGGCCGATGTCGACGTGGACGGCCTCGGCGAGGAAGAGGTGGACGCAGACGTCGGGTGTGTCGAGGGGGTGCTGGTCGGCGGGCACGTGGTGCTCGACGGCACGACCGTGGCCGTGGGGACACAGGGGTCAGCCGTAGCCGTAGCCGGCGCGATCGGGCTGGTGGTCGACGAGGGCGCCAGGGTTCCTGGGCCGGTGGAGCAGCCCGCCACGAGTGCCATCAACGCCCCGACGAGTGCCAGCCTTGCCCGCATCGTCCTCGCCTCTTTCGGCTCGGTCCCTCACTGTGCAGACGTGTGGAACACCAGGCCGGTTGACCGCGGACATGCGGGAGGGCGGCATACCCGGTCGGTATGCCGCCCTCCCGCAGTCGCGAGGTCCGCGCCCCGCTGTCAGCCCGCGGCGGCCGCGAAGCCCTGCGTGAGGTCGGCGAGGATGTCGTCGATGTGCTCGATGCCCACGGCCAGGCGGACCAGGCCGGGGGTCACGCCTGCGGCCAGCCGGTCTGCGTCCCCACCCTGGGAGTGGGTCGTGGAGGCCGGGTGGATGACCAGCGAGCGCACGTCGCCGATGTTGGCCACGTGCGAGTGCAGGGTAAGGGCCTCGACGAACGTCTTGCCCGCCTCCAACCCGCCGACGATCTCGAAGGCGAGGACGGCGCCGGAGCCCTTGGGGGCGTACTTCTGGGCCTTGGCGTATTCCGGGCTGTCCGGCAAGGACGCCCAGCGCACCGACTCGACCTGCGGGTGAGCCTTGAGGAACTCGGCGACCTTCCGGGTGTTCTCCAAATGGCGCTCGACGCGCAGCGACAAGGTCTCGATGCCCTGGTTGATGAGGAAGGCGTTGAACGGCGAGATGGCCGGGCCGAGGTCGCGCAGCAGTTGCACGCGGGCCTTGAGGATGAAGGCGAGGTTGGCGCCCAGCCCCCCACCGACGCCGAGGTCGCGGGCGAAGACCAGCCCGTGGTAGCTCTCCTCGGGCGTGTTGTAGTTGGGGAACTTCTCCGGGTCCTTGCCGAAGTCGAAGGTGCCGCCGTCGACGATGACGCCACCGATCGACGTGCCATGGCCGCCGAGGTACTTCGTCGCCGAATGCACGACGATGTCGGCGCCCCACTCCAGCGGGCGGATGACGTAGGGCGTGGCAATGGTGTTGTCCACGATGAGCGGCACGCCGGCCTCATGAGCAACCCCCGCGACGCCCTCGATGTCGAGGATCTCGACCTTGGGGTTGGAGATCGTCTCGGCGAAGAACAGTTTCGTGTTAGGCCGGACCGCTGCGCGCCAGGAGTCGAGGTCGCTGGTGTTCTCGACGAACGACACCTCGATGCCGAACTTCGGGAGGGTGTATTTGAGCAGGTTGAACATGCCGCCATAGAGCGACGGAGAGGCCACGACGTGGTCGCCGGCCTCGGCGATGTTGAGGATCGCCAGGGTCTCAGCGGCCTGACCAGATGCGACGAGGAGTGCGGCGAGGCCACCTTCGAGGGCGGCGATCCGCTGCTCGACCGCGTCCTGGGTCGGGTTCATGATGCGGGTGTAGATGTTGCCGAATTCCTTGAGCGCGAACAGGTTTGCGGCGTGCTCGGTATTGTTGAAGACGTAGGACGTCGTCTGGTAGATCGGCAGGGCCCGCGCCCCGGTCGTGCTGTCGACGGACTGTCCGGCGTGGACCTGCTTGGTTTCGAATGCCCAGGTTTCGCTCATCGCTGAATGCTCTTTCGTGCCAGGGAGTCGCCAGGCGACCCCGCGCTTGCCGACGGCCCGGTTGGGCGCCAGCCTGGTCTTCACCCGGGGCACCCCATCGCGGATGGAAGGGTTGCCGGTCAGCGAGCCGGGGCTTGTCGCTGACACTCATGACCTAGTTGGAAGGGTAAACAGGGGCCGCATTCTGGGACAGGGACCGCTCACCATGTGGACCGCCCGGACCTGCGAGCATGTCCGCATGACCTACCGCACCGATGAGTACCGAGCCGCCAGCGATCGCTACGACCGGATGCCGATGCGCCGCTGTGGCCGCAGCGGCCTCGTCCTGCCGGCGGTCTCGCTGGGCTTGTGGCACAACTTTGGTGACGACGTCCCGCTGGAGCGCCAGCAGGCGATCCTGCGCCGAGCCTTCGACCTGGGTGTCACGCACTTCGACCTGGCCAACAACTACGGGCCGCCCTACGGCAGCGCCGAGCGCAACTTTGGCACGATCTTCCGGCGCGATCTGCGGCCCTACCGGGACGAGTTGATCCTGTCGACCAAAGCCGGCTACGACATGTGGCCGGGGCCCTACGGGCAGGGCGGCGGCTCCCGCAAGTACCTCCTGGCCTCGCTGGATCAATCGCTGCAGCGGATGGGGGTCGACTACGTCGACATCTTCTACAGCCACCGCTTCGACCCCGACACTCCGCTGGAGGAGACCATGGGCGCGTTGGACAGCGCGGTGCGTCAGGGCAAGGCCTTGTATGCCGGTATCTCCAGCTACTCCGGTGCGCGCACCCGAGAGGCGGTCCAGATCCTGCGCGAGTTGGGCACTCCCCTGCTGATTCACCAGCCGTCCTACTCGATGCTCAACCGGTGGATCGAGACCGACCTGCTCGACGTGCTCGGCGACACCGGCGTCGGGAGCATCGCCTTCTCGCCCTTGGCCCAGGGCATGCTCACCGACCGATACCTGACCGGCATACCGGCGGATTCGCGTGCTGCCCAAGGGAAGTCGCTCGACCCGGCGCTGTTGTCCGAGGCCGCGCTCACCCACATCCGGGCTCTGCACGAGATAGCCTCCGAGCGTGGTCAGAGCCTGGCTCAGATGGCGTTGGCCTGGGCGTTGCGTGACCCGCGGGTCACCTCGGTGTTGGTCGGCGCCTCCAGCGTCGCGCAATTGGAAGCCAACGTCGCCGCGGTGGACAACCTGGAGTTCAGCGCGGCGCAATTGCAAGCCATTGACGCACATGCCGTCGAGTCCGGGATCAACCTGTGGAAGCAATCATCGGGTGACTGAGCCGGGCCCCGCGCAGTGGTTGAGACCGGTCTCAGCTCGCCTGCCTAGGCGGGCCGCCGCGCGTGTGGGCGGCGGAGGGCGGCATACCCCTGCCGGTATTATCGCCGGATGACCGCCGCCCTGGCCGCCTGGACGCGACGCCGCTGGATCGCTGCCCTGGTGGCAGCCGCCGCGACGACCGTCCTCATGGGCGTGCCGACCGCGCTGATCCCGACGCCCGTCTTCGGCCGCGAGGTGCCACCGACGGCCTGGGCCTGGCCGGTCCTGCTGGCCACGAGCGTGCTCAGCGGTCTGCTGTTGGCCACCTATGTCCGTGAGCCCGGCCAGGCCGAGCCGGCGACGACGGCAAGCCGGTCGGGCACCATCGGCGGCCTGTTGTCCTTCCTCGCCGTCGGCTGTCCGGTGTGCAACAAACTCGCGCTTCTCGCGCTCGGTTACAGCGGTGCGCTGCAGTGGTTCGCGCCGGTCCAGCCGTTCCTCGCGGCGGTCGGCGTCGTCCTGCTCGCGGGCGCGTTGCGTCAGCGTTTGCGCGGACAGCTCGCCTGCCCCGTGCCCGCCTGAGCGCGGCAGCGACCGACCGGCAGGCGCTGACCCCTCACGCAAGTGGGCGGCATACCTCTGCGTGAGGTATGCCGCCCGCCTTGGTGACGCGCGCGATGGGGCTCAGACGCTCAGGTGCGGACGAACCGGCCGCTCGCCCTCGTCGAAGACCAACTCGGGGCGACCGACGAGCAAGGGGTCGGGGACGCCGACGACGTCAACGTCCTTGTCGGGGTAGTCGATTCGCGACAGGATCACGCGCATCGCCTCAAGGCGCGCCCGCTTCTTGTCGTTGGACTTCACGACCGTCCAGGGGGCGTCGATGGTGTCGGTGTAGAAGAACATCGCCTCTTTGGCCTGGGTGTAGGCGTCCCACTTGTCGAGGCTGGCCATGTCGGTCGGCGAGAGCTTCCACTGGCGGACCGGGTCGATGCTGCGACGCTCGAACCGACGGAACTGCTCGGCGCGCCCAACGGAGAACCACAACTTGACCAGGTTGACGCCCGAGCCGATGAGCATCTTCTCGAAGGCCGGAGCCTGCCGCAGGAACTCGAGGTATTCGGCCGGGGTGCAGAAGCCCATGACGCGCTCGACGCCTGCGCGGTTGTACCAACTGCGGTCCATGAGGACGATTTCGCCGGCGTGCGGCATGTGCCGGACGTAGCGCTGGAAGTACCACTGAGTGCGCTCGTGCTCGGTCGGCTTCTCAAGGGCGACGACCCGCGCGCCACGCGGGTTGAGGTGTTCCATGAAGCGCTTGATCGCGCCACCCTTGCCGGCTGCGTCGCGGCCTTCGAAGACGACGACGAGTTTGAGGCCCTGCTCCTTGACGTGGTGCTGGAGCTTGAGCAACTCGATCTGCAGGAGCCGCTTGGTCGCCTCGTACTCGGCGATCTTGAGCTTCTTGTCGTACGGGTAGTTCTGCTTCCAGGCGATCGGGTCGGGGTCCAACGGTTCACCCGGGATGTAGCGCAGTTTCGCGTCATCGCTCTCCTGGTCCAGGAGCATCCGGTTGCGCAACTCGTCCAGGGTCGCGGTCGCCGGGGTGAATGTCGACGTCGAATAGGTGAGTTCGCCGTTGGTCACCCCTTGGCCGAGAGTCTCGGAGGGTTGCTGGACGGGAGGTGCTTCTGAGGCAGTGGTGCCTGTGTTGGACTCGGACATCAACGTCCCTTCTCGTGCTGCGTTGTCACGAGGGTAGTGGGTGGGTACTCGGGAGGACAGCGCGCCACATGGTTGACTGGGACACATGATCGACGGCGAATACGCACCCAGCCCGACGCAGTGGGTGCGCGACCAAGTGGCTCAGATCGAGGCGTCCGGAGACACCGCCTCCGTCTCCATCCACGGCAAGTTCGTGGTCCTGCTCACCATGCGGGGACGCTCGACCGGGTTGGTGCGCAAGGTCCCGTTGATTCGGGTTGAGGAGGGCGGCCAGTATGCCGTGATCGGCAGCCGTGGGGGCGCTCCGGACGACCCCAAGTGGGTGGCGAACCTGCGCGCCAACCCTGACATCACGGTCCAGGACGGGACTGCCGTGCTGCCCATGCGCGCGCGTGAGGTGCATGGGGCCGAGCGCGACGAGTGGTGGGACCGGTGCGTCGCCATGTTCAGTGACTTCGCCGAGTACGCAACCAAGACCACCCGGGTCTTCCCGGTCTTCGTGCTCGAACCCCGTTGATCCCTGGGGCGATCCGCTCGGACGCCCCCGTCACGTGGCGGACGTGCGCTAGCTGTCGGTGGAACCGGCCACGTCTGGACGACGTCACAGGAAAGTGATATCACTTAGATGTCACATACGTGATTCTCGTTCCCCGGAGGCAATCGCCATGAGCACCACCCCGTCCACTCCTGCCACTCCCAGCATCGACCCCATCAGCAAGCCACCCGTCGGGCGTCCGGTCGGCCATGCCGGAGCACGGGTCACCGTGAGTGAGCGATCGGCGTTCGCCGTCGACGGGTTCATAGCGGTCTTCGTCGCGCTGGTGCTGCTTGGCCTCCTGGCCCAGCGCATCATCGGGTTGGCCACCTCGCATGTCGATGAACCGAGCCCTGGCGACCTGACCTTCATCGTGACCATGATCCTGGCGGCGGCGCTGGTGCTCAGCTCGGTGGTCGTCATCCAACCCGGAGAGACCAAGGTCGTGCAGTTCTTCGGACGGTATGTCGGGACGGCGAGGCGCTCCGGGTTGTCGATGCTTCTGCCGCTGACGACCAAGCGCAGCGTCTCGGTGCGGGTCAACAACTTCGAGACCAATGTCCTGAAGGTCAACGACGCCGACGGCAACCCCGTCGAGATCGCGGCCATCATCGTCTGGCAGGTTGCCGACACGGCCAAGGCGGTCTTCGCCGTCGAGGCCTACAAGGACTTCGTCAAGGTTCAGGCGGAGGCGGCGCTGCGGCACGTGGCGACCACCCACCCCTACGACGACCCCGACGGCCACGGTGAGTCGCTGCGGGGCTCGACCGACGTCGTGTCCGGTGAATTGGCGACCGAAGTCGCCGAGCGGGTCCGGGTCGCGGGAGTCGAGATCCTCGAGGTGCGGATCAGCCATCTGGCCTACTCCCCCGAGATCGCGCAAGCCATGCTGCAGCGGCAGCAGGCTTCGGCGATCATCGCGGCCCGGTCGATGATCGTCGACGGTGCCGTGGGCATGGTCGAGATGGCTCTGCAACGACTGGAAACCAAGGACATCGTCGTCCTGGACGATGAGCGCAAGGCGGCCATGGTGTCCAACTTGCTCGTCGTCCTGTGCAGCGAGGCCAAGGCGTCGCCGGTCGTCAACGCCGGGTCGCTGTATCACTAAGCCGCCGTTCACCATGTCCGAATCCCCCAGCCCCGGCTCCGCCCGCCGGGCCAAACCGCAGCGGCACGCTGTGCTGCTGCGGTTGGACCCTGCCGTGCACGCCGCGCTGGCTCGGTGGGCCGACGACGAGTTGCGCAGCGTCAACGCCCAGATCGAACTCCTGGTCCGCCGCGCACTGGACGAGCAGGGGCGTATGCCGCGCGAGGCCGGCCCGCTCCCCCGCCGCGGCCGTCCCACAACCGACGGGCCGTGAAACGCGACGAAGGGCGCCCGCGGCTGTGGGGCGCCCTTCGTGGTGGAGCGGACTCTCGTCAGACGAGAGCGGGCTCCTTGCGGGAAGCAGTCGTCGGGGCAACCCGAGCGGCGTGCCGGAGGCCGAGGAGCCCGAGGACGAGGAACATGAGCGCGCCAGCAAAGGCCGCGTAGGCGGCATACATGGCGATGACGCCCATCGTTCCGAAGGCGTAGGCGTTGAGCAGGAGGCCGCGCAGGGTCGAACCCATGAAGAGCGACTCTCGCAGGTCGCCGAGCTTGGCGACGGCAGCCGGGTCGGCATTCGGAGTGGCCTTGAGCTTCTGGAACTCGCCCGAGACCTCGGAGTAGGTCTTGCCGCCCGAGGACTTGTTCATGTGAACGAGGATGTAGTGGTCGGCGTAGGCCTTGGCCTGCTCACCGGTCTCCATCGGCTGGCCGGCGAACTGGGTCAGGTAGGGCTTGATGAGCGGGTCTTCGATAGCACCGCCGGACGGCATCGTGATGTGCTGGTCGGCGAGCTGCGTGCGGACGTTCTCGGCGACGAAGTTGCTGGCCCAGGTGAGGAGGCCGCCTGCTGCGAGCAGGACGACGGCCATGACCAGGCCGGTCCAGGAAATCAACTTGTCGAGCATGGTGCGCATGTGGATCGTGTCCTTCTCGTTCCGGCGGGGCCGGAGTCGATTATTGGTTGACCCCTCAAGCGTCTCCCCATACTGGGCTTATTAGCAGAGGCCGATGGTCCCACGTCACTGAGTCATGAGTCACAGGACGCCTGCAGAGTTGCCTTGTCGCGCTAGGCAATCGCGCTCTCTTGACCCCTACTCTCGTCCATGCGCCAGATCGCCTGAGGCGTCGCGACCGCAACGGCCAACAGCGGCATACCCGCGTCTCGGCAGACCCTCGCCGCAGCCTCGTGCCACTCGCGGTCCGAGTCGACGGTCTGGCGTCGCCCGGGCCGGGCCACGATGACCACGAGGGCGCACCCATCGAGGGTGTCGGTCAGGCGCGTGAACGGTTCGAAGAGGGCAGCCTTGTTGCCGAAGGCCTGCTCGTCCAACTCGGTGATCACGCACGGCTGGGCCAGCTGGCCGGAGGGGTAGCAGACCAGGACGTAGATGGCCCCCGCCTCTCTGTCGGCGACGGTCGCCATGAGATCGACGACATCGATGAAGATCGCAGGGTCGATGATGGGGTGTTCCGGCCAGTCGTCCGGGAGGTCTTGGAAACTCATGCCCCCACTGTGGCCGCGGCGGGCACCAGCCTGCAGAAGTTTTCCACAGCCTGCCCTCGCGGTCGATGGCGGTCCACACAGGACAGCGGGTGGGGCCGGGCTTCCCCTCGGGCCCCACCCGCTGTGTCTATGCGTGGCGTCGGGCCCGGAGTCTCACGCCCGGGCCCGACTCATTCAGTTGTGGTTCCGCTCCAACGGCTGGCGTTCAGCTGCAGCCGCTGGTGCTGCCGCAGCCTTCGCAGACGTAGCACGAGCCGGCGGGGCGCATCTTGGTCCCGCAGGTCATGCACATCGGCGCGTCGGCCGCCTTGCCCTGGAACTTGGCGAGCAGGTCCTGCGACGAGTGGATCTCGATGCCGACCTCCCGGGCCGAGGCCGCTCCGGCGCCGGAGATGACCTCGCCAGCGTGTTCGGCGGACTTGGCTGCGGCGACCGGTGCTGACGCGGAGGCCGCGGGAGCCACCGGTGCGGCAGCGCTCGAGGACTTCTCGGGAGCCACCGGCGAGTGCCGGACCATCGACTGTGCCGAGGCTTCGAGGTCATCCTCATAGTCGCCATCGGAGGAGTCGGGGACGGCATACGAGCCGGTCTCCAGGTGCCGAGCACGCTCGTCGGCGGTGTGGATGCCCATGAACGAGCGGGTCTCGAAGTCGAGGTAGTCCAGCGCGAGACGACGGAAGACGTAGTCCATGATCGACTGCGCCATCCGGATGTCCGGGTCGTCGGTCGGTCCGGCCGGCTCGAAGCGCAGGTTGGTGAACTTCTCGACGAAGGTCTCCAACGGCACGCCGTACTGCAGGCCGATCGACACGGCAATGGCGAACGAGTCCATCACCCCGGCCAGGGTCGACCCCTGCTTGCCGAGCTTGACGAACAACTCACCGAGACCGTCGTCGGGGTAGGACCCAGCCGTCAGGTAACCCTCGGCGCCACCGACGGAGAACGAGATGGTCTGGCTCGGGCGACGCTTGGGCAGGCGCTTGCGCACCGGGCGGTATTCCACCCGCTCGACGACCTTGACGACCGGCTCCGCCGCGCCTGCCGCACCGGCAGCCTTGGCCGCAGCTGCATCCTTGGCGGTCGACCCGCCGTCGGAGAGGGGCTGGCCGACCTTGCAGTTGTCGCGGTAGACCGCCAACGCCTTGAGGCCGGACTTCCATCCCTGCAGGTAGACGTCGGCGATCTCCTCGACCGTGGCCGTCTCAGGCAGGTTGACCGTCTTGGAGATGGCGCCGGAGAGGAACGGCTGGCACGCCGCCATCATCCGCACGTGACCCATCGGCGAGATCGCCCGGGCACCCATCGCGCAGTCGAAGATGTCGTAGTGCTCCGGCTTAAGGCCCGGGGCGTCGATGACGTGACCCTTGTCGGCGATGTATTCCACGATCGCCTCGATCGACTCCTGCTGGTAACCCAACTTCCGCAGGGCTCGCGGGATGGTGAGGTTGACGATCTGCATCGACCCGCCACCGACGAGCTTCTTGAACTTGACCAGCGAGAAGTCCGGCTCGATGCCGGTCGTGTCGCAGTCCATCATGAAGCCGATGGTCCCGGTCGGCGCGAGCACGGAGGCCTGCGCGTTGCGGAAGCCGTTGCGCTCACCCAGCTTGACGACCGCGTCCCATGCCTTGGTGGCCGCTTCGTGGATCTCACGGTCCATCACGTCATAGGTGCGGACCGAGTCGTTGGCCGCCTGGTGCTTGCGCATGACGCGCTGGTGGGCCGCGGCGTTGCGGGCGTAACCGGCATACGGACCGACCACTGCGGCGAGCTCGGCGGATCGCTTGTATGCCGCTCCGGTGAGCAAGCTGGTGATGCCGGCCGCGAGCGCGCGGCCACCGTCGGAGTCATAGCCGTGGCCGGTCGCCATGAGCAGCGCGCCGAGGTTGGCGTAGCCGATGCCCAGCTGCCGGTAGTCGCGCGTGGTGACCCCGATCGACTCGGTCGGGAAGTCGGCGAAGCAGATGGAGATGTCCATCGCCGTGATGACCAGCTCGGCGACCTTCTGGAAGGTCACCGCGTCGAAGGTGTCGTCGTCGCGCAGAAACTTGAGCAGGTTGAGCGAGGCCAGGTTGCACGAGGAGTTGTCCAGCGACATGTACTCCGAGCACGGGTTGGACGCGGTGATCCGGCCGGTCTCGGGGTTGGTGTGCCAGTCGTTGATCGTGTCGTCGTACTGGATGCCCGGGTCGGCGCACTCCCACGCGGCCTTGGCGATCTTGTCGAACAGCTCGCGGGCGTCGACCTCACGGATGACCCGGTTGTCCATCCGCCCGCGCAGCCCGAAGGACGCGCCCTCCTCGACGGCGCGCATGAACTCGTCCGAGACCCGGACGGAGTTGTTGGCGTTCTGATACTGCACGGACACGATGTCCTTGCCGCCCAGGTCCATGTCGAAACCGGCGTCCCGCAGCGCGCGGATCTTGTCTTCTTCGCGCGCCTTGGTGTCGATGAACTCTTCGATGTCGGGGTGGTCGACGTCCAGGACGACCATCTTGGCCGCGCGGCGGGTCGCCCCACCGGACTTGATCGTCCCTGCGGACGCGTCGGCGCCGCGCATGAAGGACACCGGGCCCGAGGCCGTGCCACCGGAGGAGAGCAGCTCACTGGAGGCGCGGATCCGGCTCAGGTTGAGCCCGGCACCGGACCCGCCCTGGAAGATCTTCCCCTCCTCCTTGTACCAATTGAGGATCGAGTCCATCGAGTCATCGACCGAGAGGATGAAGCACGCCGACACCTGCTGTGGCGAGGAGGTCCCGACGTTGAACCACACCGGGGAGTTGAACGAGAACACCTGGTGCAGCAGCGCATAGGTCAGCTCGTGCTCGAAGATCTCGGCGTCATCCTCGGTCGCGAAGTAGCCGTGCTCCTTACCGGCCTTGGCGTAGGTGAGGACGACGCGGTCGATGAGCTGGCGCAGCGACCATTCGCGCACCGGCGTCCCCTGCGCACCACGGAAGTACTTCGTCGTGACAATCGCACCGGCGTTGACCGACCAGAAGTCGGGGAACTCGACCCCGCGCTGCTCGAAGATCGTCTCGCCCGACTTCCAGTTGGTCTGGACGACGTCGCGCCGCTCCCAGGTCACCTCGTCGTAGGGGT
>Ga0208938_1001711_pt1 | contig 12382 bp, 10 predicted proteins | sample AD_UKC125_MetaG_FD_184434 | JGI IMG/M metagenome (GOLD analysis project Ga0208938, IMG submission 184434) | Active sludge microbial communities of municipal wastewater-treating anaerobic digesters from USA - AD_UKC125_MetaG (SPAdes) (version 2) | ecosystem: Engineered > Bioreactor > Anaerobic >... | reverse complement strand
CGCCACCGTCACCGCTCAGGCCTCAAGCTCCCGGTCGACACGACGAGCAGAGAGTGGGGACTTCTACTTGGCCACCAACGGGGACCTCACCTGGCCACCAGTGGGGACTTTCCCATGGCCATGGACACGTCGCTGCGCCGCCAGACGCGCCGGAGGCGCCGAGTCCTCCGGGCATGCTGGCGCTGACCGTGGAGTTGCTCAGGTTGTAGGTCGCCGCCCCGCCGTTGCTGCTGGCATTGCCCCCCAACGCTCCGGAGTAGGTCCACGACGGGATATTGGTGCTCGGTCGGACGAAGCTAGCCCCACCCGCTCCACCCCCGCCGCCGGCGACGACCAGTGGCGTGGTGCCACGCAGTATCGCTGAGCCGCCACCACCGGAACCACCGCCGTTGGTCGTCGCATTGCTGCTGCCGCCTGAGCCGTATCCACCGCCACCGACGGCACCGGCGGCAGTCCCGGCAGTGCGCAGGCCTCCAGCCGCCACGATGAGCGTCAGAGTCTCGCCTGGTGTGACCGCAATGATGCCGGACACGCTCGCGCCGGAACCGCCTGGCCGAGCGGCAATCCCACCCCCTCCGCCGCCGTTGACACGGAAGCACAACCGGGTGACCCCAGCCGGGACGATGAAGCTGGTCGTGATCGCAGAGGTGCCCGTCGAACTCGGCGCCGGCGCCGTGTACTGCGGAGTCGTCAGCGCGGTGAGGCAGTTGCTCGCGGCGTAGGCCGTTGTCGGAACAGCCACGATCACGGCGGGAATGGACCAGGCCAGGCCCTGGGCGACCTTCCGGCGACTCGGCCGTTCAGCCGCGCTTGCCTGGTCACCGGACATGTCTGTTCCCTCCCCCCAATGAGCACATCGGCCTGGGCAAGCCGACGACCCCGACGCTCCCGCCAGTCGCCCCGCATGGTAGGCCGCTCGGGCACCACCCGCTCGTCGGAGGAGCTCAGTGTTAACGCAAATTGATCGAGGTTAAACAGTGTCCAGCAGGATCAGGTCTCGTCGCCTCGTCGAGTTCGCGTGGCGCCCTCAAGCCAGGCGGCGGCTCGCAGCACTCCGACGTCGTCGAACCGGCGTCCGGACAGCTGCACCCCGATCTCGCGGCCGCTGGGCCGCCGCCCCATCGGCACAGCGCAGGAGGGCTGCCCCGACATCGAAAAGGGCACGGTGAAGCCGATATGCGCCATTCCCACGGCGGGATCGTCTCCCCAGGGCATCGGCCAGCCGGCCGGGAAGGCGCTCACCGGCGCCACCGGGGAGAGCACGAGATCGTATGCCGTGGTCGCAGCGACGGTCGCGCCTCGCAGCGCCAGCATCGCCTGGTAGTTGCGCAATGTCTGCACCCCGGTCGCGGGTGAGCCGGCTTCGGCCCACTGCCGGACGTAGGGCAACACCCGCTCACGGGCTTGGCTGGGCAACACGTCAAGATCGGCCCACAGCCGCATTCGCCAGAAGGCGTCCACCGCAGTGAGTGTCTCCTCGGTGAGCCAGGGGGTGATGACCTCGACGTGAGCCCCGCCTGCCTCGAAAAGCCGACCGGCCACCTCGGTGACCTCGCGCAGGGCCGGGTCGCACGGCATACCGGCTCCGGCGTCGAGCAGTAGGGCCACTCGCAGGCCCGCCACGGATGCGTCCTCGACGGTCCAATCCAGTTGCGCTGCAGGCAAAGCCGTCCAATCTCGAGGGTCGTGACCCGAGATGGCCGTCATCGCCGCAGCGGCGTCGGCGACGGTGCGGGTCAGTGGTCCGGCCACCCGGCCGAGGTAGGGCGCTTCCAGAGGCACCCTGCCGTAGGAAGGTTTGTGCCCGACCAACCCGAGCCAGGTCGCCGGCAGGCGGATCGAACCGCCGATATCGGTGCCGATGTGGATCGGTCCGTAGCCACCTGCGGCGGCCGCGCCGGCTCCGGCCGAACTCCCGCCCACGGTGAGCGTCGGGTCCAGAGGTGAGCGGGTGATGCCGTAGAGCGAGGAGACGCCCGAGGAGAGCATCCCCCAGTCGGGCATCGTCGTCGTGCCCACCAGCACTGCGCCGGCGGCCCTCAGTCGCTCGACGACCGGGGAGTCTGCGGCGGGCATACGGGGGGTTGCTCCCGCCGATCCGGATCGAAGGGGCACGCCGGCGCGGGCGAGGTTTTCCTTGACGGTGACCGGTATGCCGTCCAGCGGGCCGACCGGCATTCCGGCCGCGAAGCGCCGCTCCGACTCGGCCGCTGCGCGCTCGGCCGAGGCGACGAGGTCGGGGGAGTGGTCGGCGAGGGCGTTGACGGTGGGTTCGAGCTCGGCGATCCGGGAGGCGACCGCGGCGTTGACCTCGACCGGCGATACCTCTCGCGCGCGATAGGCAGCGCCCAACTCGGCGACCGACCACGCGTTCAGGGGTTGCACGCCGTTCATCTCCTGTTGCCTCCCGTCACCTCCCGTCCGCCCCGAAGCCGAGGGTAACCCCTGACCCCGACGGTGTGGCTACCGCCGGGTAGATGACGGTTGGGTATCGAGATCCTTCGGCGGCATTGCCCGCCACCCATCAACCCGATCCGACGCCGTAGCCTGTGCTGGCCAGATCGTCCGCCGGATCCCTCTTGGAGTTCCCGTGACCCTTCGCACCGGGCGGTTGTCCGCCCTCCTCGTCCGCCCACTTGCTGCCGTGGCAGCGGTGGCGATCGGCCTCACCGCGTGCACCGCGGGGTCGAGCACGACGCCCGCCCTCACGTCCGGCGCCGCCGGGACGTCCACCGACAAGATCACCCTCGGCCTGGTCGCCGAGCCCGCGAGTCTGGACTTCACCAAGACCGATGGCGCCGCGATCCCGCAGGCGCTGCTCGTCAACGTCTACGAGGGCCTGGTCAAGCTCGACCAGGACGGCAAGATCGTCCCGGCGCTGGCCAAGTCGTGGAAGGTCAGCGACGACAAGAAGACCTACACCTTCGATCTCCTCGAGGGCGCGAAGTTCACCAGCGGCGAGGCGTTCACCGCCGAGGACGCGGTGTTCTCGATCAAGCGGGTTGCCACCGACTGGACCACCTCGCTCAAGGCCGGCATGGCAGCGGTCGCCGACGCCAAGGCGGTGTCGCCCACGCAGCTGCAGGTGACACTGTCGGCTCCGAGTAACGACTGGCTCTACCGGATGACCACCCACCTGGGCGCGATATTCTCCCGCACGGGGGTCGCCGATCTGGCCAACAAGCCGATCGGCACCGGGCCCTACACCTTCACCTCATGGAACCGCGGCGACGCAATCACGTTGACCCGCAACGATTCCTACTGGGGCACCAAGCCCCACTACCAGACCGTGGTGCTCAAGTACTTCAAGGACGCCACCGCCCTGAACAACGCGCTGCTCACCGGCGCGATCAACGTGGTGACGACGGTGCAGGCTCCCGAAGCGCTGGCTCAGTTCAGCTCCAACAGCAAGTACCAGGTCATCGAGGGCACGACCAACGGCGAGGTGTTGCTGTCGTTCAACAACGCCAAGGACGTCTTCAAGGACAAGAAGGTGCGCGAGGCGATCCGCCGCGGCATCGACCACAAGGCTCTCATGGACACCTGCTGGGCGGGCAAGGGGGCACTGGTCGGCTCCTTCGTGCCGCCGACCGACCCGTGGTACGAGGACCTCACCGGAGTCATGCCCTTCGACAAGGCCAAGGCCACCGCGCTGCTCACCGAGGCGGGCAAGACGGGCACGACGCTGCGGTTGCGCGTGCCGACCCTCCCGTATGCCGTGTCGTGCGGTCAGGTGGTGAAGTCACAGCTCGAGGCCGTGGGCTTCAAGGTCGAGCTCGACCAGCTCGAGTTCCCGGCGGCCTGGCTCACCCAGGTCTTCAAGGGGGGCGACTTCGACATGTCGATCGTCGCGCACGTCGAGCCGCGCGACATGAAGGCCGTCTTCGGCAACCCGGACTACTACACCCACTACGGCACGGCCGACATCCAGGCCCTCTTCAAGGCCGCCGACGAAGGCTCCGCCGAGGACCAGGTGACCAACCTCAAGAAGGCCGCCCGTCTGTTGGCCGAGGATGCCGCAGGTGACGTCCTCTTCCTGCTGCCCAACCTCATGGTCGCAGACAAGGGCATCACCGGACTGCCGAAGAACGCCATCGCGGTCGCCTTCGACCTGTCCAAGCTGGCCAAGGGCTGAGCGCCCGCGCATAGCCGGTGCCCGTTGCCGAGCCTGCGCTCGGCAACGGGCACCGACCGTCCGAGGGCGTCGCACTCCCCAGCGGCGCCGCAACGTGATTGGGTGAGCGCATGCTCCTGCGCCTGGCCGAGCGCACCGTGATCCTCCTGGTGAGTCTTGCGGTGAGTTCGCTGTTGGTCTTCGGCTTCATGGTGCTCTTGCCCGGTGATCCCGCCCGGGTGGCCCTCGGGGTCAACGCCACCGAGGCCGATGTCGCCACGCTGCGCCGCGAATACGGCCTGGACCGGCCGCTGGCCGCGCAGTTCCTCGACTGGGTCAGTGGGCTGCTGCGCTTCGACCTGGGCAAGAGCTACATCAGCAAGGCCGAGATCGCCCCGCAGATCGCCGATCGGTTGCAGGTCTCGCTCATCCTCGTCGCCGTCTCGATGCTCGTGGCGCTGGTCATTGCGGTGCCGTTCGGCACCTTCATGGCGGTCCACCACCAGCGTCCGGCCGGTTTGGTCCTCTCGGCGATCTCCCAGATCGGGGTTGCCGTTCCGGCCTTCCTCGCCGGCATCCTGCTCATCACCGTGTTCGCGGTGCAGCTCGGCTGGCTCCCAGCCGGTGGCTGGACGCCCCCGGCATACGATCCTCGGTTGTTCCTCACGCAACTGCTGCTGCCCGCGTTGTCGCTGGGTCTGGTGCAGGGGGCTGTGCTGACTCGCTATGTCCGGTCGGCCGTCCTTGACGTCTTGCGCGAGGACTTCCTGCGCACCGCCCGCGCCAAAGGGCTCACGCCGATGCGGGCGCTGGCCCGGCACGGGCTGCGCAATGCGGCCGTCCCGGTGGTCACCGTCCTGGGCCTGCAGTTGGCCACGCTGCTGGTCGGCGCCGTCGTCATCGAGCGGGTCTTCGTCATCCCCGGCCTCGGGTCGTTGCTGCTGGACGCGGTCGGCAACCGCGACCTCATCGTCGTCCAGGATGTCGTCATGGTCCTCGTCGTGGCGGTGCTCGTCACCAACTTCGTCGTCGACCTGCTCTATCTGGCGATCGACCCCAGACTGCGGACGGGCACCCGATGACCAGCCCGTCGTGGCGCGGGCCGTCATGGCGCCGCGGTGCCGGCACGTCCAGCGGGTTCTCCCGGCTGGCCACCGGGCTGCTCCCTGCCGGCGCGCACCGCTCCAGGGCCGCAGTCAGCGCCACGATCGCGGTCGGCGGCGGCATCGTCGGTCTCATCGTCGCAGTCGGCCTGCTGTCATTGGTCTGGACGCCCTACGACCCGGGGGCGATCGACCCCACCTCCCGGTTGCAGATCTCTTCAGGTGCCCATTGGCTCGGCACGGACAAGTTCGGGCGCGACGTCCTCTCGCTCATCATGGCCGGTTCGCGCACCACCCTCGTCGTCGGCGTCGTTGCCGTCGGGGTGGCCGCGATCGTCGGTGTGCCGCTCGGAATCCTCTCGGCCATGGTCCCCAAATGGTGGGGCGAGGTGATCATGCGTGCCAATGACCTCCTGCTGGCCTTCCCGGCGCTGCTCTTGGCGATCATGCTCACGGCGGTCCAAGGACAGGGCGTCGTCACGGCCATGATCGCGATCGGCATCGCGAGCATTCCGTCCTTCGCCCGGGTCGTGCGATCCGGCGCCATCGGGGTGATGAAGACCGAATACGTCCTCGCGGCGCGGGCTGCCGGGCGGCGCCCGTGGGCGATCGCCCTGCGGCACGTGCTGCCGAATGTCATGAACCTCGTCATCGTCCAGGCGTCGGTCTCCTTCGCCATCGCCGTGTTGGCTGAGGCGGCGCTGTCCTACCTCGGCCTCGGCGCCCCACCCGGCACTGCTTCGTGGGGCCGGATGCTCCAGGAGGGCCAGGAGCTGCTCTTCGTCGCCCCGCGCTTGGAGGTCTTTCCCGGTGTGGCGATCGCCCTGGCGGTGCTCGGGTTCAACCTGCTCGGCGATGGGCTGCGGGATCGCTACGACCCCCGATTGCGAGACGGCCGATGAGTATGCCGTCCGGTTCCGTCCCATCGGCCTCCCAGGGGTCCGTCATTGCGCCTCGTGATGCGCCAGCCGATAGGCCTGCCGATGCGCCGAATATCACCGCGCCCGATGACGTGCTGCGCGTCGACGGACTGCACGTCCGGGTCGGCGAACTCGAACTGCTCAGCGATGTCGACCTCACCGTGCGCCGCGGCGAACGCGTCGGTCTGATCGGCGAATCCGGCTCGGGCAAATCCCTCACCGCGCTGTCGATCATGGGGTTGCTGGCTGAGTCCCTGGTGCCCTCCGGCTCCATCGCCGTGACCGGGCAGGACGGACGGCATACCCAGGTTGTGGGAGCTGCCGAAAGCGACCTGGCCGCACTGCGCGGACGCGACGTGACGATGATCTTCCAGGAGCCGATGACGGCACTCAACCCGACCATGCGGGTCGGTGCCCAGGTCGCCGAGGTGATGCGCATCCACCGGACCGTGCCCGACCGGCATACTGCAGCCGCTCGTGCCGTGGAGTTGCTCGACCGGGTGGGGCTGCCCGATCCGGCCGAGGCCGCGCGGGCCTATCCGCATCAGCTCTCCGGCGGACAGCGGCAGCGGGTCGTCGTCGCCATGGCCCTGGCCAACGACCCCGCGCTGCTCATCTGCGACGAACCCACGACTGCGCTCGACGTCACCGTGCAGGCGCTCGTGCTCGACCTCATCGTCCGCGGGGTGGAGGCACGCAACGCGGGGATGCTCTTCATCACCCACGACCTGGCGGTCGTCGCGAGCGTCTGCGAGCGCGTGTTGGTCATGTACGGCGGGCGGGTCGTGGAGGCCGGTGACGTGCAGCAGGTCTTCACCCGGCCGCGGCACCGCTACACCCGCGGTCTCATCGGGGCATCGGACCTCGACCTCACCCGAGACGACGGGCGGCTCTACACGATCCAGGGCTCGGTGCCGTCGGCGGGGCGGTTCCCGCACGGGTGTGTCTTCCGCAACCGGTGCATACACGCGACGATCGAGTGCGAGAGCCTGCCGCGGTGGGAGGGCACCGGACCGGAGGACGGGTTCGCCTGCTGGCATCCGGTGCGGGTCCACGACAGTCAGGGGGTGGACGCATCATGACCGTCGGCATCGTGCCGGCCGTGCGAGTCCGCGAGGTCACCCGCGACTACCGCCGGCAACGCACGTCGATCTTCACCCCGGCTCCGGTGGTGCGGGCCTTGCGTGGCGTGAGCCTCGACATCGCCCCGGGCCAACGCTTCGGGATCGTGGGGGAGTCCGGCTGCGGCAAGTCGACGTTGCTGCGGATCATCGCCGGCCTGGATCAACCCACCACTGGCACCGTCGAGATCGACGGCACCGACATCTCGCGGCTGCCCGAGCGGCGGTTGGGATTCCTGCGCGAGCGGCTCCAACTGGTCTTCCAAGACCCGCTGGGCTCGCTCGACCCCCGGATGAAGGTCCGCGACATCGTGGCCGAACCCCTTGTCTCCCAAGGGAAACGGGACAACCTGCCCCGAGTGCTCGAGCTGCTGGAGGCGGTCGGGTTGCAGCCCGAAGCCGCCGATCGTTACCCACACCAGTTCTCCGGTGGGCAACGTCAGCGCATCTCGATCGCCCGCGCTCTGGCACCTGACCCGCGCATCCTCGTCGCGGACGAGCCGGTCAGCGCCCTTGACGTGTCGGTGCGGGCCCAGGTGCTCAACCTCCTTGACGAACTCGTCGAGCGGCTCTCGCTCACCCTGGTCTTCGTCTCTCATGACCTCTCGGTCATCCGCCACGTCTGCGACTCGGTGGCGGTCATGACCCGCGGCGAGGTGGTCGAAGTGGGTGCCACCGAGCAGATCTACCAGGACGCCGAACACGCCTACACCCGCGCCCTGGTCGCTGCGGCCCCCCGGCTGCGCACCGCGCTCGCCGGCCGCACCGCAGCCGATCTGGCCGCCGACACCCTCGCCGCCAAGGAGAGCCGATGAGCTGGACCACTGGCCCCACCAACTCGCTGGTCGACGTCGCGGGGGTGCGCGTCGGCCACCACACCCGCACCGACGCGGGCTGGCTGACCGGCAGCACGGTCGTGCGGCTGCCCGCCGACGGCGCGGTGGCCGGGGTGGATGTGCGCGGCGGCGGTCCCGGCACCCGTGAGACCGACCTGCTCGATCCCCGCAATCTCGTCGAACGGGTCCACGCCATCTGCTTGTCCGGCGGATCGGCTTTCGGCCTCGCGGCAGCTGACGGGGTCATGACGGCGCTCTTCGCCGACGGCATCGGCTTCCCCATGGGGGCACCGGGTGAGGTCGTCCCCATCGTGCCCGGCGCGGTGATCTTCGACCTCGGCCGCGGCGGTGTCTTCGGCAACCGGCCGGACCCCTCCTTCGGCTCTGCCGCCTATGCCGCCGCCACCGACGGTGCCGTGGCCCAGGGCTGTGTCGGAGCCGGCACCGGCGCCAAGGCCGGCGGCCTCAAGGGCGGGATCGGGTCGGCCAGCACGGTGCTCGCCGGCGGCGTGACGGTCGCCGCGCTCGTGGTCGTCAACGCGGTCGGCTCCTGCGTCGACCCCGGCTCCGGACAGCTGTATGCCGTGTCACTCGGCCTCCAGGGTGAGTTCCCGGCACTCGGCCCGGTCGACCCCGAGCGCCTGGCGCAGGCTCGGGCACGGGCCGCCGCCGAGGTCGGGCCACTGAAACCGGCTCTCGCCACGACGATCGGGGTCATCGCCACCGACGCCACGTTGACCAAGGCCCAGTGCGCCAAGGTGAGCGGCATCGGCCACGACGGGCTGGCCCGCGCGATTCGCCCGGTCCACACGATGTTCGACGGCGACACCCTCTTCACCGTCGCAACCGGTGCCCACGGGTCAGCAGGAGCCCCGGATCCCTTCGCGTTCCATGCCCTGCTCGATGCGGCCGGCGACACTGTCACGCGCGCCGTCGGCCACGCCATGCTCGCGGCGACCTCGACGACCACCGCAGCCGGCACCATCCGCAGCTACCGCGACGCGCTGCGCTGATCTGCGGCCCGATATCGCCGACCCGCACGCCCAGGTGCCACCGACCCCAGACCCGATCACCCACCCACAAGGAGTCCACGAGATGAGCGACGTCAGTCCAGACCTCACCCGGATGTTCCGTCTCGACGGTCGTCGTGCCGTCGTCGTCGGCGGCGGCAGCGGCATCGGTCAGGCCGCTGCCCTCGCCTTGGCCGCCCATGGCGCCGAGGTCATCGTCGCAGACCGTGACGAGGAGGCGATGGCTCGCACCGTTGCGGCGGGCGATGCGGCGGGAGCGGGACGTGCGGGCGGGCGCCTCACGGCATACCGTCTCGACGTCCTTGCACCCGGGGCGGTCGAGCAGGCGGTGACGGACCTCGGGGCCGTCGACGTCCTGGCGGTCACCCCGGCGGTCAACGTGCGCAAGCGGCTGCTGGACTACACGCGCGAGGAGTTCGACCGCGTGGTCGACCTCAACCTCGGCGGCGCCTTCGAGCTCATCCGGGCGTTTGGGCGCGGAATGGCCGAGCGCGGCCGCGGCTCGATCATCGGGTTCTCCTCGATCCGGTCGCTGACGACCGAGCCCGGCCAGGGGGTCTATGCCATGACCAAGGCCGGTTTGGTCATGCTGCTGCGCACCCTGGCGGTCGAACTCGGCCCGCACGGGGTGCGGGTCAACGCGGTCGCGCCTGGGGTGGTCGACACGCCCCTCACCGCGCCGATCAAGGCACAGGGTGAGTGGTATGCCGCTTATGCCGACAAGGCGATCCTCGGCCGCTGGGGGCGCCCGGAAGAACTCGCCGGGGCCGTGGTCTACCTGGCCTCGGATGCCTCCAGCTATGTCACCGGCTCGGTGATGTTCGTCGACGGCGGCTGGACTGCGGCCGACGGGCGGTTCGTCCCGCCGGCCTGAGCCTGGGTGGTGCGAGAATCGCGGTGCGCCATCTGGGCATCCCGTGATCACGGCACCCATGCCGCCCGAGTCGTTCGTCGAGCCGAGAACCCAAGGTAGGACCATGCCGCACTCCGAGCCAGCACCCAGCCTCGAGCAGTTGCAGGCGGTGGCCAAGGCCCACGGGGTGGGTGTCGACTTCTGGGGCTTCTACGGCAACCTGCTGCCCGTGTCCGCCGAGACCCTGGTCCGGGTGCTCAGCGCGCTCGGCGTCGATGTCTCGACCGGTCCGGCATGTGAGCGGGCCCTGGAGGACCGCGTCGATCACGAATGGCGCCAGATGGTGCCCCCGACGATCATCATGCGCGAGGGCAGCCCGACGAGCTTCCCCGTCCACGTCCACGACGGCGCCCAGGTGCGAGTCTGGGTGATCGACGAGGAGGGCAACGAGTGGCCGGCCTATCCGGGCCAGCAGTGGACCCCGCCGCGGGAGGTCGACGGGGTGCTCCTGGGGCGGGCCACCTTCTGGCTCCCGCAGGACCTGCCGCTCGGGTGGCATGTGGTGCGGGCCGAGTCCCAGGGCCGCGAGCAGCAGGCCACCCTCGTCGTCGTCCCGCACCGGGTGACCACCGCCGACTCTCTCCCGGCGCGCACCAAGCGGGCCCGCACCTGGGGCCTGATGGCCCAGCTCTACTCGGTGCGCTCCCGCCGCTCCTGGGGCATCGGCGACATCGAAGACCTCGCCGACCTCACCGCGATCGCGGGCGCGGCCGGTGCCGACTGGCTGCTCGTCAACCCCCTGCACGCTGCGGAACCCGTTCCGCCCATTGAGGATTCGCCCTATCTGCCCACGACCCGGCGGTTCTTCAGCCCGATGTATGTGCGGGTCGAATCGATCCCCGAGGTCGCCTACCTGCCACCGGTGGCCCGCGCCCGAGTGGCCGAACTGGCCCGGATGGCCAGCGCCGCCAACGGCGATGCCACGCTGCTGCGCCGCGACCCGGCATACCTGGCCAAACTCGAAGCCCTGGAACTCCTGTATGCCGTGCCGCTCACCCCCGGCCGGGCCAGCCGGTTCGCGGCCTTCCGGGCCGAGGCCGGGCCAGGGCTGGCCGATTTCGCCTTCTGGTGCGCGGTACGCGAGCACCACGACGGTGACGAGGCGCTGTGGGAGGAGCTTCCGCCGGCAGGGGAGCGGGCCCAGCAGTTGCGGGTCACCCTCGCCGACCGGATCGCCTTCCACGAGTGGATCCAGTGGGCCATCGACGAGCAACTCGAAGCCGCCCAGGCCACCGCGACTCGCTCGGGGATGGCGATCGGGATCGTCCACGACCTCGCGGTCGGAGTGCACCCGTGCGGGGCCGACGCGTGGGTGTTGTCCGACGTGCTCGCCAAGGGCGCATCGGTCGGCGCTCCAGCCGACATGTACAACCAGCAAGGCCAGAACTGGTCGCAGCCGCCGTGGCACCCTGGGCACCTCGCCGACGCGGGCTATGCACCCTTCCGCGACATGCTGCGCACCATCCTGCGCCACGCCGGCGGCATCCGCGTCGACCACGTGCTCGGGCTGTTCCGGCTGTGGTGGGTGCCCGACGGTATGCCGGCCAACGAGGGCACCTACGTCTACTACAACCACGAGGCGCTGGTCGGCATCCTCTGCCTGGAAGCCCAACGGGCGGGCGCGGTCGTCATCGGTGAGGACCTGGGCACCTTCGAGCCTTGGGTGCGCGACTACCTCGCCTCCCGGGGACTGCTCGGCACGTCGATTCTGTGGTTCGAGTATGCCGACGGGGCGCCGATGCCGCCCGAGCGCTACCGACAGGGGTGCCTGGCCTCGGTCAACACCCACGATCTGCCGCCGACCGCAGGCTACCTGCGCGGCGACCACGTCGAACTGCGCGAGCGGCTCGGCCTGCTGAGCCGGCCGGTGGAGCAGGAGCGCGCGGCCGACCGGGCCGAGCAGGAGCGGGTGCTCGCCATGTGCCGGGACCGGGGCCTGTTGCCTGCCGACGGTGGGGCGACCGAGCAGGAGACCGTCGAGGCGCTCTATCGGCTCCTGGCCGCCGCACCGTCGATCATGCAGGGGGTCGCCCTCGTCGACGCCGTGGGGGAGCCTCGGGTCCAGAACCAGCCCGGCACCGATGAGGAATACCCGAACTGGCGGATCCCGCTTGCCGACGACACCGGCACGGTGGTCTACGTCGAGGACCTCGCTCAGCACGCGCGGGCGCAGAGTCTCTTCCGCGCCGTGCGCGAGGCGCTCGCCTGACCGGGCAGCGTCGAGGACAACTCGGGCCAGAGCGGCTCAGGCCGGGGCTGGGCCGCCGATGACGGCGTTCCACGGCCGCAGCACGTGGTCGGCTCCGACCCCACCGGCGGTGTAGGGGTCGTTGTCGACGACCTG
>Ga0208938_1001710_pt1 | contig 12383 bp, 13 predicted proteins | sample AD_UKC125_MetaG_FD_184434 | JGI IMG/M metagenome (GOLD analysis project Ga0208938, IMG submission 184434) | Active sludge microbial communities of municipal wastewater-treating anaerobic digesters from USA - AD_UKC125_MetaG (SPAdes) (version 2) | ecosystem: Engineered > Bioreactor > Anaerobic >... | reverse complement strand
AACTTGGGTTTTCAAGAGTAAGGTCAAGAGGGCAATCACCACCAAAACAAAGACTCCGCCGATAAGAAGCACCGCATTCGTCTTGCTAAGGCCAAGGTCTTGCAGTTGGGTCACCAAGGTTGTTTGACGGAGTAGGGCTACATTGGCCTTTCCAAGAACCTTGAGATTGATGGAGTAAAGACCAGTCAGAGTCACAATCCCTGTCAAGAGGGCTGGAATTTTCATCTTGGTATGAAGAAGACCAGATACCAAGCCTGCTCCCATTCCTCCAAGAAAAGCCAAAAAGGTAGCAAGCAAGGGATTAAGACCACTAACGATTCCCGTAGCACAGATAGCCGCTCCCAAAGGATAGGCTCCTTCTGCTGTCAAATCTGCAATATCCAAAATACGATAGGTCAGATAGACCCCGATGGCCATAATAGACCACAAGAGTCCCTGTGATAAACTTGATAAAATAAGATCCACAATTTTCTCCTTTTGAAACCTGGTCGCTGGATCTCAACCAGATTTCATGATTCATTATTCGTCGACAGACAGTTCTGAAACATCAATACCCAATTTTTTAGCCATCTCTTCATTGACATGGAGATTTACTGTTTCAGGGTATTCAACCGCTACTTCTGCCGGATCTGCACCCTCAATGATTTTAATGGCTATTTTAGCCGTTTGACGGCCGAGGGCTTCGTAGTTGGTGCCGTAGGTCAAGAGACCTCCTGCATCTACCATATCAGTAGAACCACCGATAACAGGTACCTTATATTCTACTGATAACTCACCAATCATCGTCATGGTAGAAGCTACCGTATTGTCTGTTGGAACGAAGACCGCATCCACATCTTTCATCAGGCTGGTTGTGGCATCCTGCACATCATTTGTCGTTGAAATACCTTTGAGCACCACCTTATAGCCTGCTTTTTCCAACAACTTCTGTGCTTCTTCTACCTGAACCTCTGAATTACGTTCACTGGTTGTATATAGAATTCCTACTGTCTTAGCATCTGGAAGAGCTTGCCCCAGTAAATCAACTTGTTTATCAATTGGAGCCTGGTCACTGGTCCCTGTCAGGAGCCCACCAGGTTTTTTGATCGAATCCACCAAGTCAGCAGACAGAGGATCGGTTACAGCAGTAAAAAGAATCGGTGTTTCTGTTGAAACAGTGGCCAAACTTTGGGCAGCTGGTGTGGCAATGGCTAGAACAATATCATTGTCACCGGTCAATTGCTCTGAGATGGTTTGCAGGTTGGCTTGATCTCCTTGAGCATTTTGATAATCAACAGTGATTTTATCACCCTCCTTGTAGCCATTGTCTTCCAATTCAGCGATAAAACCCTTACGAGCAGCAGTGAGCGAATCATGTTCCACATACTGCAGGATACCAACCTTTACGGTGTCTTTGCTATTTGCCCCCTTAGAATCGGAATTTCCACAAGCAACCAGAGCCAAGGCAGATAGGGCCGTAACTGAGCCTAATAAAGCTGTTTTTACTATCTTTTTCATTCTTTTTCCTCACTTATTTATTTAGTTCTTCGATAGAGGCAGAATCAATGCCAAGGGCCTCGGCCATCTCCTCATTGACCGCAATCGCTGCTGTATCAGGTTTTTTCACTGATAGGTCTGCCGGATCTTTACCCTGAAGTACTTCTACAGCCAATTCACCAGCCTGCACACCGATAGCATGGTAATCCACACCATAGGTAAAGAGAACTGCTTCTAGGTAGGCTTCGTCACTACCGATTGCTGGAACTTTCTTGTCCATTAAAATTTCACCGATAGTCGCTGCTGTGGAAGCTACTGTATTGTCAGTTGGTAGGTAAATGGCATCCACCTGTCCAGCTAGAGAAGTCATGACCTGCTGCACATCATTGGTGGAAGTCACTGTTTTGATGACCACTGTTTTTCCAGCTGCTTCTAGGGCCTCTTTGGCTTGTTTGGCCTGAACCTCGGAATTGACCTCGCTAGAGTTGTAGAAGATTCCCACAGTCTTAGCTTCTGGAACTACTTTGAGTAACATCTCCACCTGGCCTTCAACATCTGTCGCATCGATAGAACCAGTCATGTTGCCCCCAGGTGTTTCAAGTGAATCCACCAAACCAGCAGAAACAGGATCTGTCACTGCTGTAAAGATTGCAGGCGTTTCAGAGTCCACATTGAGTAAGGCCTGAGCAGCTGGTGTAGCAATTGCAAAATTCAAATCATTTTGACCAGCCAACTGATCAACCATAGTCTGAAGATTAGCTTGATCTCCTTGGGCATTCAGGAAGTCAACAGTCAAATTTTCCCCCTCTACATAGCCCGCATCCTTTAGGGCTTCTAGAAAACCTTTGCGAGACGAGGACAGAGCATCATGCTCTGCATATTGGATAATTCCCACAGATACCGCATCTTCTTTTTTAGATGAGGAATTGGTGCTGCAGGCAGCCAAGGCCACAGCCGAGACAAGGGCAAAGGATGCCAGTGCTATTTTTTTAAACTTCATCATTTTTCTCCTGTATTGTTTCTTTTTTCTTAAAGGAAAGATGAGACAGAAAAGTTCTGCGGTCATAAAAATAAGGAACCCTCGACTTCATCTAAAGGGTTCCTTTTTCAATCGTAAAATGAAAAGAGATTGACTCTGGTGCCCTTTTAAGATTTTCATCTATGTCGGCACACGTTTAATAACCACAGCCACATAGATACAAACTTTACGTTGCACGTGTCTGTATCCATGCTTCCATGTCTACAAACACTATCTAAAGTAGCCGTAGTAAAAGGTTTGATGATTCGTAAGGTCTTGACAAGTCAACAACATACGAGCTCTCCTATTCTCATTTCTTTTAAGGTTAGTAAAAGCATAAACCATTTTGACTCATTTGTCAAGAAATTCTGTTTAAAGATGCGCTTTTTTCTGACAATTTTGATTAAAAATACTTCTTACTGTCAGAAAGTCAATCTTACAGTAGGTCTCTCAAAGGGCTAAAAATAATCTTTTCTACATCTGCCATATAGATTGAAAGCTGCTGTTGCTTAGCAAAGTAATCTGCAAGTAAACTATTGTCTTGTACCTTCTGGCTAATTTCCTCCATACGCTTTTGCATGTCTGGATTAGGCATCTGACCTGCCTGCATAAGACCCTGCAATTCCGTTTGAAAAGCCAAGTATTCTTCAAAAACAGCCTTAGCATCTGCATCTGCTTCGATGGCCTGTTTGGCTTCTTCTACAGCCTTGTATTCTGGCAGTAAGCGGATCGAACGTTCTAATTGGTTGGCTAAATCATAGATATTGGTTGACATACGATTTTCTCCTAACTTATGGTCACTTGATAAGGGGTATTGGCCCGAATCACTTGAGCAGCTCGTTCCAAATCCTCTTTATTTTTAAAGGTAATCTGCAGGATCCCATCAATATCTTCCCGGTTTTCCTCGTTAATACGAATGTTAACAACAGAAGTTCCCCTGAGTAATTCCAAGATCATCAGGATAACATCTTCCTCGTCGGGAACGTTGATATAAATATCGTAGAAACTATCAACACCAGCTCGTTTGTGGATTTCCATTTCTTTGCGAATTTGACGCCCTTTTTCAAAAAAGTTCCAAATATGATCTGAATCCTGGCGTTGAATAGCATCTGCTATCTCTGTCAGACGCTTCTGAAACTCAGAAATTCGCTCAAGCACAGCATCTGGATTGGTCATGAGAATACTAGTCCACATACCTGGCTCACTTTCTGCTATTCGGGTCATATCCCGGAAACCACCGGCTGCAAAATTATTGGTAAAGGGATGCTCTAGGGCATAGTCTCCTGCCTGATTCATCAGACTGGAAGCCAGAACATGGGGGAAATGGGAAACCTGACTGGTTACTCGGTCATGTTCTTGAGGCTCAATTTCGATAAAGCGGGCATGCAGGCCAGATAAGAGATCTATCAAACGAGGTAGGGCGTCTTGCTTAGTAGCACTTGTCCTTGTAAAGATGTAATAAGCATTCTCAAACAAATTGACATCTGCTGCAATTGCTCCAGACTTGTGGCTCCCAGCCATCGGATGACCACCAATAAAGTTGACACCCACTGGTCCCAGATAAGCTTCAGCTGCCTGACAGATCGCTAGTTTAGTTGAGCCTGCATCTGTTACCAAAACAGTACTTTTGAGCGGAAGCTGCGCCAATTCCTTGATAAAATCGATCGTTTGCTCAATCGGAACAGCTAAAATAATGACATCCGCCTGTTCAGCAAAACTAGCAAAATTATCAGTCGCCTCATCCACAAAACCTTTTTCCAAAGCAATGAGGCGAGACTTCTCTCCCCGATTATAGCCTATAATCCGGTAATCGGGATGATCCCGTCGAATTCCCAGGGCCAGGGAAGAGCCAATCAAACCAAGACCGGCGATATAAATAGTTTTTTTACTCATGGCTTCTTCCACCTTTTTCTAAGCTCTGATACTAAAAATGTTTAACATAGTCACGGTGGGCAGCCACTGCATCTTTCAATTCTTCTAAATTATCAGATGAGAATTTCTCAAGAATTTCCGTTGCGATGACCGTCGCTACGACAGATTCCATAACAACCCCTGCTGCCGGAAGTGCCGTTGGATCTGACCGCTCAACCGTTGCCTTATAGGGCTCATGGGTCTCAATATCCACTGACATAAGGGGCTTGTAAAGGGTAGGGATGGGTTTCATAACACCGCGAATCACCAGTGGCTGTCCGTTGGTCATGCCACCCTCAAAGCCACCTAGATTGTTTGTACGGCGCGTATAGCCTTCTTCCTGATTCCATAGAATCTCATCCATAACTTCAGAACCCCTGCGGTATCCAGCTTGGAAGCCTGCACCAAACTCAACGCCCTTGAAAGCATTGATGGATACCACCGCTTGGGCCAATTTGCCATCTAGCTTTTTATCCCACTGAACAAAGGAGCCCAATCCGACAGGAACACCACCAACAACTGTTTCAATCACTCCACCGATGGTATCGCCTTCGCGCTTGATTTGATCAATATAATCCTTGATTTCTTGCTCTCGTTCCTGATTGACCACAGAAATTTCTGACTCTTGGGCCAATTCCTTGATTTGAGAAACGGTTAAACCATCTGGCACATCAATTTCTTTGCCACCAAAAACCACTACGTGATTGGCAATTTCGATGTCTAACTCAGCTAAAATCCGTTTAGCAACCGCACCAACCGCTACTCGCATGGTGGTTTCCCGGGCAGAGGAACGCTCTAGGGAATTACGCAAATCATCAAAGCGATACTTCATACCGCCAACTAGGTCTGCATGCCCCGGACGCGGATGGGTAATCCTACGCTTAGATTTCAAACGATCCTCAATATCCTCAACCGCCATGATATCCAACCATTTCTGATGGTCCTTATTGATAACATGGAGAGTAATCGGAGCCCCAGTTGTTTTTCCGTGGCGTACACCAGCAGTAATTTCTACTTGGTCAGATTCTATTTTCATCCGACCACCGCGTCCATACCCCCCCTGGCGACGTTTCAAGTCTACATTGATATCCTCAGCTGTCAAGGGGAGACCAGCGGGCACTCCTTCAATGATTGCTGTTAAACGCGGACCATGTGATTCTCCGGCAGTTAAATATCTCATATCGTTACTCCAATACTTCTAAAAATTTCTTCAGCGTACTCAACGGAATCTGGCCTGGTGCACTAGCCTCATCCAGACTGGCAAAAGTCCAACAGGAACCCGTCACACGGCCAGCTAATCGCGACAAAGTCCCCAAGTCTCCCATAGACATCGTAGCGTATGCTTGCTCGGCATTCAGGGTTTTGAAGCCCCGTGTATAGTTCATTACATCTAAGACATCCTGCTCTGTCTCTGGCATTACTGCCATCTTGACCACTGCTGGGGATAAACTGGTCAACTCAGACATAATTTCCAAAAAATTCTCAGGAGTCTCCTGGAAGTTATGATAGCTGAGAACCAAATTCGGAAAATCCAACATCTGATCAAAGACATCCCTATGACTATAATATTCAAAGTCGATAAAATCAGGACGATATAGAGAAGCAACTTCCTTGATTAGGGCGACATATTCATGGCCTGTTAACTCAATATGACCACCTTCTGCCTTCGTCCGAATTGTAAAAATCAATTCTCGACCCACAAACTTTTCAAAAACAGCTGGGGCCACTTTCAGAATCTCTTCCTTAGGCAAAAAATCTGCTCGCCATTCGATAATGTCCGCATCTGCCAAGCGGTCTAAATCCAATGATTCTACATCTGCTAGACTTCTGGGCATTATAGGAACTACAATTTTCATTTTTGTACCTGTATTGTAAAGACCTTAAGGTAATTACTACTTTCGTCATTTTTATTGTAAACAAAATCGCTGGGAAGGCGATGACTAGCTAAATACTGATGCTTCACACCAGCCAGGCCTTTTTCAATTTCTCTTTTAAAACGGTCAGGGTTCACATTAGAAGCATTGGTCGAAGCGATGATAATACCCCCTGAAGAGAGAATTTCCACTGATTGGGCAATCAGTTTGTGATAATCCTTTGCCACAGAAAAAGTCTGTTTTTTGTTACGGGCAAAACTGGGTGGATCGAGTACAATGACATCAAAGCTCAACCCATGACGTTTGGCGTATTTGAAATAATCAAAGACATCCATAACCACCAATTGATGCCGATCCATTGGTAAGTTATTTGCTAGAAAATGAGCTGCGGATAGTTCTCTGGAACGTTTGGCCAAATCCACCGAAGTCGTATGACTGGCTCCCCCAATCGCTGCTGCTACTGAAAACGCTGCTGTGTATGAGAACATATTGAGTACGGTTTTTCCAGCAGCTAGGCCGTCAACCAAACTGGCACGAACATTGTGCTGGTCAAGGAAAATCCCCGTCATCAGACCATCGTTTAGAAAAACTTGATAAGTGACACCATTTTCCAAAATGGAAAACGTATCTGGTGCTTCCTGACCATAGAGATGGGCTGAATCATAGGCCAACCCTTTGAAGCGGATTTTTTCGTAAGCACCCAGAATCTCTGGATATACCACACGAAATGCTTCCACTATCTTTTCCTTGATGCTGTAAACAAATGGATTATACCAGGAAAAGACGGCATAGTCATTATACCGTTCGATACTCAAACCGCCAAAACCATCCCCATCCTGATTGAAAATCCGATAAGCTGTCGTGGTAGTTGAATCCTTGAAATGTTGGCGTTTGAGCTTAGCCTGGCAGAGAATACTCTCAAAGAAAGGCTGTTCCAAGTCAATCGATTCACGGCTTACCAGCCATCCAATACCCTTATTTTGTTGGGAAAGATAGGCTGTTCCAAGAAAGCTTCCTCGTTCAGAAATTAAGTTTACTTCTGTGTCTGTCCATTCTAGACCCGTAAAGTCCGCTCCGTCCAAAACACAGATTCCCTGCTTGATTTTCTTTTCTGCAACTCGGCTTACTTTGACTGTATTCATAATTTTTATTATATCAAAATTTAGGTCAGTTCTCAAAAAAACTTTCCTATTTGAATGATAATTTGAAAATATGGTATAATGGATTAATCTTTACAATGGAACGTGTATGAGGACTCTTTCGTGAAAAAAATCAAATTTAACCTACTCGAGTTTCTCCAGTCTCGTTTAGGCTTCGTATTAACACTGGTTAGTATCTACTGGCTAAAAACCTTGTGGGCCTACATGATTGATTTTAATATAGATACTAAGGGGATTTATCAAAACTTCATTGCCTTCATTAACCCCTTGCCTATAGCCCTTCTCTTGATAGGTGCTGCACTTTATATTAAAAATACCAAGGCATTTTATATTACAGCAAGTCTGATTTATTTTGTGCTTTTTGCCTGGCTCTTTGCCAATTCGATTTATTATCGTGAATTTACAGACTATATCTCCATCTCGACCATGATGGCCAGCTCCAGCGTATCCGCAGGTCTAGGAGAAGCTGCTATTAAGCTCTTCCGTCTGACAGATATCATCTATTTCCTTGATTTCTTTGCCTTGATTTTCCTAGCTATTCGTAGAAAAATCAAGTTTGATGCAAAAGCTTTTAACAAAAGAGCTAGCTTTGCTGTCTCAGCTCTGTCTGTCATGCTCTTTTCAGCCAATCTTTTCTTAGCTGAAATTGATCGTCCCGAGTTATTATCCAGAGGATTTTCCAACACCTACATCGTCCGAGCCCTGGGACTTCCAGCCTTTCTAGGCTACAACGCCAATCAAACCTATTCGGCTCATAGGGACCGCTCAGAAGCTACTGCTAAGGATTTGGAACCTGTTCAAACATATATTGACCAGCATTACGCTGCACCCAATCCAGAACTCTTTGGTCTAGCTAAGGGACGCAATGTGATCTACCTGCATTTGGAAAGTTTACAGCAGTTTATCATTGACTATAAGTTAAAAGTCGGTGATCAGGAATATGAGGTCACTCCCTTCCTAAACTCCCTCTACCATTCCAAATCTACCTTTGCCTTCCCCAACTTCTTCCATCAAGTGAAGGCTGGTAAAACATCTGATGCAGAGACCATGATAGAAAACTCCTTATTTGGCCTCAACCAAGGTTCCTTCATGGTTCAGTACGGCAGTAGCAATACCCAGCAAGCTGCTCCTTATATCCTGTCCAAACACGGTGGTTATACTTCCGCTGTCTTCCACGGAAATTCTGCCAGCTTTTGGAACCGGAATAACACCTATAAGAGCTGGGGATATCACTACTTCTTTGACCAATCTTACTTCTCTCCTGCCACTGAAGAAAATTCCTTCCAATATGGTTTGAACGATAAGATTATGTTTGCAGATTCTATCCAATATCTAGAACGTCTGCAGCAACCCTTCTATGCGAAATTCATCACCGTTTCCAATCACTATCCCTATACAACTAGTTTGATTGGGGATGAAATTGGATTTCCACTGGCTGAAACCAATGATGAAACCATCAATGGTTACTTTGCTACCGCTAACTACCTAGATGCCTCTATCAAATCCTTCTTTGATTATTTAAAGGCGACTGGTGTTTATGAAAATTCTGTTATTGTACTTTATGGAGACCACTACGGCATCTCCAACTCTCGCAATCCTGACCTTGCGCCCCTGCTTGGTAAGGACTCTGAGACCTGGACAGATTATGACAATGCTATGCTGCAACGTGTCCCATATATGATTGTGGTCCCTGGCACTGATAAGGGCGGCGTCATCCAAACATACGGTGGGGAAATAGATGCCCTTCCAACCTTAGAACACCTGCTAGGCATTGATTCTAAACAATACCTTCAAGTTGGTCAAGACCTCCTTTCTCCAGAACATAGTCAGGTCGTTGCCACTCGCACATCTGGCTCCTTCATTACTCCGAAATACACCAGCTATGGTGGAAAGTTGTATTATACTGAGAATGGCCAAGAAATTACCAATCCTGATGAAACGACTCAGAAGGAAGTTGAGGCCCTAGAGGCAGCGGCCAATGCCCAATTGGCTGCTAGTGATGCTATCCAAACAGGAGATCTAATCCGCTTCAAGAAAAATGATTTGCCACCGCTGGATGTTAATCAATTCTCCTATATTCAATCCTTAGAAGCAGAAATAGCTATCGAAGATAAACTAGGTGAAAAATCCACTAGTATCTACAGCAAAAATGGGAATAAATCAACTGTTGATCTCTTCAACTCACCAAGTTATCAAGTTTTGCATGGTGGGAAAACAGAGGATTCCAACTCTTCAGATAGCACTACAACAACTAAAAAAGAATAGGTCACCTATTCTTTTTTGACTCTTTGCATGATGCAAAAAAAACAGGCTTATCAAACCTGTTTTTTTCATCCTTATGGACTTATTTAGCCAATTTTGCTTTCGCTGCGTCAGCCAATGCTGCAAAGGCTGCGGCATCGTTTACTGCCAAGTCAGCAAGCATTTTACGGTTCACTTCGATTTCAGCCAATTTCAAACCGTGCATCAATTGTGAGTAAGACAAACCATTGATACGAGCAGCTGCGTTGATACGAGTGATCCACAATTTGCGGAAGTCGCGTTTCTTTTGACGACGATCGCGGTATGCGTAGTAGTAAGAGTTCATCACTTGTTCTTTTGCAGTACGGAACAAGAGATGTTTCGCTCCATAGTAACCTTTAGCTAATTTTAAAATACGTTTACGGCGTTTGCGTGAAACAACGCCACCTTTAACACGTGCCATTTCTATTTCCTCCGAATATGTCTCTAATTAAATCTGTTCTAAATGCTGTTGGTATTAGCGCATTTGGGTCAACATCGCTTTGATGCGTTTGAAGTCACCAGCATGTACCATACCTGCTTTACGAAGGTGACGACGTTGTTTCTTGGTTTTACCATGGAAACGGTGTGAAGTGAAGGCGCGGAAGCGTTTCAATCCACCAGAACCTGTACGTTTGAAACGTTTAGCTGATGCGCGGTGTGTTTTTTGTTTTGGCATGTTTATTCTCCTTTAGCTTTCAAAGCTTATTTTTTGTCTGAATTTGGGGCCAGTTGCATGAACATTTGACGTCCATCCATCTTAGCGCGTTGTTCGATGATGGCAATATCCTGTGTTGCTTCAGCGAACTCGGCCAAGACCTTAGCTCCAACTTCCTTGTGCGTAATCATCCGACCCTTGAATCGGATGGATACTTTGACCTTATTTCCTTTTTCAAGGAACTTCCGGGCATTGCGAAGTTTTGTCTCAAAATCTCCCTTGTCAATAACAGGGCTCAGACGCACTTCTTTAACAGTCACAACGCTTTGTTTTTTGCGCTGTTCCTTTTGTTTTTTCTGGTACTCAAACTTGAACTTACCGTAGTCCATAATTTTCGCAACCGGTGGCTTAGCTTGCGGCTGGATCAATACCAAATCAACATTGGCACTGTCAGCTAATGCTTGTGCTTCATTGAGCGGTTTGATTCCTAACTGTTCACCATCGAGACCGATTAGACGAACTTCCCGCACACGAATTTCATCATTGATGAACAAATCTTGCTTTGCTATGGCTTTCACCTCATTTTTTTATTTTTGAGAAAAACAAAGGCGGACCTGATACATCAAGCCCGCACACATAATCTTCCTAATGGAAATTTGACATGTAGGGCCAGACAACCGAAGTCGCAAGGCGAGAAGCTCTCACTTCTGCTTTTCTCAGTGCTACTATTGTAACAAGAGTTTTCCTACTTGTCAAGAATTTCATTTGCTTTTTCTGAAATAAATGCAACGACCTCGTCAATGGACACTCCCGTCGTGTCAAAGGTGATAGCATCGTCGGCAGCCTTGAGGGGAGAAACCTTGCGGTTGCTATCCTTAAAATCACGGGCTGCAATTTCTTCCTTGAGAGTTTCCAAATCTGTTGGAATTCCCTTTTCTTGATTCTCCTTGAAGCGACGTAAAGCTCGTTCCTCCACTGAGGCAATCAAGAAAATTTTCAGCTCTGCACGGGGCAATACCACTGTTCCAATGTCGCGACCATCCATGACAATACCACCTTTAGTGGCAATTCGTTGTTGTTGAGCAACCAATTCTGCACGGATTTCTGGCAGAGCTGAGACCCAGGAAACATTATTGGTCACATCGTGTTGGCGAATAGCCAAGGTGACATCACAATCGCCTAAGAAGACTTTTTGACTGCCATCAGCGGCCTTTCCAAAAGAAATGGGATGAGCAGCTAACTCGCTCAAGAGGGATGATACATCTTGAGCTGTCAAGTCGTTTTTTAGGGCTAAATAGGTTGCACAACGATACATGGCGCCGGTATCCAGATAGGTATATCCTAGGTTTTTAGCAATGATTTTAGCAACTGTTGATTTTCCGCTCGAGGCAGGTCCATCAATAGCAATTTGAATAGCTTTCATAATTCCTCTTCTTACTTAATCCGTACAGTATCACCTGGGTGGGCCAACCATGAACCAGTTGTCATCTTTTCAGGGTTCAGCCGTTCCAAATCAGCAATGGAAACGCCAGTGCGCGCAGCAATAGAAGCCACCCCTTCACCTGGCTGGACAGTTACGGTTTCTCCTTCTTGAGCGCCTGTGCTGGCTTCAGTTGTCGCATTTGGAACCGTTGTACTCGCTACCGTTGTTTGAGCTGGAGCAGCACTTTGGTCAGTAGCACTGGAATTACTGGTGTTGTAAAACTCCTTTGTTGAATCTGTATTACTACCGCCACTTGACAGATAAATAGCTGTAACCGTAATTCCTGCAATAATCACTAGAAAAAGGACTGCTAAAACCGTAAAAATCTTATTGGCAACATTGCTATTCTCAGTCTTGTTTTTTCTGCTTTTTTCACCTGAATTGTAAATTTCATCATTCCATGGTTCTTGTGACATCTGCTTTGTTTCTCCTTGTATTTTTTCCTATTCTTGTTTAAAATGGCAATATGAAGATTCAACTAATCCCCGAAAAATGTATCGCCTGCGGTCTGTGTCAGACCTAT
>Ga0208938_1001706_pt1 | contig 12398 bp, 10 predicted proteins | sample AD_UKC125_MetaG_FD_184434 | JGI IMG/M metagenome (GOLD analysis project Ga0208938, IMG submission 184434) | Active sludge microbial communities of municipal wastewater-treating anaerobic digesters from USA - AD_UKC125_MetaG (SPAdes) (version 2) | ecosystem: Engineered > Bioreactor > Anaerobic >... | reverse complement strand
AGATGTCGATCTGGGGATCGATGCGGCGACAGCCACCCGGCTGGAGCAATCCACCGATCCCCTGCGGATCGAGGCCGTCACCGTCGTGGGGTCTCCGGGGACTGGGGCATCGCCATGACCGTGGACTCTTCTGGGCACGTCCCTCGGCATCGTCCACCCGAGTCATGGTGGCGCCACAACCGGATAGCCCTCCTCGCGCTGCTGCCGATGCTCGCCCTCGCGCTGGCGGCCTCGTCGTTTCGCTACGTGTCGATCTACCGGCCGACCACCTTCGCGGCGGCTCAGGTCGGCACCGGGGCAGGTGGGCGATTCGTGGCGGCGGTGCCCGGCGCGCAGCCACCGACGACTCGCGACGTGACGATATTCCTGGTCGCGGCGACCGCCAGGGAGAGCAGTGCCGAGCTCACGGCGGCTCCCGGGACCCGGCTCTGGGAGATCGAACTCACCTTCGCGGCCGAGCCGACCGTTCCCTTGACCGGCTGCTCCGTCGAACTGGTCGACCAGGCGGGGCGGGTGTTCGGCACCGCCGGCGGCAAGGTGACGCCGGCCGGCGGACGGGACGCCACGGCATACCCGGCCTGTGTTCCGCAAGCCACCCCGGGGCCGGATCTCGACGTGGAGGGCCGGGTCCTCCCAGCGGCCGGAGCCACCCGCCCAGCGAGCTGGCCGGTGCGCGCGGTCATCGCCGTCCCGGCCTTCGTCACCCCCTCTGCGGTGCGGATCCATTGGGGCCCTCCGGATTACGCGCAGCTGCCGTTACTCTGACGCGGCGCGCTGGGCGAGGACGATCCGGTTGACCGCGGCCGCCACCAGTGCGGCGACCAGGACGAAGTAGCAGCCGCGCGCCACCAGGCTGAGCATCGGCGCGTATGCCGCGCCGGCGAGGGCCGGCTGCGGTCCGATCGCCCCCCGCGCGAGCCACGCAACCGCCGATTGCACCAGCGTCGCGCTGACGAGGACCAGAGCCACCAGCACCATGGGTACGACTCCGGCGACCGCCACCTTGCCGATGGCAGTGCGCGTCGACTGGATGGGGCTCGTGATCGGCTCCAGGGCGGTGTCTGCCAGGTCGCGGACCGGTTGTGGCAGGCGATCAGCAACCCGGCGCAGGGCCGAACGGTGCGGTGTGACGCCTGGCGACCCGGCCGGTTCGAGGTCGCCCGTCCCGGGGTCCGCGACGCGGCGGGACGACGCGGTGAGAGCGGCCCCGAAGATGGACGCGCCGATGGCCAACCACGCGACGGGGACGATCACGAGATCGCCGAGATCGGCGAGAATCGCCGCGACCCCGTCCCTGACGGCAACCAATGGACCGGAGACCGGCCCGGCGAGCGAGAGCAAGCCCTCCCACCAGTCGACGACGACCGCCACGATCACGCGGGACCGCACCCAACCGGAGACCTCGTCGAGATGGGACGCCAACGAAGCCGCGAGGGTGACCATCCACAGCGCCTCGACATAGCCTCCGAGCGCAGCCCACCGCCACGATCGACCGACCAGCCCATAGCCGGCAATGACTCGTCGAAGCACCAATGCGACGACGATGATGACCAGCAGGGGCCAGCCCGAGGCGATGAGCGCTCGAGAGTAATCGGCGGTCAGGGGTTGCGAGACGGCTTCGTCGAGGGTCGTGTCGTGCACGAACTGGACGGTGTCCTCACGGAGCAATCCCTGAGTGCTGTAGACGGCGAGGAACGGGATGAGCACCGCAGTCGCAACCCGCCAATGGGTGCGCCATCGGTCGGCCGTCCCGGACGCCGCGCCGGCCGCCGAGAAGCCCGCCATCCCCTCCCCCGCCACCCGGATCATCACGACCAGGGCAATGAGGGTCAGCAGGGACGCCAGCGGAACGACGAGGACAGCAGCCGTGGGACTCCGGTCGGACAACCACGCGGCCAGCCACAACACGCCCATGCGCGCCGTAGCGCCGGCGAGGTAGAGGACGACGAGCACCGGGCCGTGCCGCAGGAGGGCGGCAACGGTCCCGGAGAGGACCTCCCCGAGACCCCGCACCCCCTCGCGCAGCAGTGCCGGCACCCGGTCGTCAGACGTGCAGGTGCGGACGAATCGGACGCTCGCCCTGGTCGAAGACCAACTCCGGACGGCCGACCAGAAGCGGATCGGGGGTGCCCACGATGGAGTGGTCCTTGTCGGGGTAGTCGACCCGCGACAACAGCACGCGCATCGCCTCGAGCCGGGCGCGCTTCTTGTCGTTGGACTTCACGACCGTCCAGGGGGCTTCCTTGGTGTCGGTGTAGAAGAACATCGCCTCTTTGGCCTGGGTGTAGGCGTCCCACTTGTCCAGGCTCGCGAGGTCGGTGGGCGAGAGTTTCCACTGGCGCACCGGGTCGATCTTGCGCCGCTCGAAGCGACGCAGCTGCTCGGCCCGCCCGACCGAGAACCACAGCTTGGCCAGGGTCACGCCGGAGCCGATGAGCATCTTCTCGAACGCTGGGCACTGCCGGAGGAACTCGAGGTATTCACCCGGCGAGCAGAAGCCCATGACCCGCTCGACGCCGGCCCGGTTGTACCAGGAGCGGTCCATGAGGACGATCTCACCGGCAGCCGGCATGTGCACGACGTAGCGCTGGAAGTACCACTGGGTCACCTCGCGCTCGGTCGGCTTCTCCAGGGCGACCACTCGCGCGCCACGCGGGTTGAGGTGTTCCATGAAGCGCTTGATCGCGCCACCCTTGCCGGCGGCGTCGCGCCCTTCGAAGACCACGACGACCTTGGAGCCGGATTCCTTGACGTATTTCTGCAGCTTGAGCAACTCGATCTGCAGCAGCCGCTTGGTCGCTTCGTACTCGGCCAACTTGAGCTTCTTGGTGTAGGGGTAGTTCTGCTGCCACGCGATGGGATCCGGGTCCAGCGGCTCGCCGGGGACGTAGCGGATCTTGGCGTCATCGCCCTCCTGCTCCAGGAGCATGCGATTTCGCAGCTCATCGAGCGTCTCAGTGGTGGGCGTGAACGTCGAGGTTGAGTAGACGAAGGTGCCGTCACCGTTGGCCTGGCCGAGGGTCTCTGACGGCTTGGTGGGTGCCGAGTTCTGATCGGACATCGGTGGCCTTCCTCGCGTGGTGGATGGGGTCGATGGTAGGGGACGAGGAATAGGTATTTGCCGTCAGGTCAGGTTGACTTGGCCCATGATTCACGGCACATACGCCCCCAGCCCCAGCGGTTGGGTCCGCAACCAGGTCGAGGCCATCGAAGCAGCCGGTGACACCTCAGTTGTCGGCGTCGGAGGTGGCCGGGTCATCCTGATGACCATGGTCGGTCGCAGCTCCGGACTCGTGCGCAAGGTGCCCGTCATGAGAGTCGAAACAGCCGGCCGGTATGCCGCCTTCGGCAGCCTTGGGGGCGCTCCCAAGGACCCCGCCTGGGTGGCCAACCTGCGGGCCAATCCCGATATCGAGGTCATGGACGGCACGGTCAGCATGCCGATGCGGGCCCGCGAGGTCTTCGACGAAGAGCGCCAGCTGTGGTGGGACCGCGGGGTGGCCGTCTTCCCGGACTACACGGCATACCAGGCGCGCACGACGCGAGTCATCCCGGTCTTTGTGCTCGAACCCCGCTGACACCCTCGGGAACCCAGTCGCCCTCCTGCACGTCTTAAATGTGATATCACTTAGATGTCACTTACCGTGGTCCGCAGGAGGCCCCGATGAACACTCCCCTTCCCACCCCAGCCACTGCCGATGACCGCAACGTCGACCCGAGTCTCGACCCGGTCACCCAGCCACCTGCCAGCACCCCCGTCGGGCACGGCGGTGCCCGAGTCTCCGTGACCGAACGACCGGCGTTCGCCGTCGACGGGTTCGTGGCCCTAGCCGTCGGAGTGGCCCTCGTGGCCTTCGCCGTGTGGCGGGTCATCGCCCTGGCGACCGCCGGCATCGCCACCCCGACCGGCGGTGACATCGCGACCATCGTCGTGCCGATCCTGCTGGCCGCTCTCGTGTTCAGCGCCGTCGTCGTCGTGCAACCCGGCCAGACCAAGGTCGTGCAGTTCTTCGGCCGCTACATCGGCACCGCCCGCCGCACCGGGCTGCTCATGCTCGTGCCGCTGACGACCAAGAAGAAGGTCTCGGTCCGGGTCAACAACTTCGAGACCAATGCCCTCAAGGTCAACGACGCCGACGGCAACCCGGTCGAGATCGCGGCCATCGTCGTCTGGCAGGTCGCCGACACGGCCAAGGCATCCTTCGCAGTCGAGGCCTATCAGGACTTCGTCAAGGTGCAATCCGAGGCGGCACTGCGGCACGTGGCAACCAGCCACCCGTACGACGACCCGGAGGGCCGAGGCGAGTCGCTGCGCGGCTCGACCGACGTGGTGTCTCGTGAGCTCGCCGTCGAGGTCGCCGAGCGCGTCCAGGTCGCGGGAGTCGAGATCATCGAAGTGCGGATCAGCCACCTGGCCTATGCGCCGGAGATCGCACAAGCGATGCTGCAGCGCCAGCAGGCCTCTGCCATCATCGCCGCCCGCTCCAAGATCGTCGACGGCGCGGTCGGGATGGTCGAGATGGCACTGTCCCGGCTCGAGGACGACGACGTTGTCATCCTCGATGACGAACGCAAGGCCGCCATGGTGTCCAACCTGCTCGTGGTGCTGTGCAGCGAAGCCAAGGCCTCTCCGATCGTCAACGCCGGCAGCCTTTACCACTGATGCCGTCGTGACGGATCCCTCCCCGACATCTCCAGGCCCCGGACGCCAACGCCGCGAGCGCCGTGCGGTCCTCGTGCGCCTTGATCCGGCCGTGCACGAGGCCCTGGCGCGCTGGGCCGACGACGAATTGCGCAGTCTCAACGCGCAATTGGAGATCATCGTGCGGGAGGCGCTGCTGCAGCAGGGACGTATGCCGGGCCACTCCGGACCGCTCCCCCGCCGTGGTCGCCCTCCGAAAGCCAGTCCGAGCAACCCGAGCTGACGGCCCGGAACGCCAGTAGGGCCGGTCCCGCAGGACCGGCCCCTTGGCGTGCGTCGACGCAGCGGCCTAGCTGACCGACACAGACTCCCGCGTCGGCGTCGTGGACCGAACGGGCTGGGCTGCGGCGTGGCGCAGGCCGAGCAGCCCGAGCAGGAGCATGAGACCGGCGCCCGCGAACGAGGCGATGGCGGCATACCCGGCGATCTTGCCCATGGTTCCGAAGGCGTAGGCGTTGAGCAGCAGGCCGCGCAGGGTCGACCCCATGAACTGGCTCATCCGCAGTTCACCGAGCTTGGCAACCTGCTCCTGGTCCGCGCCAGGGGTGGCCTTGAGCTTGTTGTACTCCGAGGAGACCTCGGCGTAGGTCTTGCCCGCGGCGGCCTTGTCCATGTGGACGAGGATGTAGTGGTCTGCATAGGCCTTGGCCTGGTCGCCGTTCTCCATCTTCTGGCCGGCGAACTCCGCGAGATAGGGCTTGATGAGCGGGTCCTCGATGGCGGCGCCGGCGGGCATCGTGATCTTCTGCTCGAGCAACTGCGTGCGGACGTTGTCCGCCACGAAGTTGCTGGCCCACGTGAGCAGGCCGCCTGCGACCAAGAGCACCATCGCCATGATGAGTCCGGTCCAGGAAATGAGCTTGTCGAGTACCTTGCGCATGATGACTACCCTTCGGCCCTCCTTGTGAGAGAGCACAATTCGTGAGGTTGACATATCAACCATGCGCCGCCTGTGAAGCCTGTCGCGGGGCCCAAGGTCGCCACGTGCACGAGGCGTGGGTCACAATTGCGGCCGATCAAGGCCCCGATCGGTGTAAGCGGCCCGACCGAGTAGCGTGACGCCCATGCCAGCGACCCTCCCGGACCGGGCCCGCTTCGTCGTCATCGGAGGCGGCGTCATCGGCGCCTCGATTGCCTATCACCTGGCCCTGGCCGGCGAGGCGGATGTCGTTGTGCTGGAACGGGATCGGCTCACCAGTGGCACGACGTGGCACGCGGCCGGTCTGATGACGACGTTCGGATCGCTCTCACACACCTCGACGGCGATGCGGCTCTACAGCCGCGACCTCTATGCCCGGTTGGAGGCCGAGACCGGCCAGTCGACCGGTTTCCGCCCGGTCGGGCTCATCGAGTCGGCTGCCGACGCCGAGCGGCTCGAGGAGTATCGCCGGGTCGCCGCCTTCCAGAGCGCCCTGGGGTTGGAGGTCCATGAGATCTCCCCCGCCGAGATGGCCCAGAGCTTCCCGTTCGCCCGCACCGACGACCTGCTGGCCGGCTTCTGGGTACCCGGTGATGGCCGGGTCAATCCGGTCGACCTCACGATGTCGCTGGCCAAGGGTGCCCGCCGGCGCGGTGTCCGCATCATCGAGGGCGTCACCGTCACCGATGTGCGGATCGAGCGTGGCGTGGTCCGCGGCGTCGACACCGACCACGGCTCGATCGAATGCGAGCAGGTCGTCAACGCCGCCGGGATGTGGGCCCGCCAGCTCGCCGGCCGCAGCGGCGTGGTCGTCCCCAACCAGGCTGCCGAGCACTACTACCTCATCACCGAGCCGATCGACGGGGTGAGCTCCAGCCTGCCGGTCTTCGAGGACCCCGCGTCCCATGGCTATTACCGCGAGGAGGGTGGCGGCCTCATGGTGGGGCTGTTCGAGCCCGTCGCCGCGCCTTGGCGGGTGGACGGCATACCGGAGCGCTTCTCCTTCGGCACCCTGCCCCCGGACTGGGAGCGGATGACCCCCTTCCTCGAACGCGCTATGGCTCGGGTGCCGATCACCCAGACCGCCGGCATCCGCACCTTCTTCTGCGGACCCGAGTCCTTCACTCCCGATCTCGCGCCGGTGGTCGGTCCAGCCCCGGGCCTGCGAGGCTACTTCGTCTGTGCCGGGCTCAATTCCATCGGCATCCTCTCCGCCGGCGGACTGGGCCGGATCGTCGCGCACTGGCTGACGACCGGACATCCCGACGTCGACGTGACCGGCTTCAGCGCCGACCGTTTCCACGAGTACCACCTCACGCCAACCTTCCGGGCCGAGCGCACCGCCGAGGTCCTCGGCACGGTGTATGCCGCCCACCCGCCGGGTTTCGCACTCGCCAGCGCGCGTGGAGCGCGCCGTTCGCCCGTTCACGACCGGCTGGTCGCCGCTGGTGCATTCTTCAAGGATGTCTCCGGCTGGGAGTCTCCCGACTGGTATACCGGCCCAGGCGCCACCCCCAGCGCTACCGCGAGCTGGTCCCGGGCTCCGTGGTGGGAGCACTGGGAGGCCGAGCACCGAGCCGTGCGCGATGGGGTGGGCCTGCTCGACATGTCGTTCATGGCCAAGTTCCTCGTCCAGGGCCCGGACGCCGGACCGATGCTTTCCTGGCTGTCCACCGCTGACGTCGACGGCGCCTCAGGGCGGATCACCTACACGCAGTGGCTGTCCGACCGCGGCACTATCGAGGCCGACCTCACGATCACCAAGCTCGGCCCCGAGCGCTTCGTCGTGGTGGCCTCGGACACCGCACACGGTCACGTGCGCGCGCTGTTGTCCGACGAGATCGCCTTCGGACGTCCACCGGGAGCGGCTCCGGGCACGCGGTGGAACGCCACGAGCACCGATGTCACCGGGGCGTACGCGATGTTCGCCCTGCAGGGGCCGCGCTCGCGCGAGGTCCTGGCCGCCGCCACCCATGCCGCGGTCGACGCCGAGGCCGTCGGCTTTCGCGATGTCGTACCGGTAGACCTGGGCCTGGCAACCGGCTGGGTCGCGCGGATCACCTATGTCGGCGAACTCGGTTACGAGCTCTATGTGCCCACTGAGATGGCGCTGCACGCCTGGGACCACGTGGTGGCGGCGGGAGCTTCGGCCGGGGTGCGATTGGTCGGCCTCAAAGCTTTGGGGAGCCTACGGCTGGAGAAGGCCTACCGTGACTACGGCCACGACATCGACAACGCCGACGGCCTGCTCGAAGCCGGCCTCGGCTTCACCGCGGCGCTGGACAAGCCCGGTGGGTTCCGGGGACGGGAGATGGTGCTGGCTGCCCTGGCGCACGGCATACCGGTCGCGCGGTTGGTACAGGTGCTGGTCACCGACCCGGCCGCGGTCCTGCACCACGGCGAACTCCTGCTGCGCGACGGCGAGATCGTCGGTGACGTGCGCTCCGGCTCCTACGGCTGGTCGCTCGGGGGTGCCGTCGGTCTCGGGATGGTCGGCTGCGACACCGGGGTCACCGCAGATTGGCTCGCCGCGGGCGACTGGACCGTGCAGATCGGCACCCACCGGTATGCCGTGCAGGTCGCCTTGCGTCCCCGCTACGACCCGACGGGGGCCCGGATCAGCCAGTGATCCGCGGCCCCCGTCGGGGTCTACTGGTGGCCGATGCGGCCGGGCTCAGCCCTGGAGTTGGGCCCAGACCTCACGGTCGCGCTCGGCGGTCCAGATGGTCGGCCGCTCGACACCCTGGAGCTCTTCCCAGGTGCGAGCCACGTCGAAGGGCAACGTGTGCTCGAAGATCGGCCAGTGTCCATAGGTCGGCGAGAGCGCAGTGTGGCAGGCGTCGAAGGCGTCCTTGAGGGTGCCCCCGGCGGCCTGGGTCGCCCGCACGTTGTCGATGATGGCCGTGATGAATCCGCGGGACTGCTCGATCGCCGCGTTGACCGCCTCCTGACCGCGCGGGATCTCGCCGCGACCGCCGACGAGCATCTCGGCTCCCATCGCCTTGACCGCGTCGAGCGTCGTCGAGGACCACTCCTGGTGGAAGGCGTCGCCGGTATAGAGCGCCGCCTTGGCCTCGACCAGGTCACCGGCGAACATGATCCGGTGCTTGGGCAGCCAGGCCACGATGTCGCCCTCGGTGTGGCCCCGACCGAGGTACTGCAGCACGAGATCGCCGCGGTCACCACCGAGCGGGATGGTCATCCGGTCGGAGAACGTGAGGGTCGGCCAGGTGAGGCCGGGGATGCCGTCGGGCTCCTTGAACAACCGTGGCATGCGGCCGTATTCGCTGGCCCAGTCCTGCATCCCGCGCTCCTGGATCAGGAACTGGGTGCGCTCGTGGGCGATGATCTCGTCGGCTTCGAAGGCACTCGCACCGAGCACGCGCACCGCGTGGTAGTGGGAGAGCACGAGGTAGCGCACCGGCTTGTCGGTGTGCTCGCGCAGCTTGACCAACCAGTCTCGGGCGGCCGCTGGGGTCGCCCGAGCCTCGAACGCCACGAGGAAGTCCTCCCCTTCGATCGCCCCGACGTTCGGGTCACCCTCTGCGGTGAGGGCGTAGACACCATCGGCGAGGACCTCGAGGGTCTCGGTCTTGGCGGCCAGGTCGGTCGAGGAGGCGAACGGCTTGCTCATGAGGAGGACTTCCTTCGTGTGTCGTGACTAACTGCCGGCGGCCGGACCCGCCTTCGGTGCGACGGGAGCCGCCACACCGCTGGACGAGGTCGACGACCCACCGAGGTATGCCGCGCGGACCCGTTCGTCCGACGCGAGTTCAGCCGGGGTGCCTTCGGCGACGACGCGGCCACGGTCCATGACCATGACCCGGTCGGCGACCTTGAACGCAGCCCGGACGTTCTGCTCGACGAGCAGCACGGCCAGCCCCTTGTTCCGCAAGATGCCCAAGGCGGTCATGATCTCGCCGACGACCTTCGGGGCCAGGCCCAGGCTCGGTTCGTCGAGGATGATGACCGACGGGTCGGACATCAGCGCGCGAGCCATCGCGAGCATCTGCTGCTCGCCACCGGAGAGCGCACCGGCCGCGAGCAGGATACGGTCGTTCAACCGGGGGAAGAGGGCCAATGCCTCGGCCCGCCGTTCGGCGAAACCGCCGTCCTTGCGCCGCACATAGCCGCCCAGGACGAGGTTGTCCTCGACGGTGAGCGTCGGAAAGACCAGCCGGTTTTCCGGCACGTGCGCCAACCCGAGGGAGGCGATCTTCTCGGCACCGAACGAGGTGATGTCGGTGTCACCGAGCTTGACCGTGCCCTTGGCCGGCTTGAGCAGGCCGGAGACCGACCGCAGCACCGACGTCTTGCCGGCGCCGTTGGCGCCGACGAGGGCGAGGACCTCCCCGGGAGCGACCGTGAGGTCGATGCCGTGGAGCACCTGCAAGCGGTCGTATGCCGCGTGCAGCCCGGTGACGGTCAGCCCCGCCGGGGGTCGCGCGGTCATCGGGTGCCTCCTTCGGGTGCGCTGTCCGCGGCATACTCTGCAGCGGCCTTCTCCACCGTAGCCTCCGCCTCGTCATCGGTGCCCAAGTAGGCGGCGATGACCACCGGGTCGTTGGTGACCTCGGCCGGCGTGCCCAGTGAAATGAGCTTGCCGTCGTCGAGGACCGCGACTCGGTCGGCGAGCGCCATGACGGCCGCCACGTCGTGCTCGACGAGCACGATCGTCACGCCGGTGGCCTTCACCTTGCGCAGCAACCACGAGAGGCTGTCACGCTCAGCGCCCGACAGCCCGGCCATCGGCTCGTCGAGCAGCAACAGTGAGGGCTCGAGCGCGAGTGCCCGGGCCACCTCGACCTGTCGCTGCTTGCCGAACGCGAGGTCGGCGATCGGGTGGTCGGCCAACGCGGTGAGCGCCATCGCGTCGACAGCCGCCTGGGCCGTCGTCTCGATGTGCCGCTCCTCGGCCCGGTCGGCCATGACCATCCCCCGCAGCAGTCCGGCCTTGGAGCGCAGGTGGCGAGCCACCTTGACGTTGCCCAGGACGGTGGTGCTCTTGAAGGTCTGCAGGTTCTGGAAGGTGCGCGTGGCGCCGAGGTTGGCGGCCACGTGCGGCAACTGCCCAGCGACTTCCTTGCCGTGCAGCTTGACCGATCCCTCGGTGGGGGGCAGGACACCGGTGATCATGTTGAACGCCGTCGTCTTGCCGGCCCCATTGGGGCCGATGAGCGCGACGATCTCACCAGCAGTGATGTCCAGGCTGAGGTTGTCCAAGGCGGTGACCCCGCCATAACGCTTGGTCAAACCCTCGATCTTGAGAATCGAGGTGCCGACCGGCTCGTGGTCGGTGCGCGCGAGGATGCCCAGCGACTTGTCGAGCAACTCGCGCTGCTCGTCCTGGCTGATCTCGTGCTCGTGGACGCCGTGCTTGGCCGGGTCGGGCTTGCTCAATCGGGCTCGTACGCGAGACCAGAGCTGCGCCAGACCACCGGGCATGAGGATGATGACCAGGACGAGGATGACCCCGAACCCGATGAGCTGGACCTCACCCTTGGCCCCCGGGATGATGACCGGCAGCAATGCCCGCAGACCCTCGTCGAGAGCCTGGACCGCCACCGCACCGATGAGAGCACCCCAGACCGTGCCGAGGCCACCGAGCACGACCATAAGCAGGATCTTGACCGAGACCTCGAAGTGCGTGACCGACGGGTTGACGATGGTCAGCCAGTGGGCGTAGAACACCCCGGCCAGACCGGCATACCCCGCCGACAGCACGAAGACCCGCAGCCGCAGGGCGAAGGTGTCCACGCCGAGACACTCGGCAGCGACCTCAGAGTCGTTGACCGCGCTGAGCGCTCGCCCGGTGCGGCTCTTGACGAGGTTGACCGCGAGCCACATCCCGATGACGATGACCGGAGTCAGCAACAGGAAGTATTCCTGGGCGGTGTCGTAGGTGCGCCCGCCGAAGGAAAGACTCGGCAGACCGTAGAGCCCGGATGTCGAGCCGAGAGCCTCCGATTCGGTCACGACGACGCCGATGATGATGCCCAAACCGAGCGTCGCCAACGCGAGGAAGTGCCCGCGCAACCGCAGCAAGGGCAGACCGACGATCAACGCCACGATCATCGACGCGATGACCGCGATCGGGGCCGCCGCGATGAACGGGAGGTTGGCCTTCGAGACCAGGACGGCCTGGGTATAGGCACCCACCGCGATGAACGCCGCATGGCCCAGGCTCACCTGGCCGGCCAGCCCCATAAGCAGGGACAGGCCGATGGCGGCCAGACCGTAGATCAGGGCGTAGACGCCGATGTCCACGACGTTCTGGGGGGCACCGAGCGCAAAGACCACCAAGAAGATCGCCAGTGCCACGAACGGAATCTGACGACGGATCATTGGGCTCATACCCGCACCCCCGAGCTCTTGCCGGCCAAGCCGTGCGGCTTGAACAGCAGGACGAGCACCAGGACGACGAACGCCACGGCGTCGCGGTAACCGGAGCTGAGGTAACCGGCGACCAGGTTCTCGAGGATCCCGAGGCCCAAGCCACCGAGCATGGCGACGCGCAACGAGGTCAGCCCGCCGAGGGTTGCCGCGACGAAGCCCTTGAGGCCGAGCGTGAGGCCGCTGGTCCAGGAGCTCAGGTAGATCGGGCTCCCCACGACACCGGCCACGCCACCGACCAGTCCGGCGACCGCGAAAGCGACGACGGTGGCGGTGCGCGGCGAGATGCCGACCAGGCGAGCGGCGACCGGCTGCTCCGCACAGGCGCGCAGCGACTTCCCGCGCACGGTGTGCTCGTAGAACCAGATCACGCCGTAGGCAACC
>Ga0208938_1001695_pt1 | contig 12435 bp, 13 predicted proteins | sample AD_UKC125_MetaG_FD_184434 | JGI IMG/M metagenome (GOLD analysis project Ga0208938, IMG submission 184434) | Active sludge microbial communities of municipal wastewater-treating anaerobic digesters from USA - AD_UKC125_MetaG (SPAdes) (version 2) | ecosystem: Engineered > Bioreactor > Anaerobic >... | reverse complement strand
CGACGTGCTGACTCAACTTGCCGACGCCGTGGACGAGGCTCAGCTCGAGATGCGCCACATCATCGCGGAGCGGCCCGACTTCCAAGGCATGGGCACCACGGTCACGGCCGTGTGCTGGCAGGGCGACCGGGCATCGCTGGCCCACGTGGGGGACAGCCGCGCCTACATGCTGCGCGACGGTCAGTTGCTGCGCCTGACCAAGGACCACACCTACGTACAGACCCTGGTGGACGCCGGTCAGATCACCGAGGACGAGGCCGCCACCCACCGGCGCCGCAACCTGCTGATCCGGGCCATCGATGGGGTCAACACCGTCGAGCCGGACCTCAGCATCCGGGAGGTCCACCCGGGCGACCGCATCATGCTGTGCACCGACGGCCTGTCCGGCGTGCTGCGCGATCCCGAGATCCACGAGTTGCTCGCCCGCAGCGATCCCCCCGGCGCTGTCACGGCGCTGGTCGACGCAGCCATCGAACGCGGAGCCCCCGACAACGTGACGTGCGTGGTCGCGGACGTCGCCGAAGTGGACGAGGCTCCGGCCGCGCCCCGCCCGGTCGTGGTGGGCGCAGCCGCGGAGCCCCGCACCCGCTCGCAGTTGCCTGGCGTGGACTTCCCGCAGGACAGCCACCTGGAAGCCAGCGTTGCTGCTGAAGCCACGCCGGGGCCGCCTCCAACCCCGCTGCCGCGGCGCCGCCGCCGGCGATGGCCGGCCATCGTCACCGCCCTCGTCGTGCTGGGCGCTGTGCTCCTTGGAGCCTGGTTGTGGGTCGGCCGGCAGTACTACGTGGGTAGCGACAACGGTTTCGTGAGCGTCTATCAGGGCATCCCGCAGACGGTCGGATCAGTGCCGCTGTCCTCCGTCGTCGAGACCACCGCCATCCCCACCGTGCAGCTGCCGGTCTACGCACAGGAGTTGGTAACGGCCACCATCGCCGCCTCCAGCCGCGACGACGCCACCCGCATCGTGGCCATCTTGGACGAACAGGCCGCTACCTGCCGCACCAAACCGCGGACTGAGGGGTGCCCCGGGGCCACGTCAGGGGGAACCCAGTGAGCCGTCATCCGCGTCGCACCGAGCTGGGTCTGCTCGTCTTCGCCTGGCTGATCGGTTGTGTGGCGTACGCCACAGTGGACCTGGCTACCCTGGACACCCTGCCCGTGAACTACGTGACATTGCTGGTAGGCAGTGCCGCGGTCCTGCTCATCGGGCACGTGGTGATCCGCCGCCTGGCCCCGCATGCGGATCCGGTCCTGTACCCCGTCGCGGCCATGATCAACCTGCTCGGCCTGGTCATGATCCACCGCCTCGACATCGCCGACCAACTGCGGGCACAGGCCAACGACAACAAGGTGCCGAGCTCGGATGCCGTGGCGCAGGCCACCTGGGTCCTCGTCGCGCTGGCGCTGTTCACGCTCGTGCTGTTCTTCGTCACCGATCACCGTAAACTGCAGCGCTACACCTTCACCTTCCTGGTGGTCGGCGTGGTGCTGCTGCTGCTGCCGCTGCTGCCCATCATCGGCACCACGATCAATGGCGCCCGCCTGTGGATCCGGCTGGGCCCGCTGTCGTTCCAGCCGTCGGAACTGGCCAAGATCGCTCTGACCATCTTTTTCGCCGGCTACCTGGTGCGTAAGCGAGAAGCATTGGCCACGGTACGGCGCAAGATCCTCGGCCTGGGGATCCCGCGGGGCCGCGACTTCGGCCCACTGGTTGTCGCGTGGCTGGTCGCGTTGAGCATCCTGGCCTTCCAGCGCGATCTCGGCACGGCGCTGATGTTCTTCGGGGTCTTCGTCATTCTGCTGTACGTCGCCACCCAGCGCCGCAGCTGGCTGATCATCGGTGCCGCCCTCTTCGCGCTGGCTGCTGTGCTCGGTTACCTGGCTTTCGGCCACGTTCAGCTGCGCGTGAAGATCTGGCTGGATCCGTGGACCTACGCCAACGACGAGGGTTACCAACTCGTACAGGCCCTCTTCGGCCTGGCCAGCGGCGGGCTGTTCGGGACTGGTCTCGGCGAGGGTTACCCACAGTTCATCCCGTTCGCCAAGACGGACTTCATCTCCGCGGCGTTGGGCGAGGAACTCGGCCTGGCCGGTATGCTCGCGCTGCTCATGCTGTTCGCGATCCTGGTGGAACGCGGGCTTCGCACGGGTCTTGCCTGCCGGGATCCCTTCGGCACACTACTGGCCGTGGGCCTGTCCAGCGTGTTCGCCCTGCAGGTGTTCGTCACCGTCGGCGGCGTCACCCGCCTGATCCCGTTGACCGGTCTGACCACACCCTTCCTGTCCTACGGCGGGTCGGCGCTGGTCATCAACTGGGTGATGATCGCCCTGCTGCTGCGGATCAGTGACCGCAACCGGCGCCCGGCGGTTATCGCGCAGAGCGCCGACGAGGCCATGACGCAGATGATCCGGGTGGGGATCGACCGATGATTCGCGCCATCCGCCGGCTCGGGCTGGTGTTCGGACTGCTCGCCATGGCCCTGGGCATCAACCTCACCTTCCAGCAGTTCATCCTGGCGCCACGGATCAATGCCCAGCCCGGCAATCAGCGAACGGTGCTTGCTGAGTATGAGCGGGAGCGGGGGCCGATCCTGGTCGGAACCAAACCCGTTGCCCGCTCAGTCCCGACCCCGAAGCAGACGTTCAAATTCTTGCGCACGTACCCCGACGGGGTGCTGTACGCGCCAGTGACCGGCTTCTACTCCTCGCTCTATGGATCCACCGGCTTGGAGCGCACGGAGAACGAGATCCTGTCCGGCAATGATTCCCGGCTGTTCGTCGATCGCATCCAGCAGCTCATCGCCGGCCGGGTTCCCGAGGGCGGTGCTGTGCAGACCACGATCCTGGCCAGCGCCCAGAAGGCCGCTGCCACCGGACTGGGTACCCAGGTGGGTTCGGTCACGGCGATCGACCCGAAGACCGGCGCCATACTCGCCCTCGTGCAGTCCCCCAGCTTCGACCCCAACGGTCTCGCCACCCACGATACCGCGGCTCAGCAGGACTACTACGAGGCGCTCGAGGCCAACTCCGACAAACCCTTGCTGAACCGGCCTTTGGTGCAGACCATCCCGCCCGGCTCCACCTTCAAACTGGTCACATCGGCCGCCGCACTGGAGAACGGCTACGAGCCGGACTCGGTCCTGCCTGGGCCGGCGGCGTACCAGCTCCCGGGGTCCACCCGCCAGCTCAACAACTGGTCCGGGGCGCCGTGTGGTGCCAATGACCGGACGACGCTGGCCAATGCCCTGGCCATCTCGTGCAACAGTGCCTTCGCCTACTTGGGCAACGAACTCGGAGACGATGTCCTGCGCGCCCAATCCGAGAAGTTCGGCTTTGGGACCAGTTTCGATGTGCCCATGACGGCAGCGACCTCCCGGTTCCCGCAAGACCCGGACCCCGCCCAGACCGCGATGAGCGCCATTGGGCAGTTCGACGTGGCAGCCACCAGTCTGCAGATGGCGCAGGTGACCGCCAGCATCTCCAACAAGGGCATGACGATGTACCCGTACCTGGTCAATCAGGTGCTTGCTCCGGACCTCACCGTCTTGTCCCAGACGCAGCCACGACAGTTTCAACGCGCCATGAGTGAGGCGAATGCCGCCAAACTGATGGGGATGATGGTGCAGGTGGTCGACTCAGGTACGGGATCCAACGCGCGGATCCCCGGGGTCAGTGTGGGCGGAAAGACGGGTACTGCCGAAACGGGCGCCGGCCGCCCGAACATCGCCTGGTTCGTGGCCACCGCCCCGGCTGAGGATCCAGAAGTAGCAGTCGCGGTTGCGGTCGAGAACTCGGGCCTGGCAGAGGTCAGCGGTAACGCCGTCGCGGCGCCGATCGCGCGCTCGGTGATCGAGGCGGTACTCCAACGATGACTGCGGCATGCAGGAGGAACCTGTGACCACCCAGCGCCGGCTCGGCGACCGATACGAACTCGGGGACACCCTCGGCCGCGGCGGTATGGCCGAGGTGTTCGAGGGCCAGGACCTGCGGCTCAACCGCAAGGTCGCCGTGAAGGTGCTGCGCCCCGACCTGGCCCGCGACCCCTCTTTCCAAACCCGGTTCCGGCGGGAGGCGCAAAGTGCTGCCTCGCTGAACGACCCCAACATCGTGGCCGTGTATGACACCGGTGAGGACGTCCTCGACGGCCAGGGTGAGCACGTCATGGTGCCCTACATCGTCATGGAGTACGTGGACGGCCATACGCTGCGCGAATTGATGAGCAGCGGCCGGCGCCTACTGCCCGAACGTGCCTTGGAGATCATGGACGGCGTCCTGAGCGCGTTGGACTATTCCCACGCTCATGGGATCATTCACCGCGATATCAAGCCCGGCAACGTCATGCTCACCCGCAACGGTGATGTGAAGGTGATGGACTTCGGCATCGCCCGTGCCGTCGCCGACTCGCAGGCCACCATGACGCAGGCCAATGCTGTGATGGGCACTGCGCAGTACCTGTCTCCCGAGCAGGCACGTGGCGAGGTCGTCGACGCTCGCTCCGACTTGTACTCAGCCGGCTGCCTGCTCTATGAACTACTGACTGGCAAGCCGCCGTTTCAGGGTGAGAACGCCGTGTCCGTGGCGTACCAGCATGTCTCCGAGGCACCTGTGCCCCCATCGCAGGTGGATCCGGCGGTCCCGCCAGCCCTCGACGCCTTGGTCCTGAAGTCCTTGGCCAAGAATCCGCAGGACCGTTACCAGACGGCGAATGAGTTCAAGGCCGACGTGGATCGCGCGCTGCAAGGCCTGCCCGTCACCGGGACGATACCGTCCATCCGGGCGACTGTTCCGGCCGCTGCGGCCACCACCGCCAGCATGGCGCCGGTCGGGGGTCCGGCAGCAGCGCCGGCAACCTCCAAGCGCAGCCCGTGGGCCTGGCTCGGCGTGACAGTACTCGTACTGGCCGTGGCCGCCGCCGCCCTGTTCATCGGCCGCAGCCTGTTCAGCGGCGGCACGGGCCAGCGGGTGACGGTGCCTGATGTCGTGGGCATGAGCGTGGACCGGGCGCAGCGGGCCCTGGAGGCCCAGGGTCTCAAACTCGGTGCGCAGACGCCGCAGACGTCCGATGAACCGGAGGACACGGTTCTGTCCCAAGATCCCGAGGCCGACACCCAACTCGCTGAGGGCGAGGCAGTGACTGTCGTGGTTTCCGCGGGCAAGCAGCAGACCCAGGTGCCGCCGCTGGAGGGTCTGACCGGGCTCGATGCGGTCCGAACCGCGCTGCGCGACGCCAAACTTGACCTGGGCAACGTCAAGCAGGTCCAATCCGAACAGCCCGAAGGCTACGTCCTGAATCAGAACCCGGACGCCTTCTCCACGGTCGACGTCGGGACCAAGGTGAACATAGAGATGTCCACCGGGGTGGTCGAGGTGCCCAGTGTCGTCGGCTTCACGCAATCCGCCGCGACCAGCGCCTTGTCCCGGGCGGGGATGGATGTGTCCGTGGTGACGGCCTCGTCGGATCAGGCGGCGGGCACTGTGATTTCGCAGGAGCCGGTCGGCGGTACCCAGGTGCGCAAGGGCACGACAGTCACCATCACGGTGTCCACTGGTCCCACCCCGACTCCGACGCCCACGCCGACTCCGACGCCGGAGCCCACGACGCCGGACGAGCCGACCGCTTCGCCTTAACCGACGACGGGGGACAGGCCTTCGGAGCGACGAACGGCATCGGCATCACCACACGCGACCAGCCAGTTGGCCAGCATGCGATGGCCACCCTCGGTGAGGACGGATTCGGGGTGGAACTGCACTCCCTCGACGGCCAGTTCCCGATGCCGGATTCCCATGATCACCCCAGACTCCGTGCGTGCCGACACCTCCAGCACATCCGGGACGGTCTGCGGTTCGACCGCCAGCGAGTGGTACCGGGTCGCGGTCATCGGATTGGGCAGGCCGTCGAAAACGCCGCGACCGTCGTGGGTGACCAGTGAGGTCTTGCCGTGCAGCAGTTCGGGCGCCCGGCTGACCGTGGCACCGTAGACCTCGGCCATCGCCTGGTGCCCGAGGCAGACCCCGAAAATCGGCACCTCCCCGGCGTAGCGGCGGATCACGTCCATGCAGATCCCGGCTTGGTCCGGGGTTCCCGGTCCGGGCGACAGCAGGACGCCCTGGTAACCCTGCACATCTGCCAGCGAGATCTCGTCGTTGCGCACCACTGTGCATTCGACTCGCAACTCCCCAAGGTACTGCACGAGGTTGTAGACGAAACTGTCGTAGTTGTCGATGACCAGCACCGTCATGAGCGATTCTCCTTGGTCAGCGGGGTGGCCTTGCTGATGTTCAGGGGACCATCGAAGGCGGGGATGGTCACTGCGGGCTCTCGGGTCTGTTCCCAGCCGAGGCCGAAGAAGTCGACGGCAGCCTGGTAGCCCAGGAGGTAGTCGTCGGTCTCGAGTTCCCGCTCGATGCTGGCCTGATCCCCGATACCGGTGATGACGAAAGGTGGCGAGTACACCCGGCCCTGCAGGATCAGGGTGTTCCCCACACACCGCACGGCGCTGGTGTTGATCAAACGCTGGTCCATCACCTGAATACCTTGGGCGCCCCCCCGCCACATCGCGTTGATCACCGCTTGCAGGTCCTGCTGATGGACCACGAGATCGTCGGGGTTGGCCTCTTCGTTGCCTTCCTTTGGGGCATCGGTAAGGCTGACCGTCACCGCAGGACCCGTCAAAGGCACCAAACCAACCGGCTCAGACAGACGGTCCACGGTCCCCTGGGTGCGGGCGGCCTGGGTGCCCTCCTGCTCCCGTGTCAGCTCCGCGACCTGACTCTGCAACTGCGTGACGCGGTTCTGACGTTGATCCACGAGGGCCGCCCGCTCTGCCACGACGTCCTTGATGGCCTCGGTATCGCTGCGCAGATCGGTACCAGCAGCTGTGTTCGCGCTGGCGGCGAAGATGAAGCCGACCGCACCGAACGCGATCGCCCCCAGAACCGACCACCAGCGCACAGTCATGCCTCCACAGTAAAGCCGGTTAGAATCATGGACGTGGCTGGATTCCGATCTCGCAAGCAGGACGATATCGTCGACAAGCGCAAGCCCGTGCGGATCGGGAGTCCGGGATGGGTAGCGCCCTTGATGGTGACCTTGTTCGTCCTCGGGCTGCTCTGGGTGTGTGCCTGGTATATCGCCCCGGACGCGCCGTTCTTGTCCACGCTTGGCTTCTGGAATCTCGTGGGTGGCTTCACCCTTATCGCAGCCGGATTCGTCGTGTCCACCAAGTGGAAGTAATCACACTGCTGTAGTTATCCTCAGGTGGGGATAAGCCTGTGGATAAGTCCGGACTTTGCGCGTCAGTTCCGCCATCTGCGACACCGGATCCTCATAGAGGTCCTCCACCCATGACCGGAGGAAATCGAGACCGGTCGTGCGTAAGTCGTCTTCGCGCCTCTTCTCCGCGGTGAGCACGCCGAGATCCAGGTACTTGGCCCTGCCGTCCACCTCCACGGCCAGGCCCGGCAGCATCAGGTCCAGGAAGTAGAGGTTTCCCGACGCACCGCGCATGGGAACTCCACACGCTGGGTCCTCATAACCCTGCAGAATCATGTGGCCGCGATAGAACGATTCCGAAGGGGCTTCGGCGGCTGGGTTCGCCAGAGTCAACGCCGGTAGGTCGCTGTACTTGGTCAGCCGGCGACGAATCTCGGTCCGGCATGCTTGGCTGGCCACTTCGATGCGCTTGGCGTTCGTGATCTGCTGGCCCGGGGTCACCCCAGCCATGAGACGAGCGATTGCGTCGGTCACCATGAGCGCCTGCGGAAGTGGTAGCTCCGCAGCGATCGTGATCGCCGTATCGATCCCACTGGTACAGGGACCCCAGGCAGTATCTATCGGAGCCCAGCCAGGGGACCGGCGAATGTTCGCGCGCAGGTCCGACTTGGGAGCGGCCATCGACACGGGCACCTGCGACCAACTTCTGAAGTAGGGATTAGGGAGACCCAAGAGGGCCAGAGCCGAGCCGGAGCAAGCCATGTAATTGCTGCGGGCCTTCATCGCAGCGGCGGCCATCTGGCAGTGCCTGACGCGCGGATCTGCATCGAGTACGGCGAGGTACACCCCCGCTCTCACCTTGTGCAGCAGTGCCTGGCTCAGAGCGAGTTCCCACTGGTATCTGGACAGCCCTGCATCCATGGCTTCCCGACGAGTGAAAGGCAGTCGTCCAAAGAGGTCAAGCAGATTCACACGAATCACTCTTGCGGCCCGCGTGGGCGCCCGAATTGAGTCGCCAGAATCTGTGGATATGGGTCACCGTCTGGAAAACTCCGCACGAATCAAGATCACACTCATCGATATGCGGCGAAGTCCTGATCAACTGCCGGGTTTGCCCCGATTAGGGGGCCAAATGATCTGGAAGACTCCGCACCGAACCTACCTTCGTGCGGAGTTTTCCAGGCGAGGCTCGCTAGACCAGCTCAACGATGGTCGCATTGGCCATGCCGCCGCCCTCACACATCGTCTGCAGGCCGTAGCGGATGCCATTGCGCTGCATCTGGTGGATCAAGGTGGTCATCAACCGTGCCCCCGAGGCTCCCAGCGGGTGACCCAACGCGATCGCTCCGCCGTTCGGGTTGGTGATCTTCGGGTCAGCACCCGTCTCGGCAAACCAGGCACCCACCACAGAGGCGAAGGCCTCATTGATCTCCACCGCCCCGATCTCACCAAGACGCAGCCCGGATCGCTGCAGGGCCTTGGCGGTGGCCGGGATCGGGCCTGTGAGCATGATGATCGGGTCGACGCCGGCCATCACACCGGTGTGGAAGCGCACGATCGGGGTCAGGCCCAGTTCCGCCGCCTTCTCGCTGGTGGTCACCAAGAGGGCGGCCGAGCCATCGGAGATCTGAGAGGCGTTGCCAGCAGTCACCACGCCGTCCTCCACAAAGGGAGTCGGCAACTTGGCCAACTTCTCCACGCTGGAGCCTGGTCGAATCCCCTGGTCGGCACTCACGCCATCGATCGTGACGATCTCCTCGCCGAACAGCCCCTCAGCCGTCGCACGTGCCGCGCGTTCATGCGACTCCACGGCCATCTCATCGAGGTACTGCCTAGTCAACCCCCAGCGTTCGGCGATCATCTCCGCCGACACCCCTTGATTGACCAATTTGCCGTCGTAACGATTGACCATCATCGGCCCGAACGGCCCGTCGCCGCCCTTGCCATTGCTGAACATGGGGATACGCGACATCGACTCCACCCCGCCGGCGACCACCACGTCGTAGTGGCCGGCCATGACGCCAGCAGCCGCGAAGTGCAGGGCCTGCTGGCTGGAGCCACACTGCCGGTCGACGGTGGTGCCCGGGACGGTCTCGGGGAAGCCAGCTGCAAGAGCAGCGTTGCGGCCGATGTTGAAGCCTTGCTCCCCCACCTGGGACACGCAACCCCAGATCACGTCATCGATCAGGGCAGGATCGATCCCCGCCTTGTCAACGAGCCCTTGCAGGGCCAGCGCGGACAGATCCACGGCGTGGATCCCCGACAGGGCTCCCTTCTCGGGCTTGCCCACTCCAACGGGGGTACGGACGGCGGCACAGATCACAGCATCACGAGTCATGGGCACATGTTACTGGCGGGTAACTTCTTTGCCTACCCCGCCCTCACCCGACCGGGATCAGCGCCTGAATCTGCTGCGCCCGAAAAAGCGCAAGCCCAGCCAGCACCAGCACGATCGCCAGACAGCCGGCGACCTGCACCAGGGTCTGGTTCTTGCCCCGTGGTGCCTTCGAGAACACGAACGCCACCGCAGCACCCACCACGAGGCCGCCGAAGTGTGCCCGCCAGTCGATCCCCGGGGCAACGAACCCGATCACCACGTTGATCCCGATCAACACCAGGACCTGCGTGATGTCCGCCTTCATATGCCGACCGGCGACGACCAGGGCGCCCATCAGCCCAAAGATCGCACCACTGGCCCCCACCGAGACGGTGTTGATTCCCGAAAAACCGAAAGAGGCCACCGCCCCGCCCAGTCCCGCGATGAGGTAGAGCGCCAGGAACCGCACATGCCCCAACAGACGCTCCAAAGGCGGACCGAGAACGAACAGCACGTACATGTTGAACAGCAGGTGCAACCAACTGCCGTGCAGGAAGACACTGCTCAGTAGCCGATACCACTCGGAGTTCACTGCGACAGCGGCCGGCCACAGGCCCCACGAGGAGGCCACAGTGTTCACGCCGATCAGGAACTGCAGGACGAAAACGGCCACGCTGATCCCGATCAGGGTCATGGTGACCGTGTTGGAGGTGGTCAGTTTGCCACCGAACACCGTCTTGGCTTCCCGGGTCTGGGCCTGCCCCTGCGCCACACAGTCGGGGCACTGAAAACCAACCGGGGCCGCGATCATGTCCTCTGGACAGATCGGCCGGTCACAACGCGAGCAGCTGATCCAGGTTGGCCGGTCCGGGTGCCGGTAACAGACAGGCGCCGGCTCGGGGGTGCTCACGTGATGATGTCGACCGATTCGAGGATGACCGCGTCCACAGGCTTGTCCATCCGACCAGTCGGCGTGGTAGCGATGGCGTCCACGACATCGCGACTCGCCTGGTCCGCCACTTCACCGAAGATGGTGTGCTTGAAATTCAGGTGCGGCGTCTTCGTGACCGTGATGAAGAATTGGGAGCCGTTCGTGTTGGGTCCGGCATTGGCCATCGCCAGCAGGTAGGGACGGTCGAACTGCAGTTCCGGATGGAACTCGTCGCCGAATCGGTAGCCCGGGCCACCGGTTCCATTTCCGATCGGGCACCCCGCCTGGATCATGAAGCCGCTGATGACCCGGTGAAAGGTGGTGCCGTCATAGAGCGGACCTTCACCCGGTTTGCCCGTCTTGGGATCGGTCCAGGCTTTACTGCCGTCAGCGAGGCCCACGAAATTCGCGACGGTCTTGGGGGCCTGGTTGTCGAACAGGTTCAGACGAATGTCACCACGGTTGGTGTGTAGAACGGCTTGAGTCATGGTCCCATGTTTTCATCCCTACCAGGTTCGCGCCGACTCACCGTAGGTGTTTCATCGCCTCCCGCTCGGACAGCGGCGCCAGGGCATGGGCGGACACGAACGACCGTACCCACTCTGGATCTGTCCGAGCGTAGTCTCGCAGGGCCCAACCGATGGCCTTCGTGATCCAGAACCGGCGATCATCGAGATTAGGTTCGATGACATTGGCCAGCATCGCGGGGTCAGTACGACTGCGCCGCCCGACCTGGCTCAGGATTGCGGCCCGCCTGATCCACATGTCCTCATCCACCGCCCATGCCTGCACATCGACGTCCGCCGGCAACAGTTTTGTGGCGACCTCATCCACGTAGTCCCACCAAGCGCCCGTAGTGATCAGGTGCCGTGCCAGATCACCACTGACCGGTCGCCCGCGCAGCAGCTCCAATGCTGCGTACCGTTCCTCCCGGTACATCGCCTCGTCCCACAGAATCGACGCGGCCGCGACCGCCTGCCCGTCATCCAGTGTCCGCGCGATGGGTCGCACCAGCCGGGTTCGGGAGGGCTTCTGCACACCCAAGAAGGGCATGGCCGATTTCATGTACGCCTGCATCGCAGGTGCCTTGGACGGGTCGGCCGCGTCCCGAAGTCCAGCGCGAATACGCTCGACCGGCTCCACACCGCGAGACTACGCCCCAAGAACCGCCCTCCTCGACCGATCATCGCTACGCTGCGGCAATGCGCTCTCGAATCCTGATCATCGCCTGTACGGTCGCCGCCCTTTCCGCCTGCTCCTCCGGTGGCCTCGATATCGACAAGTTGGAGTCGACCCTCGCCACCGAACTGCAGACGCAGCTCGACCTGTCAGCGGCCCCGGCTGTGACCTGCCCGGATGACGTGCCCATCGAGAAGGACAACGTCTTCAACTGCACCGCCACGCTGGACGGCGAATCTGCTGACATCCAGGTCACTCAGACCGATGATCAGGGCAATGTCAGTTGGGAAGTTGTGCAGACCTCCTCGTGACCTCGCGCGACCAGGCGATGAGCACCAACGCCAGGCCCAGTACGAACACCAAGGGCTGCAGGAAGTTGAAGGGCACGAAGAACACCTGAACGACGATCCAGGCCATCACGCCCAGCCCGAACGCGATGGTGAGTCGGTCGGCGGCCGCATTCTCGGCGACATGCATCCCAAGCAGAGCGAACGACGGCACGCCGATCAGCAGCATGAGCAGAAAGCCTGGGATGACCCAGGAATCGAACGGCAACGGGTCCAGCCAGTCCACGGGAAAGGCGAAAGCGTCCCGAATGAGTTGGACGCCTCCGTAGAACGCTTGAACGCCAAGAATCCCCAGAATGACTTCCAGCGCCCATCGCCGCTTACGGCTCACGTGGAGACGAGGGGACTTGAACCCCTAACCCCCGCCTTGCAAAGGCGGTGCTCTGCCAGTTGAGCTACGTCCCCTGGGGCGTGTTGGCTAGCGCAGATCGAGGTCGCGTGTGGCCTC
>Ga0208938_1001693_pt1 | contig 12440 bp, 11 predicted proteins | sample AD_UKC125_MetaG_FD_184434 | JGI IMG/M metagenome (GOLD analysis project Ga0208938, IMG submission 184434) | Active sludge microbial communities of municipal wastewater-treating anaerobic digesters from USA - AD_UKC125_MetaG (SPAdes) (version 2) | ecosystem: Engineered > Bioreactor > Anaerobic >... | reverse complement strand
TTCTCGGCGCGGCGGGGTCTGGCATCGTCCTCGCGGGGTCGATGGCCACTGGTCGGCTGGACCTCGGTGCGCCGGTTGTCGCCGCGGTCACCAGTGCGCCCGTGGGCGTCCCGGTGCGCGCCTCCACCCTGGTCTGTCCCGGACCGGAGACCGAGGGGCTGGCCGGCGTGTCCGCTGTTCCAGGTGGCACGACGACGGTGACGGCCGTGAGCGCCCCCACGGCGGTTCTGCGCGATCTGGTCAATTCGGCCGGCGGAGAGCTCCTCGCACGGACGCTTCCCGAGGGACCCGTGCTCGGAACGGTCAGCGAGCGTGGTCGGTCGATCACGGGCAGCCTCACCGGCAACGTCAGTGCCGAGGTGAGTGGCAGCGAGGGGCTGGCACCGGGCCTTGCCGCGGTGCAGACCTGGTTGCGTGCTGATTCGGACGACCGCGCCTTGATCGCCACGGCCTGCCAGGTGCCGCGCGACTCGCATTGGCTGCTCGCCGGAGCCGGCGACACCACTCGGAGGGAGCGGCTCGTCGTAGCCAACCCCGGGGGAAACACCCTGACCGTGGATGTCACCGTCTTCGGGGCTCAGGGGCCGGTTGCGACCACCTCGAACTCCCGCCTGGCCGTCCCCCCACGCGGCCGCACGGTCGTGCTCCTCGACGCGATCGCGCCCGGCGAACACAGTCGCCGGCGATCCACGTCGTGTCCACCGGGGGGGTGGTCGCGGCCGTGCTGCAAGACTCGTGGATCGATGGAGCGGTCGGCCGCGGCAGCGACGACGTCGGGTCGACTCCGCCTCCTGCGACCGAACAGGTCATCGCCGCGGTCCCCGTATCCGGGCCCGCCATGGTGCGGGTGCTCGTGCCAGGCAGCGTCGAGGCGGTGGTGCAGACTCGAGCGCTCACCGCGGACGGGCCGGTCCCCTTGCCGCAGGACAGCGTCGTGCGGGTTCCGGCCGGTGCGGTCCGTGACATCGCGGTCGGCGCGCTACCCCCCGGCACGTATGCCGTGCAGGTCAAGGCCGATCAGGCGGTGGTGACCGCCGCGATGACCGAGCGACGGTCTGACGGCAACGGTCCCTCCGATCTGGCCTGGGCGTCCGCCTCCGAGGCGATTGAGACCGTGGCCGGCACCCCGATTCCGTCAGTGACCCGCGCCGGCCTCGTGCTGGCAGCCGTAGGCTCCGATGCTCAGGTCGAGGTCACCAAGGTCGCCAGTGACGGTGCCACGACGGCCACCGAGGTGACCGTGCCGACCGACTCGGTCGCCCAGGTCGATGTCACCGGCGCTGGGGCGGTGTGGTTGCGGCTGATACGCGGAGCAGTCCGGGCCGGTGTGGTGCTCGAACTCGCCGACCCCGGTGGCCCGCTGTTCAGCGTCGTGTCCCTGCACCCGGCCGTGGTCACGGGCACCGAGATCGCGGTCCGCGAGATTCGCCGCTGACTGCAGGAGCTGCGCTGCCTCCGCGCCGCGCTAGTCGTGCTCATAACGAGGGTCGAGATCGTGCGGCTCGACACCGAGCAATCCCGCGATCTGCTCGGTCACGACGTGCCCGATGAGCAGGGCCAAGTCTCGGTCGTCGATCGCCCGGGTGTGGATGGGGCGTCGATAGATCACCACCCGCGCGGGGGTGCGTCCCTCGGCGGCAAACACCCGACCCAGGGGAATCTCGGCGTGCTCCCACGGCGCGGGGTCGCTGGGGGGGACTTCCTCGACCGCTAGTTCGAACACCGGGAACGGCCTCTTCCAGGCTCGCTCGAGGCTGGTGGCGACCTCGAGCACGAGATCGTCGAATCGCTCTGCTCGGCTGGTCATCGCCGGCACAGGTGGCCAGGCCAGCGGGCCGCGAATGCCCCGGCCATGGCGGCGTCGGCGGCGCGGCAAGCCGGTGGGAGCGGTCACGAGCCAACTCTAGGCGTCCCCGCGGCGTGCCGAGCGGCGCTGGTCAATCGGGGGATCTAGAGTGCCGGGGTGGCTCTCATGCGGCAGTGTTCCAAGACGGGGTGCCGCGGCGGCGCGGTGGCGACGCTCACCTATGTCTATGCGGACCAGACTGCAGTCCTCGGGCCGCTTGCCACCTATGCCGAGCCGCATTCCTACGATTTGTGCGCCCGTCACGCCGAACGCCTCACCGTTCCCCGCGGATGGGAAGCCGTCCGCCTGGACATCGATTTCACCGTGCCACCGCCCTCGACGGACGATCTGCTGGCGTTGGCCGACGCCGTCCGTGAAGCGGCCCGCCCCCGCCCGAACCCGAGCGCTGCGACGACCGGCCCGGCCCACGCAGGTGCGGGCGAACCCTCCGGAGTCACCGAAGGCGTGCGTCGAGGGCACCTACGGGTGCTGCGTTCCCCCTGATCCCGACCTGATCTCCGGGCAGCGGAGGTGTCGGCTGACGAACCGCCTCACTCGCGCGGTCACCTGGGCAGGGCGAGCTCACCCGGTATGCCGGGAAATCTTCTGACCTGCCGCCAGACCTCGTCGCGGCGGCCGTCGCGCTGTGCGGACCACGTCGGGCCAGCACCGTGGCGATGCCCCTCCCCGTCTCGGCCACGCTCCCGAGGGGGAGAGCGCACGCCACTAGGCTGACCGGGTGAACTCTGCGGCGCCATCGCTGCGCGCGTCCGTCCGTGCCGGGGGCCTGGTTGCCCGCGGACTCCGCCCACTGGATGTCGAGGCCCTGTATGCCGTCGGCCTGGCTGCCGGCCGCGCGTTGGGCGGGCTCGATCGGCCGCTCATCGTCGGCTATGACGGACGAACCCACGCGACAGACCTCGCCGCGGCGTTGGTGCAGGGGGTGCTCGCCGCCGGGCGCGATGTCGTCGACCTGGGTGCCGTCACCGCTGACGGATTGCGCTTCGGCGCCGGTGCCTACGGTTCGTCGGCGATCTATCTCGGATCCAGCAGCCGGTATGCCGTTGACCTTGGCGTGCAGTTCTGGGGACCGGACGGCACCGCACTCGACCAAGCCGAGGTGGAGGTCATCGCCGAGACCGCCGACGACTCGGTCGTCCGTGCGAAGGCCGTCCGTGCGAAGGCAACCGACCCGGGTACGGGCGGGCCAACAGGGGTGTCCGGACGGCATACCTCTCGGGATCTGGCCGGCGAGTTTGCCGCCTTCCTCACCCTGCTCTGCGGTGGGCCGAGCCGGAGCGTCCGGAAGGTCGCGGTCGATGCGGTTGGGCCTGCGGTCGAGCGAGTCCTGCACGCACTGACCGACAGCGGGGGAGCTGCACCGGTCTGGCCGGTGCAATTCGTCACCACAGGTCCCACAGCAGATGAGACTGCAGACAGCTACACCGAACTCGGCCTGTTGCGGGAGTTCATCGCGCGAGAAGGAGCCGATCTCGCGGTGGCCTTTGACGGGGATGGCGACCAGATCGTTCTGCTCGACGAGCGAGGGTCGCTGGTGTCGCCCGCGGCCGTCGTGGCACTGCTGGCACTGCCACCCGGGCGCCTCCAGGTCACCGACGGCGGTGACTACCGCTGGCCCGAAGCCTGGGGGATCTCCGGGCTCGCCGCCATGCTGCAGCTGCTCGTCTGCCTCGACTCGAGCGACCGCCCGCTGTCCGACACCGTCACGGCATACCCCTTGAAGGAGACCCCGGTGCCCGACCTGTCCCCCGAGACCGACGCCGCCACCACGGCGCCCAGCGCTGCGGCGAGTAGCGTCGACCACGGACTGCAGCCCTGGATGCGCGGCCTGCTGCGGTGTCCCGCCTGTCTGGGGGGTCTACAGGATGTCGTCGGTGGGCAAGGGCCGGAGCTGGCGTGCCAAAACGTTGACTGCGCCCGGAATTACCCCATCGTCGAGGGGATCCCGGTGTTGCTGGTTGACCAGGCCCGCGTGCGTCCTCAGGCGAGCTGACATGCCCGCCCTGAACCCGGCGTTGGTGGACGACGATGACGCCCTGGCGCGGTACGACTCCCGAGGGGTGTTGAGGTCACTGGCGACAGCCGGCGCTCAGGTGCGCGAAGCGGTGCGGCACAGCGCAGACGCCGGTGTGGGGCGGGTGGCAGGTGGGTCCCGACCGCGCTCGGTGCTCGTCGCGGCCACCGGAGGAACGGCGGTCGTCGGTGACGCGCTGGCGTGGTTTGCGGGTTCAGGTTCACCCGTGCCGATCGACACCCGCTCGCACGGACCGCTGCCGGGATGGGTCGGATCGCTGGATCTCGTGATCGCCGTGTCGCAGTCCGGCCGGGCGGCCGGACCGGTCGGCCTGGCGGCCGAGGCGGCTCGTCGGGGAGCCTTCCTGCTGACCGTCGGGGCACCGGACTCGCCGTTGGCGGCGGTGTGTGCGCAGGCCCGGGGCGTCCACGTCGACGTGCCCACCACCCGCACATCCAGCCGCACGGCCCTGTGGTCGATGCTCACCCCGGTGCTCCTGGCGGCCGAGGCGCTCGGCCTAGCTCGGGTCGGACCCGAGGTGTTAGAAGCCACGGCCGACCGGCTCGACCGAGCGGCCGCGAGCTTCCGGCCGACCTCGGAATCCTTCGTCAACCCCGCCAAGATCCTCGCCGCAGACCTCGCCGAGGGCGTCCCGGTCGTCATCGGCGATTGCCCGCTCTCCGGGGTGGCTGCCCGGCGCGCGGTGAGCGTACTGGCCCGGATTGCCCGAGTGCCGGCCTTGGCCGGCGAACTCCCCGGTGCGGCGAGCGCAGCGGTAGCGCTGCTGGACGGGCCATATACCCAGAGCGGAGCTCAGGCCGCGGCGGCAGCCGCCGGTCATCTCCCCGGGCAGGGAGGCGACCTGCTCACGGGGATCTTCCGTGACCCCTACCTCGACGGCCCGCCGGACGCCTCGCTCGCCGTGCTCATGCTGCGCGACGCGTCCCTCGAGCTCCCGCCCAGCGGCCTCGGTGACGCCCAGATCGCCCGCCCGGGGGCGGACCAGGCAGTGGGGTCGGTCGGGGCGGGCCAGTCGCGTGAGGACCTTGCCGATGCCGTCGTGGCGGTGGCACGCGAGAGCGGCATCCGGGTCAGTGAGGCCCGCGCCGACCCGGGCCACACCCTGGAGCGGCTCGCCGATCTCACCTCACTCGTCGACTTCGCCGCGACCTACCTGGCAATCGGTCTGGGCCTCGACCCGTCGGTGTCATCTCACCTGTCCCGACTGCGCGAGCGCACCAGCGGCTAGCTGATGCGCTCGGCGGTGGCCCCGGCATACCGGAGCTGTCAGGTCTCTGGGACCATCTCGATCGACCCGCACGGGCACTCCTGCACACAGACGCCGCAGCCCTTGCAGTAGTCGTAGTCGATCTCGTAGCCCTTGCCGATGCCGGTCTTCTTCACGGCATTGTCCGGGCAGACTCCGAAGCAGTTGTCGCACGCGAAGCAGTTGCCGCAGGACATGCACCGCCGCGCCTCGAACTTGGCCGTCCGCTCGTCCAGGCCGCTGACCACCTCGTCGAAGGTGGAGGCCCGCCGCGCGCCCTCCAGGTGAGCTCGCTGCTGGTGGGGAGCGTCGGCGTAGTACCAGGTGGTCAGCTTGTCGAAGGTCGCGACCGGGTGCTTGGCGGCAGGCTGGTATGCCGTGCCCCGCAAGTACGCGTCGATGTGCCGAGCGGCCTTCTTGCCATGGCCCACCGCCACGGTGACCGTGCGTTCGGCCGGCACCATGTCGCCACCGGCGAAGACACCCTTGCGGCCGGTCATCATCGACCGGTCGACGGTCACGACCCCGTCGGTGATCTCGATGCCCTCGACGTCCTCGAGGAAGGACAGATCGGCTTCCTGGCCGAGGGCCAGCACCAGCGAGTCGGCCTCCAGCTCCTCGAACTCGCCGGTCGGCTGCGGGAATCCGGTCTCGTCCAGGGCCATCTTCTCGACGAGCATCTTGCCGTCGTCGACATGCTTGATGGTCGAGAGCCACTTGAGCAGGATGCCTTCCTCCAAGGCCTCCTCGACCTCGAAGTCATGGGCAGGCATCTTGTCGCGGGTGCGGCGGTAGACGATGATCGCCTCCTCCGCGCCCAGGCGCTTGGCCGTGCGCGCGGCGTCGATCGCGGTGTTGCCGCCGCCGTAGACGACCACCCGCCGACCGAGCATCGGCTTGTCTTCCTCGGTTTCCACATCGCGCAGGTAGGACACCGCGTCGAGGATCTTGGCGGACTCACCGGCGGGGATGTAGGCCCGCTTGCCGATGTGGGCGCCCACCGCGGTGAAGATCGCGTCGAAGCCTTCGGCGAGGGCGGCCTCGAGATCGGTCACCGTGGAGTTGACCTCGATCTGCACGCCGAGATCGGTAATGCGGCGCACTTCGGCGTCGAGGATGTCGCGCGGCAGCCGGTAGGACGGGATGCCGAAGCGCATCATGCCGCCCACGAGCGGGCCCGACTCTCGGATGAGCACGTTGTGGCCCATGCGGCGCAAATGGTAGGCAGCGGAGAGACCGGAGGGGCCGGCGCCGATGACCAGGACGCGCTTGCCGGTGAGCTCGGTGGGAGCCTCGAAGGACCAGCCCTGCCGAATAGCCTCGTCGCCGAGGAATCGTTCGACGGCGTTGATCCCGACGGCCTCGTCGACCTCGGCGCGGTTACAGGCGTTCTGGCAGGGGTGGTAGCAGACCCGACCCATGATCGCCGGGAACGGGTTGTCCTGGACGATCTGCCGCCAGGCCGCCTCGTAGGAGCCCTCCTCGGCGTGGAACAGCCACTGCTGGATGTTTTCGCCGGCGGGGCAGGCCTGGTTGCACGGCGGCAGCAGGTCGATGTAGACCGGCCGCTCGGTGCGCCAACTGCCGGTCTGGTTGGCCAGGCTCGAGCCGACGTCGAGGGTGATGGCGAAGGGCTTGTGCATCACGTGTTCGCCTCCTCGGCGATGGGGGGGAGGGTGGGAGATACCGCCTCGGGCAGCAGCCCGTAGCGACGGATGTTGCGGTCGGCCTGGGCCTGCAGGCGGTCGATGACCTCGTCGCGGCGCACCGGGTTGAACAGGTGGGCGAATCGCTTCTGGCCCTTGAGGTAGTCCTCGACGGGCACTTGACGCCGGATCGGAGTCGAGGCGACGACCTCGCCGTACTCGGCCTCGAAGACCGGCCACAGGCCGCTCTGGGTAGCCAGCCGCGCGATCTTGATCGTGTCGCACGACGCCGTGCCCCAGCCCAGCGGGCAGGGGACCATGACATGGATGTAGCGGGCTCCCCGCATCGACATCGCCCGGGTGACCTTGGCCTCCAGGTCGTGCAGGTCGGCGACCGTCGCGGTGGCGACATAGGGGATCTCGTGGGCCATGGCGATGCGCGGCAGGTCCTTGCCCTGGCCGAAGACGTTGCCCGGATCCGCACCGACGGCCTGGGTGGTCGCGGTGCGCGCAGCGGGTGGGGTAGCCCCCGAGCGCTGCACGCCGGTGTTCATGTAGGCCTCGTTGTCGTAGCAGATGTAGAGCACGTCGTCATTGCGCTCGAACATCCCTGACAGACAACCGAATCCGATGTCAACGGTGCCGCCGTCGCCGCCCTGGGCGACCACGCGGATCTCGTCACGGCCTAAAGCTTTGTATGCCGCCGCGACGCCCGACGCGACCGCGGGGGCGTTGCCGAACAGCGAGTGCAGCCAGGCAACTCGCCACGACGTCTCGGGATAGGGCGTCGAGAAGACCTCGAGGCAACCGGTGGCGTTGACCGCAACGAGCTGCCCGTCAGCCGCTCGCATCGCCGCATCAAGGGCATAGCGCGCACCCAGCGCCTCCCCGCAGCCCTGGCAGGCCCGGTGGCCGCTGGTCAGCGAGTTGAACCGCTTCGGGTCGGACTGGACCGAGCGTTCGGACACCGGCAGCAGTCGGTTGCCGACGGCGAAGGACCCTACTTGGTAGAACTTCACCGGGGTGGCGGCCGGGCTGTCGTGGACGACCTCGGGCACGACACCCATGTGGTAGCCGGCGTCCGGGACCGAGGACGGCCCATGGACGGTGACGGCGCTGGTCGAGGTGACCTCCAGCGACTCGGCGGCGGACGGCGACGCGGATGAGGACGACATGTGGTCCTTGGCCTCTCTTATCGGGACCCGGCGCGCACGGCGCCCAGGTCGCGCAGGATGTTCTCGGCGGCCGGGCCGGAACGACGTCCGGCGCGAGTGCGCGCCAGTTCGCGGTCCACGAGGCCGTGGTCGAGGTCGAGGAAGGTCAACGCGGGCAACTCGTCGGCGACCGCCTGATCGAAGGCCGCGTGCAGTGAGCTCTTGAGGATCGGCCGGCCGCCCAACCCGGCGACGATGGTGTAGTTGGCGATCGGGCTGGCCGACATGGCCATCCGCACGTGCGAGGCGACAATGCCGCCGATGCCCACCGAGAACGCCTTCTCGAGACAGACGAACCGCTTGGCTGCACCGAGCGCCTCGCGCACGGCGTCCAGGGGGAAGGGACGGAAGGAGGTGATCCCGAGCGCGCCGATCTTCTCGCCGCGCTCGCGGCGTTCGTCGATGACGTCCTTGATGGTGCCGAGCACCGATCCCAGGGCGATGACGACTGTCTCGGCATCCTCGAGCCGGTAGCCGCGGACCAGCCCGCCGGAGTCACGGCCGAAGACCGCGCGGAACTCCTCGGCCACCCGGGGGATGACATCCAGGGCCTGCATCTGCCGCTCGTGCGCGAGGTAGCGCACCTCGGTGAACGCCTCTGGTCCGACCATGGCTCCGATCGAGACCGGCTGGTCGGGGTCGAGCACCTGTCGTGGCTCGAACGGCGGCAGGAAGCGGGCCACCTGGTCGACCTCAGGGACGTCGACCTGCTCGACGGCATGAGTGAGGATGAACCCGTCCATGCACACCATGACCGGCAGCGACAGCTCTTCGGCGATCTTGAAGGCCTGAACGTGCAGGTCGGCGGCTTCCTGGTTGGTCTCGGCATACAGCTGGATCCACCCGGAGTCGCGCTGGCTCATTGCGTCGGTGTGGTCGTTCCAGATGTTGATGGGGGCGCCGATGGCCCGGTTGGCGACGGTCATGACGATGGGCAGGCCCAGCCCGGAGGCGTTGTAGACCGCCTCGACCATGAACAGCAGCCCCTGGCTGGCCGTCGCGGTGTATGACCGAGCCCCGGCCGCCGAGGCGCCGATCGCCACGGACATGGCGGCGAACTCGCTCTCGACGTTGACGTATTCGCAGCCGGGCAACTCACCGGACTTCACGATCGCCGACAGGCCCTCGACGATGTGGGTCTGGGGCGAGATGGGGTAAGCGCAGATCACGTGCGGACGGCAGGCTGCGACCGCGCGTGCGACCGCCATCGAACCCTCAAGCTGAGTGAGCACCGGCACTCTCCTTCGTGTGCTCGCCGGCCGTCGTGGGGCGCAGCGAGAGGACCAGGTCGTATGCCGCGGTGGCGGCAGCGACGTTCTTGTCGCCCAGAGATCCGGGGAAGTGCTGGCGCACTGCCTCCAGGAGAGCGGGCAGGTGGATGAGCCCGGTAAAGGCCGCGAGGCCGCCGAGCAGGACGAGGTTGGGCATCGGGCGGCCGATGTGCTCACGGGCGATGACGGTGGCGGGGATGGTGAGGATCTGGCACCGCCCGTCCTCCATCTCCTCCAGCCCGAGTTGCCCGACGGTGCGGGTGGAGTTGATCAGGACGAAGCCACCCGGTTTGAGGCCACCGAATACGTCGACCTGGTGCAGCAAGGTCGAGTCCTGCACGACGAGAGCATCGGGCGTGACGACGGGTTCGCGCACCCGGATGGGCGTGTCGGACATGCGGCAGAACGCGACGACCGGAGCGCCGGTGCGTTCCGACCCGAAGCTCGGGAAGGCTTGCGCGTGCCGGCCGTCGGCGAAGAAGGCGTGGGAGAGCAGCTCGGCGGCGGTGACGACACCCTGTCCGCCTCGGCCGTGGATGCGGACTTCAAACATGCGCTCAACCTAAGCCGGGGTCCGACGCCCCGCCAAGGGCCGTACGTCCTCACCTGTGACCCAGCCGTTACCCTGTGCCCATGAGTGGTGGGTTGGTCGCGCTGTTGGACGACATCGCCGCGTTGGCCAAGCTCGCCGCTGCGTCGATCGACGATGTCGGCGCCGCTGCCGGACGCGCGAGTGCCAAAGCCGCCGGGGTCGTCATCGACGACACGGCGGTGACACCTCGGTATGCCACCGGCTTCTCGCCAGACCGTGAACTGCCCATCATCAAGCGCATTGCGCAGGGATCGCTGCGCAACAAGCTGCTGTTCATCCTGCCGGCAGCGATGCTGCTCAGCCAGTTCCTCCCGTGGGCCCTCACCCCGTTGCTCATGATGGGCGGCACCTACCTGTGCTACGAAGGCGCCGAGAAGATCTGGGAGAAGGTCTCAGGTCATGGCAGCGGCCACGAGACTCCCGCAGGTATCCAGGGTTCCCCGCAGGAGGAGGAGATGGTCAAGGGTGCGATCCGCACCGACTTCATCCTCTCTGCGGAGATCATGGTCATCGCCCTCAACGAGGTGGCCAACGAGCCGTTCGTGTCGCGCGCGATCATCCTCGTCGTCGTCGCGATCGCCATCACCATCGGTGTCTACGGAGTCGTCGCGCTTATCGTCAAGATGGACGACATCGGCTTGCACCTGGCCGGACGCCAGTCCGGGATGTCGCGCGCGGTGGGCAACGCACTGGTCAGGGCCATGCCCAAGCTGCTCTCCGCGTTGGCCACCATCGGCACGGTCGCGATGTTGTGGGTGGGCGGACACATCCTGCTGGTCGGCTTCGACACCCTCGGCTGGCACACCGTCTATGGCTGGGTCCACCACCTCGAGGAGGCGGTGCTCCACGCCACGGGGGCGCTCGGCGGCGTCCTAGGCTGGCTCACCAACACGGCGCTGTCCGCGGTCTTCGGCCTCATCGTCGGCCTGATCGTCGTCGGCGTGCTGCACGCGCTGCCCCGCAAGAAGTCCGGCGCAGAGTCGGCCGCGCACTGATCTGGTGGAGGCCCGACCCCCGGTGAGGAATCCGAGCCGCAACCGGTTGGGCTGGCCGACCCGTGCGGGGCTCCTGGCCCTCGTGGTCGCGTCGTGGGCAATGCTGCGCCTTGAGGAGCCGATGCAGGCCCGCCTGTTCGGGTCGGGGATCCTCGCCGTGGAGTTTGCCGGGTCTCCCGACCGGTGGGCCGACATCGTGGCCACGAACGGCGCGCTGGGCATGGCCGCGGTGCGGGAGTCGCTGCGCTGGGACCCTGCATACATCGTCCTGTATGCCGTGGTGCTCACCTTGCTGATGCGCCGCCTGACCCGCATCGACCAGGCTGTGCCGCATCGAGCACAGTGGCTTCCCACGATCGCGGCCGGCTTGGATCTCGTCGAAGACGGCTGCCTCTGGGCCAGTCTCGATTACCCGTCCGCGCTGCCACTCGCGATTGCGGCGGCGGGCGCCACCATCAAGTTCGCGCTCCTGGGAACAGTGCTCGGGTATGCCCTCCGGTCCTGGCGCCGGACCAGAGACCGTGGCCATCGACTGGTCTGAGTCGGGAGGCCACGACGCGGTCGGCCGGTGCGCGAGGAGCCGATAGAATCGGGTCCTTGCCGGCGTGGGTGGACGACCCGCGCGAGGAGGCCGAGGCGAGCCGCACCCGCGAGCTGCACCACGGCATACCGTGCCCTGAAGGGCGACGCCGGGTCAGCTCAGCGCGGCAACGCGCTTCCTACTCGTGATGCTGGAGTTCGCATGTCCTTCGATTACCGGGTCGCCGACCTGTCCCTGGCTGCTGCCGGTCGCCATCAGTTGCGTCTGGCCGAACATGAGATGCCGGGCCTCATGGCGCTGCGCGAGCGCTACGCCGACAGCAAGCCCCTCGCCGGCGCCCGGATCGCCGGTTCGTTGCACATGACCGTGCAGACCGCAGTGCTCATCGAGACCCTGACCGCGCTCGGTGCGCAGGTTCGCTGGGCGTCGTGCAACATCTTCTCCACCCAGGACGAGGCCGCCGCAGCGGTCGTCGTGGGACCGCACGGCACCGCCGAGGAGCCGCAGGGGGTGCCGGTCTTCGCCTGGAAGGGCGAGAGCCTGCCGGAGTACTGGTGGTGCACCGACCAGATCCTCACCTGGCCCGCAACCGCCGACGGCTCCACCGGCCCCAACATGATCCTCGACGACGGCGGCGATGCGACGATGCTCGTGCACAAGGGCCGCGAATGGGAGGCCGCCGGGCAGGTGCCGCCCACGACAGACGAGGACAGCGAGGAGTTCGCCGTCTTCAAGGAGCTGGTGCGCCAGACCATGGCGGCCGACCCGCAGAAGTGGACCCGCACCGCGGCCGGCATCAAGGGCGTCACCGAGGAGACGACGACCGGCGTGCACCGCCTCTACCAGCTCGCCGAAGCCGGCGAGTTGCTCTTCCCGGCGATCAATGTCAACGACTCGGTGACCAAGAGCAAGTTCGACAACAAGTACGGCTGCCGGCACTCGCTCGTCGACGGCCTCAACCGGGCCACCGACGTCCTCATCGGCGGCAAGGTGGCAGTGGTCTGCGGCTATGGCGACGTCGGCAAGGGGTGCG
>Ga0208938_1001691_pt1 | contig 12447 bp, 8 predicted proteins | sample AD_UKC125_MetaG_FD_184434 | JGI IMG/M metagenome (GOLD analysis project Ga0208938, IMG submission 184434) | Active sludge microbial communities of municipal wastewater-treating anaerobic digesters from USA - AD_UKC125_MetaG (SPAdes) (version 2) | ecosystem: Engineered > Bioreactor > Anaerobic >... | reverse complement strand
AGTGATTTGGGATGGGGAACCTTTGGATTACTATACATCACCTAATACGGTAATTATAGATGGAAATATCGTTTATAATAGATAAAAATATTAATAATATGCGAAAAATGCGAGTAGATTTTTATAACAATATAAAAATCTACTCGTATTTTTTCTCTTATAAAAGCAATATTTAAATTGATATTTATTTAACGATATGCAAGAATAAAAAAATAAACTTGCAAAAATCCTTGCTATTATAAAAAACTTATGTTAGAATTGTTTACAATATTGTTTTTTCAGCTACAAACAGATTAAGCTGAAATCCTATAATATACTTAAAAAACTAAGATATTGATAACAACAAACAATATTATTGGGAAGAAATACAAATACTCAAACAACTTAAAAACGAAGTATCAATTTAACAAACTTGCAAAATTCAAAAAATAGGAGGGAAAATAATGAAATATACTGGAGTGGACGCTATAAGACCAAATCTTTTTAAGGATGTGTTTCCTTATTCGGAAATTCCAAAGATTAAATTTAACAATATCCAATTGCCAATGGAAATTCCAGAAGATATATGGATTACAGATACTACTTTTAGAGATGGGCAACAATCCATGGAATCTATGACAGCAGAACAGATGGTTAAAATATACGATTATCTTCATCTGTTAGATAATGGTTCAGGTATCATAAGGCAAACAGAGTTTTTTTTATATTCTGACAAGGATAGGGAAGCTATAAGAAAGTGTATAGATAGAGGATATGAATTTCCTCAAATTACATCATGGATTAGAGCTAAGAAAGAAGATTTTAAATTGGTAAAGGATATGGGAATTAAAGAAACTGGGATATTGATGTCTTGTTCAGATTATCATATATTTCATAAATTAAATATGACCAGAAGGGAAGCAATGTATAATTATTTATCTATTGCAGAAAATGCATTGAAAAATAACATAATCCCTAGATGTCATTTTGAAGATATCACTAGAGCTGATTTCTTTGGATTTGTTGCTCCACTAGCAAAAAATTTAATGGAGCTATCAGAAAAATATGGACTTCCTGTTAAGATAAGAGCTTGCGATACCTTAGGAGTGGGAGTTTCACACATGGGGGTAGAGTTACCTAGATCAGTACCTGCAATTATACACGGGTTAAGATATTATTGCAATGTTCCTTCAGAGTTTATTGAGTGGCATGGTCATAATGATTTTAATGGAGTGGTTGTTAATTCTACCACATCTTGGTTGTATGGATGTTCTTCTGTAAATGCTACATTATTTGGCATTGGTGAAAGAACAGGGAATTGTCCTCTAGAAGCTATGATATTTGAATATGGGCAAATAAAAGGGAATACTAAAAATATGGATCTTAAAGTTATTTCTGATATAGCAGATTATTTTGAAAAGGAGCTAAACTACACGATACCACCACGTACGCCTTTTGTAGGTAGTGAGTTTAATGTAACTAGAGCTGGAATCCATGCAGATGGAATGTTAAAGAACAAAGAAATATACAATAGTTTTGATACTGAAAATATATTAGGTAAGCCTCCAATAATTGCAGTAAATGCATATTCTGGATTGGCTGGTATTGCTGCTTGGATAAATGCTTATTTTAGATTAGATGATGCTAATAAGATCACTAAAAAGGATCAAAGAATTTTACCTATAAAGAAATGGATAGATGAAGAATATGCCAATGGAAGAACTTCAAATATTAGAAATGATGAACTTATAGATTTAACATTAAAATATATTCCAGATATTTTGAAGGACAAAAATACTAAGGCAATTTAGGCTAATATTGGAGGGAAGGATATGAAATTAACAGTAGCAGAAAAGATAATAAAGGAACATTTAATAATTGGAGAATTAAAAAGAGGTACAGAGATAGGATTGAAAATAGATCAAACCCTTACTCAGGATTCTACAGGAACCGTGGCTTATCTTCAGTTTGAAGCTATGGGTGTGGACAGGGTAAGGACTAATAAGTCTGTAGCTTATATTGATCATAATATGTTACAAACGGGACCAGAAAATGCTGATGATCACTTATATATACAAAGTATAGCCAAAAAATATGGAATATATTTTTCAAAGCCAGGAAATGGAATATGCCATCAAGTTCACCTTGAAAGATTTGGAGTACCTGGGGAGACCCTACTAGGTTCAGATAGTCATACTCCCACTTGCGGTGGTTTAGGAATGTTAGCTATAGGAGCTGGAGGTCTTGATGTGGCTATGGCAATGGCAGGAAGAGAGTATTTTATGACCATGCCCCAAATTGTCAAAGTAGAATTGAAAGGAAAGCTAAATCCTGGAGTATCAGCTAAGGATATAATACTTGAGGTATTGAGAATATGTAAAGTAAAAGGGGGGCTTAACAAAATATTTGAATACTGTGGTGATGGAATTGAGCATCTATCTGTACCAGAACGAGCAACCATAACCAATATGGGAGCAGAACTAGGTGCAACTACTTCTATATTTCCTTCAGATGAGATAACATATAGATTTTTAAAAATGCAGGGAAGGGAACAGGATTATAGGGAATTAGTAGCTGATGACGGAGCTAATTATGATGATGAAATAATAATTGATCTTAGAGAGTTGGAGCCTTTAGTAGCTTGTCCCCATAGTCCTGATAATGTGGTAGGTGTATCTAAGTTAAAAGGTATAAAGGTAAATCAAGTAGCTATAGGTAGCTGTACCAACTCTTCCTATGTGGATTTAATGAAGGTGGCCAATATTTTAGAAGGAAAAACCATAGCTGAAGATGTTTCTTTAGTCATTTCTCCAGGTTCAAAACAGGTATTAAATATGTTAGCGGAAAATGGAGCATTGTCTCAATTGATTTCATCAGGGGCAAGGATATTGGAATGCGGATGTGGCCCTTGCATTGGCATGGGACAAGCTCCTAGTACCCATGGAGTTTCATTGCGGACTTTTAATAGAAATTTTAAGGGAAGATCTGGAACCACTTCAGCTAATGTATATTTGGCGAGTCCAGAGGTGGCTGCAGCTTCAGCTTTGACAGGATATATTACCAATCCATTAGAATGTGTTAAAAATATCCATATAGACGTACCAGAAAAGTTTTTAATAAATGATAATTTGATAGTTAGTCCAGCGGAGGATAATGAGGATATTAAAATAATTCGAGGACCAAATATAAAGCCCTTCCCGAAAACTGATAGATTAGGGCAGGATATTAGGGGAAAAGTTCTAATAAAAGTAGGGGATGATATTACTACTGATCACATTATGCCTTCTAATGCTAAACTGCTACCCTATAGATCTAATATTCCTTATCTGTCGGATTATTGTCTAACGCCTTGTGATCCGGAATTTCCTAAAAGGGCAAAGGAAAATAATGGTGGTATTATTATTGGAGGATATAATTATGGTCAAGGTTCTAGTCGGGAACATGCAGCATTAGTACCACTATATTTAGGAATTAAGGCCGTTATAGCTAAATCCTTTGCAAGAATACACAAACAAAATTTAATCAATAATGGAATACTTCCTTTAATACTTAAAAATGAAAGTGACTTTAACAGTATAGATCTATTAGATGAATTAGTTATTGAAAATGTTTTAAAGCAGATTGAAGAAGATAGGATTTTAATAAAGAACAAGACTAAAAATGAAAAATATGAGATGTTTTTAGATATAACAGAAAGGCAGAGGGAAATACTTAAAGTAGGAGGCCTTTTAAATTTAATAAAACACTAGATATTTGTTAATCCTACTTTGAAAGGAGAATAAATACATGGCATATAATATAACATTGATTTTGGGGGATGGTATAGGTCCAGAAGTGATGACTTCTACACGAAAAATCATAGACGCTACTGGCGTGGATATTAATTGGGAAATAGTAGAAGCAGGAGCTACTACTGTAGAGGCTCAAGGTACCCCTCTTCCAGAGTTGGTTTTAAATAGTATGAGGAATAACAAAGTAGCATTAAAGGGACCTATAACTACTCCTATAGGTGAAGGTTTTAAATCTGTTAATGTAAAGATAAGACAGGAATTAAATTTATTTGCTAATATAAGACCAATAAATTCCTATGATGGAATTAATAGTATTCATAAAGATGTGGACTTTATAATAGTCAGGGAGAATACAGAAGATCTATATTCAGGTACAGAGCATATGGTAGGAGAGGATGCAGCGGAAAGTATAAAGATTATAACTCGAAAAGCCAGTGAAAGAATATGTAGATATGCCTTTGAATTATGTAAAACTCAACGTAGGAAAAAGGTTACATTAGTTCATAAGGCGAATATTATGAAATTATCCGATGGTTTATTTTTAGAATGTGGAAGAAAAATTGCTAAAGAATATAAGGATATAGAATTTGAAGAAATAATAGTAGATGCAATGGCAATGAAATTAGTTCAGTCTCCTCAACATTATGATGTAATAGTGGCTCCCAATTTATATGGAGATATATTATCTGATCTATCAGCAGGACTTATAGGGGGATTAGGCTTAGCCCCTGGTGCCAATATAGGAGAAGATATCGCTGTATTTGAACCAGTCCATGGTTCAGCACCAGATATTACGGGCAAAAATTTGGCAAATCCTACTTCTGCCATATTATCGGGAGTTATGATGCTAAAATATATTGGTGAAAGTCAGGCTGCAAAAAAGATTGAAGAAGCATTGTCCAATACATTTAAAGATAAACATAATAGAACTGTAGATTTAGGTGGAAAATTAGGAACTAGGGAATTTACAATGAAAGTTATTGAGAATATGCAAGAATAAAAAATAAACTTGCAAAAATCCTTGCTATTATAAAAATCTTGTGTTAGAATCGTCTACAATATTATTTTTTATTTGGAGGTGTAAAAATGCAGAAAAAGTTTAAAAAGGTTTTGGTTGCCAATAGAGGCGAGATTGCCATTAGGATATTTAGAGCTTGTAGTGAATTAGGGATAAGAACAGTAGGAATATACTCTAATGAAGATAAAAATTCCTTATTTAGAACAAAAGCAGATGAATCCTATCTAGTGGGAAAAGATAAAGGGCCAATAGAGGCCTATTTAAGTATAGATGAAATTATAAATCTTGCGTTGAAAAAAGGGGTAGATGCTATTCATCCAGGTTATGGATTTTTAGCTGAAAGTCCAGAGTTTGCAAGAAAGTGTGAAGAAGTAGGTATTGAATTTATAGGCCCCACCTATGATATGATGCAAAATTTAGGAGATAAGATAAAATCTAAAAAAGTAGCTAGTAGTGTAGGAGTACCAACTATTCCAGGGATAGAAGAAAAGGTGCACTCAGAAGAGGATGCCATAAAATTTGCAAATTATTGTGGCTATCCTGTTATGCTAAAAGCTGCTGCTGGTGGCGGTGGAAGAGGCATGAGGGTAGTAAGGGATGAAAAGGATTTAATAAGAGAATATTATAGTGCCAAAAATGAAGCCAAAAAGGCCTTTGGTGTAGACGATATATTTATTGAAAAATATCTTGAAAAGCCAAAGCATATAGAAGTACAAATATTAGGAGATAAATATGGAAATATAGTTCATCTATATGAAAGGGATTGTTCTATACAAAGAAGACATCAAAAAGTTATCGAATATACTCCAGCTTTTTCTATTACGGAAGAATTAAGGCAGAGAATATGTAATGATGCAGTGAAAATTGCAAAAGCTGTTAACTACAGAGGGGCAGGAACTGTGGAATTCCTATTGGATAAGTATGGCAACCACTATTTCATCGAAGTTAATCCCAGAATACAGGTGGAACATACCGTTTCAGAAATGGTTACAGGAATAGACATAGTTCAATCCCAGATTTTAATAGCAGAAGGTTATTCCCTTGATTCTAAAGAAATAGGAATTAAAGGACAGGAATCTGTGGAGCCAAGAGGATATGCTATTCAGTGTAGGGTAACTACAGAGGATCCACTAAATAACTTTTCTCCAGACACAGGTACTATTGATATATACAGAACTGGCTCTGGGTTTGGCATAAGGCTTGACGGAGGTACTGGATTTACTGGTGCAACTATAAGTCCCTATTATGATAGCTTATTGGTAAAAGTAACTGCATGGTCTAGAACCTTTGAAGATGCAGTCAGAAAGGCTAATAGAGCATTGAGGGAGATAAAGATAAGAGGAGTAAAAACCAATGTTCCATTTTTGATAAATGTATTAAATCATGAAGATTTTTTAAGTGGTAAATGTGACACTGGATTTATTACCTATAATCCAGAGCTATTTGAAATAAGTACAAAAACCGATGTGGAGCTTAAAGTACTAAATTATATAGGGGAAAAGGTTGTAAATGAAACAAGAGGATACAAACCAGATTTTAATATTCCTAGAGTTCCAATAGTGGAAATAGATAGGGAGATTTATGGTACAAAACAAATATTAGACCAATATGGACCTGATGGATTGATTGAATGGATAAAAAATAAGGAAAGTTTGTTATTGACAGATACGACTATGAGGGATGCTCACCAATCCTTGATGGCTACTAGAGTGAGAACCATTGATATGTTAAGGATTGCAGAAGCAACTTCTATATTAGGTAAGGATTTATTTTCATTGGAGATGTGGGGTGGAGCTACATTTGATGTATCCTATAGGTTCTTAAAGGAATCTCCTTGGACTAGATTGGAACTTTTAAGGGAAAAAATACCTAATATATTATTTCAAATGTTATTGAGAGGCTCCAATGCAGTGGGATATAGAAATTATCCGGATAATGTTATAAGGGAATTTGTAAGAGAGTCAGCAGATAGAGGAATAGATGTTTTTAGAATATTTGATTCACTAAATTGGATAGAAGGAATGAAAGTGGCAATAGATGAAGTATTAAATGTAGGGAAAATAGCAGAAGCTTGTATATGTTATACTGGAGATATTTTAGATGATAGTAGGGATAAATATTCATTAGATTACTATATAAAGACTGCAAAAGAAATAGAAAAAACGGGAGCTCATATATTGGGAATTAAAGATATGTCTTCTCTTTTAAAACCTCATGCAGCATATAAACTTATCAAAGCATTGAAGAATGAAATTAGCATGCCAATTCATCTTCATACTCATGATACTAGTGGAAATGGTGTAGCAACAGTATTGATGGCAGCCCATGCTGGAGTAGATATTGTAGATACTGCTTTCAATAGTATGGCAGGTTTAACAAGCCAACCAGCATTAAATTCAGTAGTTGCAGCTTTGGAATATACAGATAGAAATACAGGACTTAACTTGGATGATTTACAGCTGCTTTCAGATTATTGGAGCGATATTAGACCAATATATAATAAGTTTGAATCGGAGCTAAAATCTGGAACTACAGAGATATATAAATATGAAATACCAGGAGGCCAATATTCAAATCTTAGGCCTCAAGTGGAAAGTTTTGGATTAGGACATAGGTTTGAAGAAGTAAAAGCAATGTACAAAACTGTAAACGAAATGCTTGGAGATATTGTAAAGGTAACACCTACATCAAAAGTAGTAGGGGATTTAGCTATATTTATGGTTCAAAATGATCTAACTCCAGAAAATATCTATGATAAAGGAAAGGATATGGCTTTTCCAGATTCAGTAGTATCCTATTTTAAGGGAATGATGGGGCAGCCTCTAGGAGGTTTTCCTGAAAGACTTCAAAAATTAGTATTAAAAGGAGAAGAACCCATAACTTGTAGACCAGGAGAATTACTTGAACCAGAGGATTTTCAAAAGATAGAAAAGCATTTAAGAGAAAATTATAATATAAATCCAGAGAGAAAGGATATATTATCTTTTGCACTATATCCTAAGGTATTTGAAGATTATTTAAAATATATAGAAGAACAAGGGGATTTTAGTAGAATGGGTAGTGATATATTCTTCTATGGGCTTAAAGAAGGTGAAATTGGAGAAGTAGAAATTGTAGAAGGAAAAACCTTGGTTATAAAGCTTCTTGAAATAGGGGAAATAGATGATGAGGGATATAGGACCCTTTACTTTGAAGTTAATGATAGTAGAAGAGCTATAAAAATATTTGATGAGGCAAGTAATATAGTTAAGAAGGAGTCCTATACTCAAATGGCAGATAAGGATGATAAATTTCAAATTGGTGCAAGTATTCCAGGAGTAGTAGCTAAAATATTAGTAGAACCAGGTGATAAAGTAAAAGAAAATCAGCAAGTTGCAGTAATAGAAGCCATGAAGATGGAAACCAATGTAACTACATCAGTTGAAGGTACTGTTAAATCTATAGTGGTTAAAGAAGGGCAAAATGTAGAGACAGGAGAATTGCTGATGGTGTTAGAATAGATTAGTTTTAATATATATTTGGCACTAACGTATGGAATATAATTAAATATGATACCAATCTTAAAACCTAAATATAGATTTTATTAGAAGGGACCTATGATCAAATTTACCAATTTATGGGATACTGGTAGTTTATAAAATTTGTTTATTTATTGAGTTTTATAGTAAATAAATGATATAATCTAGATAGGAATATATCGGAGGTGGGTCCGAGGATGGAAGAAAAGGTGTATGATTTACTAGAAAAGTTATATGTAGAAGTTCAAGGTATGCAGACGGAAATTAAAGATGTAAAAGAAACTATGGCAACCAAGGATGATTTGAAAGACTTTGCAACCAAGGATGATTTGAAGGCATTTGCAACCAAGGATGATTTAAAAGACTTTGCAACCAAGGATGACTTAAAGGCATTTGCAACCAAGGATGATTTAAAAGACTTTGCAACTAAGGATGATTTGAAGGCATTTGCAACTAAAGATGATTTGAAGGCATTTGCAACTAAGGATGATTTGAAAGACTTTGCAACCAAAGATGACTTAAAGGCATTTGCAACCAAGGATGATTTGAAAGATTTTGCAACCAAAGATGACTTAAAGGCATTTGCAACTAAAGATGATTTGAAAGACTTTGTAACTAAGGATGACATAAAAGATCTTGCCACTAAAGAAGATTTAAATGTATTAGCAGAAGAACTTCATGCAGAAATTCAAACTGTATATGATGAACTAATAGAATTACGAAATGATTTAAGTACAATGGAGATGTTGACAACCAAAAATGCTTATGATATAGCTAAACTAAAAGCTATACGTTAAAGATGAGCAATACAAAAACTTATTAATCCCTAAACAATATCAAAGGGTTTAATAAGTTTTTTTATTTAAAAATATATGCAAAATTAATTATAGTCTCTGAAAATTTCTTTGGAATATTTTTTCTTTTTATTTTTAAAATCTTCTAGGCTTTCTAATTACAATAGAAATTCATTCATTATCCTTCCATAAATTCTCCATCTTTTTATGGCAAACCATAGTTTTTCCTATCTTTGCAAGTTTATTTATCAAGTATTAACAATTAAGATAGGAGAAATGTTTTACTTATGTTATAATATTATAAAATATACAGAAAATTAAGAAATAATTTCATTTCCAGTAGTAATTATAAAGGGTATAAGCAAAAAAGGGGCGAGTATGAGTGGCTAAAATTAAAATAAATAGCAATAAAGAAAATGTTCACATAGGATTAGTAGAGGAATTGGGGCAAGTTCAATTTGAAATATTTCCTAAAGTCAAAAATGCTGTTGAACTGTTTAAATCTCAGGATGTAAAAGATATCATAGATTTAGGCTGTGGTCTTGGATGGAATACTATATTTTTAGCTAGGGAGGGTTTCAATATATGGGCAGGAGATATATGCAAAGGATATATTGATACATTAAGAGATAAAACTAGTAAAATGAATCTTAAAAATATTAATTGTAAACAGCTTGATATGAAAAATATACCCTATGAGGACAATAGATTTGATGCAGTAATATGTACCTCTACCTTAAACCATGGTACACTTAGGGAAATAAAGATGATTATTGATGAAATACATAGGGTGCTAAAACCTAATGGGATACTAATAACAGATCTTCTTTCAGTAGAGGATCAATCCTTTGGTATAGGAGAAATGATTGAAACAAATACATTTATCGGTGGAAGAAAAGGAGAGGAAGATATACCACATCATTATACAGATGAAAATGAAATAATGGAGCTATTTAAATCATTTAAAGAGCTTTATGTTTATAGAAGAAGCTATATATTCAATTTAGCTGATAGTGAAACTATATCTCAGGTTTATGATATTGAATGTATCAAGTAAAACAGGGGGACAATTATATGAAGTATTATTCAGTAGAGCCAAATAAAAATATATTTATTGTTTTTGCTGGTTTAACAGCTTCTGGATATAATCTTGCAGAGGGTAGTTGTGACAGGGATATAATAAATTCAATAAGAGAAGTGGAGTATGATGGAGGTATTATTGATTATTTTAAAAAAGCCAGAACTTCAAATTGTGAAGTAAATCCATACTGGCCAAGGGTTTTTTTATTATCTTTAGCAAGTTTGTTTATAACTGAAAAAACGCCCTATGAGTATATAGATTGTCAGAAAATGTTAGACTATATAGAGAATCTTCAACAGATTGACCCAAATGAAAAAAATAAAGAGCTAATTGATTGGCTAAAGGAACTTCCTGTTAAAATTACTAAACTTCAAAATAATATTATGATTGAGGAAATATGGTTGAAATATATTTCATTGGTAAATAAAAGTATAGAGAGTTATGATTTAATTGCTAATCAATCTTATTTATTAATAAGAGAAGTTTTAGATATATCCGAATATGAGCTTCCTGAACTAATAATTATTCCAAACTATTTACAAGCATCTGAGGCTACAGATTTTGTTAATTTAGAAGATGAAATTTATATAATAACATCCAAATTAGATAAAGAATCAATTGTTCATGAATTATTACATTATATTTTAGATATTAGATTGGAAGAGTGTAGAGAATTAATAAATGAGAATATATTTCTACTAAAACCAATTTTAGATGAAATGATTCGCTATCAGTATGCCTGGAATTATAGTGAAGATTGCTGGAATAGAGTTTTTGAAGAAAATTTTATGAGAGCTGCTTCCATTTGGATTATTTTTCATGATGATATTAATAATGCACAGGCAAATGCAAATTTACATAAAGATTATGGTTTTATTTATGTTCCAATTATTCTAGAGCAATTTTTCTTTAATTGGAAAGGATTAGATAATTTTTATGGATTTATAGAGGATTGTTTAAAAGCATGTAGAAATTTTCTAAAGGAGGGATTCAATGCTAACATATGAAAGAAATATAAATTATTGGAATGATGTATTTAGCAAGGCAGATACAAAGCCTATTACATCTAAAAGCATGGGACATGATGATTTAGATAAGGCTTTAGATTGGTTTTGTCACGATTCAAATTCTATACTTGATTTTGGCTGTGGTAATGGAACCTGGTTGTTTAAGTGTCATTTGAGAGGAACAGAATTTCATAGAGGTATTGATATTTCCCAGGAAGGTATTAGAATTGCTCGAAAAATTCAAAAAGAGAGTGAAAAAGAGAATTTTACTTTTACTGTAGGCGGTGTGAAAACATTAGAATCTATTCCCGAGAATTCCTTTGATGGTGTAATACTTTCAAATATAATTGATAATTTAATCCCATCAGATACTATTAAAGCATTATCAGAGGTAAAACGTATTCTTAAAATAGATGGAAAAGTGTTAATAAAATTAAATCCTTTTCTTACAGATGAACAAATTAAGGAATGGGATATTAAGATTATTGAGAAAAATTTTTTAGACGATGGACTGTTTTTGTGGAATCGGACTACTGAAGAATGGACTAAGTTATTAGAAAATTATTTTAGTATTGTAAAGTATAAAGATATTTACTATCCTAAACATGAACAATACAATAGATTATTTTTGCTCTGTAATGATAAGAAATTACATTAGTATAGAAGGTGTGAATTAATGAAGAGGAAGCTTAGAATTTTTTTAATTATTATTATTCTAGTTTTGTTTACCAGCTGTAGATCAATTGATAACAACTCGGAACCGTCTTCTCGCCATAGTTTAACAGAAAAGAATGAGGTAAATAAAAATACTAGTCATGTCATTCCTAGAGGTAGTACAATTGGAACCAGGTATTCAACTCCAGAAGGGTTTACAAGGGTTGAGGTAGACAAAGGTAGCTTTGAAGAATTTTTGAGAAATCAAAAGTTAAAGCCATATGGAGAAAAGGTATTGTATTACAATGGCAGGGAAAAACCTTCAAGAGGAGTATATGATAGTGTAATAGATGTGGATATTGGAGATAGAAATCTTCATCAATGTGCTGATGCCATCATGCTTTTACGGGCAGAGTACCTATATTCAATTGGAGACTATGATGATATAAAATTCAATTTTGTATCAGGTTTTACAGCAGAATATAGTAAATGGATGGAAGGATACAGAATTAAAGTGGAAGGAAATGATGTAAGTTATTATAAAGGGACTGAACCATCAAATACCTATGAGGATTTTAGAAAGTTTATGGATATGGTATTTGCTT
>Ga0208938_1001690_pt1 | contig 12447 bp, 10 predicted proteins | sample AD_UKC125_MetaG_FD_184434 | JGI IMG/M metagenome (GOLD analysis project Ga0208938, IMG submission 184434) | Active sludge microbial communities of municipal wastewater-treating anaerobic digesters from USA - AD_UKC125_MetaG (SPAdes) (version 2) | ecosystem: Engineered > Bioreactor > Anaerobic >... | reverse complement strand
CTACTCAGCTGCCGGTTCCAACACGGGTGCCGCCTGGACGGTGTCGAAGAAGTACACGCTGAAGTAGGCGTTGCCCATCACAGGGGTGGTTCGGGTAACCGCCGCGCGGATCGCACCGTGTCCACGGTGAAGACGGCCAGCGCCAGCCACACCAGGCCGAAGCCCAGCCAGCGGACCAGCGGCATGTGCTCGCCGAAGACGGTCACGCCCAGCGTGAACTGGATGACCGGGGTGAGGTATTGCAGGATCCCCAGCGCCACCAGCGGCAGCCGGATCGCTGCCGCGCCGAACAGCAGCAAGGGGATCGTGGTGGCGATGCCCGCGGTGGCCAGCAGGAGGGTGGTGCTGGCATCGTCACCGAACGTGAGATTGGGTGCCGTCAGGCCCAGCACCACGAAGTAGGCGATGGCGAACGGGGTCTGGAAGCCGGTCTCGACCGTGAGCGCGGGGATCGCTGCCACCCCAGCCGTCTTGCGCACCAGACCGTACATACCGAAGGAGAACGCCAGGACCAGCGCGATCCACGGTGGTCGGCCGTACGAGAACGTCAGTACCGCTACGGCCACCAGGGCGATCCCCACGGCGATCCACTGCACCCGGCGCAGGCGTTCACCGAGCACCAGCACTCCCAGCGCCACGGAGACCAGCGGATTGATGAAGTACCCCAGTGAGGCCTCCACGACGAAACCCGCGTTGACGCTCCAGATGTAGACGCCCCAGTTCAGCGAGATCAGCAGGGCGGCGGCCAACAGCAACCAGCGGGTGCGGGGGGTGACGACCGCGGTCCGGATCTGGGCCCAACCCGTGCGCAGCACCGCGTTGATCAGCAGCAGGAAGGCGAAGCTCCAGAGCATGCGGTGGCCAAGGATCTCCCAGGCCGACGCGGGCCGCAGCAGTGGCCAGTACAGCGGGAAGAGGCCCCAGATCGTGTAGGCCCCCAGGCCGTAGCCCAGCCCCGCGCGGTCGTTCTTCAGCGCACGGTCCAGGGGTCGGGACCCGTGAGCAGTGCGTGCAGGTCGGCATCGGTGGCGAGGTCATCGACCTGTGCCCGCACGCCGGCGTCGTAGGTGGGTGCCACCACCTGTCGGAAGATCCCGATGGGGGTGTGGTCGAGTTCGCTGCCGGAAAGTCGCGACAGGGCGAAGGCGAGGTCCAGGTCGTTCGGATCGTGGATGACCGCAACACCCTCAGTGGCAAGCGTCAGGTGACCGTGGGCATCACGCACGACCTTGCGGTCGCCGGCCATGATCGGTTCCCCGGCCCGCAGCCGGATCACGTGCTCGTCGCGGATGCCGGGCTCTTTCACGAGGTTGAAGGCGCCGTCGTTGAAGATGTTGCAGTTCTGGTAGATCTCCACCAGCGAGGTCCCATCGTGCTGCGCCGCCGCCCGCAACACCTCGATCAGGTGAGCACGGTCGGAGTCGATGGTGCGCGCCACGAACGTGGCCTCCGCGCCGAGAGCCAGGGAGATCGGGTTGAACGGCCGGTCGATGGATCCCACGGGGGTGGACTTGGTGATCTTGCCCGGTTCCGACGTCGGGGAGTACTGCCCCTTGGTCAGGCCGTAGATGCGGTTGTTGAACAGCAGGATCGTCATGTTGACGTTGCGGCGCAGGGCATGGATCAGGTGATTACCACCGATGGACAGAGCGTCGCCGTCACCGGTGACCACCCACACGTCGAGGTCGGGCCTGGTCACGGCCAGGCCGGTGGCGATCGCCGGCGCCCGACCGTGGATGGAGTGCAGCCCGTAGGTCGACAGGTAGTACGGGAAGCGGGAGGAGCAGCCGATCCCGGAGACGAACACGATGTCCTCGGGCGAACGGCCCAACTCCGGCAGGAAGGATTGCACCGCGGCCAGGATGGCGTAGTCCCCACACCCAGGGCACCACCGCACCTCCTGATCGGACTTAAAATCCTTCGCCTTCAGGGCCAGCGCCGGTCGATCGGTCATCGCGTCTCCTGCAGCATCTGCTCGATCACTTCTTCCATCTGTGGTGCGGTGAACGGCAGGCCCCGCACCTGGTTAAAGCCGACCGCGTCGACGAGGTACTTGCCACGCAGCAGCAGGGCGAGCTGCCCGAGGTTCATCTCGGGAACGAGCACCCGCCGATACCGCTTCAGGACCTCCCCGGTGTTGCGAGGCATCGGGGCGAGATGACGCAGATGGGTCTGCGCGACCTTCCCGCCGGACTTTCGTACCCGCCGCACGCCGGCAGTGATCGGGCCGTAGGTGGATCCCCAACCGATGACCAGCAGGTCCGCGTCCCCGGTGGGGTCGTCGACCTCGAGGTCAGGCACATCGATCCCGTCGATCTTGGCCTGCCGCAGGCGCACCATGAGGTCGTGGTTGTCCGGGTCGTAGGAGATGTTGCCGGTCTTGTCAGCCTTCTCGATACCGCCCACCCGGTGGGCCAGGCCGGGGGTACCCGGGATCGCCCAGGGTCGCGCCAGAGTGTCCGCGTCGCGTAAGAACGGCAGGAAGGTGCCGTCGTCGCCATTGGCAACGGTCGCGAACTCCGGGTCGATGGCCGGGATCTGATCCAGGTCAGGAATCGCCCAGGGCTCCTGCCCATTGGCCAGGTAGCCGTCGGACAACAGGATCACTGGTGTGCGGTACGTGATCGCGATCCGCGCCGCCTCCAGCGCGGCGTCGAAACAGTCGGCGGGGCTGTTGGGTGCGATCACGGCCACCGGCGACTCGCCATTGCGACCGTAGAGCGCCTGCAGCAGGTCCGCCTGCTCGGTCTTGGTCGGCAGGCCCGTGGAGGGGCCGCCGCGCTGTACATCGACGATCACCAGCGGCAGTTCGGTGGCCACCGCCAGCCCGATGGTCTCGCTCTTCAACGCCAGGCCGGGCCCCGATGTCGTCGTCACGCCCAGCGACCCGCCGTAGGCAGCACCCAGCGCGGCGCCGATCCCGGCGATCTCGTCCTCGGCCTGGAACGTGGTGACGTTGAAGTGCTTGTACTTACTCAGCTCATGCAGGATGTCGCTGGCCGGGGTGATGGGGTAGGAGCCCAGGAACAGGCCGATTCCGGCCCTGCGAGCAGCCGCGATCAAGCCGTAGGACAGAGCCAGGTTGCCGCTGATGTTGCGGTACGTGCCAGGCGGCATCGGTGCGGCGGCCACCTCGTAGCGCACCACGAAGTCCTCGGTGGTGTCGCCGTAGTTGAAGCCCGCGTGCAGCGCCGCGATGTTGGCCTTGAGGATCTCCGGCTTGCGGGCGAACTTCTCGTTGAGGAAGTGTTCGGTTGCGTCGAGATCACGGTGGTAGAGCCAGGACAGCAACCCGAGCGCGAACATGTTCTTGGCGCGCTCGGCGTCCTTCTTGCCGAGGTCGAAACCGCTCAATGCTTCCACTGTGAGGCTCGTGAGACCCACCGGATGGACCGAGTAGTTGGACAGCGTGCCGTCGTCCAATGGGCTGACCGCCAGGCCGATCTTGGTGAGGTTGCGGCGGGTGAACTCATCAGTGTCGACAATGATCTCCGCACCCGGTTTGAGCAGGTGCAGGCTGGCCATCAAGGCCGCCGGGTTCATGGCGACCAGCACGTCGGGGGAGTCCCCCGGGGTGACGATGTCATGATCGGCGAAGTGCAACTGGAAGGCGCTGACGCCGGCCATCGTGCCCTGGGGTGCCCGGATCTCGGCGGGGAAGTCGGGCAGGGTGGACAGATCATTGCCGTGAGCGGCGGATTCCCACGTGAACCGGTCGCCGGTCAACTGCATGCCGTCGCCGGAGTCGCCCGCGAATCGGACGATCACGCGGTTGAGCCGGACGGTCTTCTTGGGTGTTGTGAAAGCCACGCTGGTCCTCGCTAGTGCTGCTGCGTCGTATGTCGGATGTCAGGACAGCCAGAGTCGACATCGGTGGACGCGAACAGCGGTGTGCACGCAGTCAAGCCTAACCTGGGTGGGCGATATCGGCTGCAGGCTGGTGCCCGTGATGGGCCGACGTCGGCAAGGGCGCAACGAGTACCGTGTGCCGTGTGAGCAGCGAGTCGGTGGCAGGTGGTCGTCGGCTGGGGGACATCCTGGTGTCGCGGGGCGTGCTCACCAGGCAGGAACTGCAGCACTACCTGCATATGCAGCAGGTAGATCCGCAGCACAAACGGCTTGGGCAGATCCTGTTGGACGAGGAGCGCGTGACCGAGGTCATGCTTGCCCAGGCGCTCGCCGAGTCCAACGGCCTGCAGTTCGTCGACCTCACCGAACAGAGCATCGACCCGGAGGTGGCGCGGCTGGTGCCGATGGCCTTGGGTCAGCGGGCGGGCATATTGCCCCTGTCGCTGGTCGACGGCACCCTCTTGGTGGCCGCCATCGATCCGCTCAACGTCGTCGCCTTCGACGATGTCGCTCTGCTGTTGCAGGGGCATCCGCAGATTCGTCGCCTAGAAGTGGCCGTGGCCCCTGAGTCACAGGTGCGCAGACGGCTCAGCGCCATGTGGAGTGAGGTAACGGCCGTCGATGCGCTGCAGACCGCGGCCTCCGTCGAGGTCATCAAGGACGACGCCGGCGCGGTCACGGCAGTGGACCAGATCCTGCGCACGGCGATGCGCCTGGGAGCCAGTGACATCCACATCGAACCGCTGCGGGAGGTGGTGCGGGTCCGCATGCGCGTCGACGGTTCACTGCGCCGGGTCATGGTGCTGCCCAAACCGGGTCAGGCGCCGTTGGTGTCCCGGATCAAGATCCTGGCCGGTATCGACATCTCCCAGAAGCGGACCCCGCAGGACGGTCGCGCCCGGGTCCACGTGGACGGCGTGCAGAAGAACGTCCGCGTGTCCACCTTGCCCACGATGCACGGCGAGAAGGTGGTCATCCGCTTACTCACCGACATCGGTGAACTGCCCGCGTTGCGCGCATTGGGCCTGCCCGACCCAGCGCTGGCCACCCTGCACGCCGCCTTGCGCGCCACCCAGGGGCTGGTCCTGATCACCGGCCCCACCGGGTCGGGTAAGACCACCACCCTCTACTCGGCCGTACACGAGGTCGTGGCCGGCGACCGCAACATCATCGCACTCGAGGAGCCCATCGAGATCGAGTTGCCCGGCGTCAGTCAGGTGCAGATCGACGAGCGCAGCGGCCTCACCTTTGCCGCCGGGTTGCGCTCCGTGCTGCGGCAGGACCCGGACATCATCATGATCGGCGAGGTGCGCGATCAGGTCACCGCCGACCTCGCCATCCGCGCCGCGCTCACCGGCCATCTCGTGCTCGCCACCGTGCATACGGTCGATGCGCCCTCAGCGGTGCTGCGGCTGGCCGAGATGGGAGTGCCGCGTTACCTGATCGCCTCGTCGCTGCGGTTGGTGATCGCTCAGCGGCTGCTCCGCCGGCCATGCCCACGCTGTGCCGTTGCACAGGTCCCCGATGAGCAGACCTGCCGCCGGTTGCGGCTCACGGCGGCGCAGGCCCAGGCGATGGTCGTGGGTCCGGGCTGTGACTCCTGTGAGGGCCTTGGGCTGCGGGGCCGCACCGGGATCTTCGAACTGCTCTCGGTGACGCGCGCGGTGCGCGCAGCGTTGTTGGCCGGAGGCGATGAGACGGCGGTCGCCACCGCGGCCCGCAGCGCAGGATGGCAGACGTTGCAGGAGGCGGCCATCGACGCCGCCGCCCATCGGCGCACCACGATCGCCGAGGTGCTGCAGGTTGTCGCGTCAACTGCGCAGTGACGGGCGCCTACAGTGTCAGCGTGGACGTGTACTACCTGAACCTCGCGTGCTGCGGGGTCGAGGCCGGCAGCGCGGCCGCCCGACGGGCCAGCGCGTCCCTGGCCGATGTGCCGGGACCTAACGTCGTGGTGGTGGCTGGCACCGTGACGGCTGCTTCGGCCGCTCTGGTCGCCGAGCACATCGCGGGGGTGCCGCAGCCGCGCCTGGTCGTCGCCTACGGCGTCTGCACGATCAGCGGGGGTCCGTACTGGGACTCCTACGCGGTGCAGGCGGTGCCCGCCGATGTGGTGGTGCCCGGGTGCCCGCCGCGGCCAGAGGCCCTGAGCGATGCGGTGCGGGCGGCGCTGTCATGACCTGGCGTGAGCAGGTTCTGGCTGCTGTGGGCGAGGGTTACGACGTCCTTGACTGGCTGTCTGCCAGCGATGATCCGCTGACTGTGACGGCATGCCTGGTGTCCAGTGAGCGGCCCAGTGACATGCGGCTGCTGAGTGCTCTGGCACCTGTGGAATCCATCGCGGACATCTTCGCCAGCGCCGGCTGGCATGAGCGGGAGACCGCTGAGATGTTCGGCATCACCTTCGGTCACGGGGCCCCCGAGCCGCTGCTCCTGCCACCGGGGGTGGCGCCGCCACTGCGTAAACAGACGCCGCTGCCGGCCCGGGTGGAACAGTCGTGGCCCGGTGCCATCGATCCGGCCAAACCTCGCCGGGTCCAAGAACCGCCGGGCACACCATGGAAGTGACACCGCATGCCAGCATCGAGTTGATCGCGGCGAACTGCACGAGTTGCATGTTGTGTATCCGGGCCTGCCCCGTCTGGTGCATGGATCTGAGCGCTCATCTGCAGGTCGAGCAGGAGGCGGGCCGGCGCCGATCTCGGCTGGTGTTGGACGAGTTCGGGATTGACTACCGCACATGCATGATGTGTGGCCTGTGTGTGGACATCTGCCCGTTCGACGCGCTGCGCTGGGCGGCCGATATGCCACCGGAGGTCTTCCGCTGGGGGGCCAGCGGCGAGTAGGGCGGGTGCACCGCCGCTGCCGCGCACCCGCGACGCAGGGGTGACTACTGTGGGGGCACCGCGACCAGGGGGGTTGGCCATGCGCCGTCTCATCACGTTGATCATCGGTCTGGCCATGGCCTTCGGGACCTTTTCGGTCCCCGCCCAGGCCACGCCACCCACCATCGTGGGACTGGACCAGTTGCGCACGCTGCTGGACGCCAGCCCCAACGGCATCCCGGGCTACTTCCTCACGGTGCCCGGCGGCCCAACGCTCGCTGCGCAGTCACCGGTCCAGGTGCCCATGACCGTCCTGGCGGTGGCAGATCGCACCGGGCCGGATGGCGCCCTGATCATGTTCCGGGCGGACATGACTGATCCGCTGATGAGCAGCATCGGCAACATCGCCGCGGGCATGAGCGGGTCGCCGCTGTTCATTGCCAACGGCGGCACCGACAAGATGATCGGCGCGCTGAGCTACGGGTACGAGTTCACGATCAACGGACTCGGCCTGGCCACTCCGATCGAGTACATGATCGCCACGCAGAACGAATTCCCGCCCGCCAGTAATGCCACGCTCGCCCTGGACCGGTCCGTGGTGCTCGAGGGGCGGACCATCAACTCCGTGCGGCTCAGCGCATCCGGACGGGCAGCAGCCGCCGCTGACACGGTGACGCTGCGACCCCTGTTCGGCCTGCAGGTCTCGGGTGTACCTGCGGCAAGCCCCGCATTCAAGCGCTTCGCGCGCACGGCGACCGGCAAAGGCGCCCTGGTGCTGCCCGGCGGAGATGGCCAGTGCACGCGGTCCGGCTTCAGCGCCCCATACCAGCCCGGAGGGTCGATCGGCGTCTACTTCACCACGGGTTCCGTGGAGGTTGGCGGCTACGGCACCGTCACCTACGTCGACGGCGGCACGGCCATGGCCTTCGGTCACCCGATGGAGTGGCTTGGCCAGACCGACCTGTTCGCGACCAATGCCTGGATCAGTGGCATCTGGGGCAGCAGTCAGGCGGCCTTCAAAGTGGGCTGCCCAGGGCAGTTGCAGGGGTCGCTGACGCAGGACCGCTCCGCGGGGGTCGGCGTGGACCTCAACGCCACCACCCACAGTGTCCCGGCCACCGCTGGCATCACGATCGTGGCCGGTGGGACGCGCAGCGGAACAGCCGCCACCCAGATCGCCCGCGGCACGTTCGACGCGGGGTACGGCCCCAGCGCGGCGGAGCTGGCGGTGGTGGAGCCCGTCTACCGGTTGGCCAATCAGGCCGCCATGGCGGGCAGCGCGCGCACGACGACGACGGTGAAGGTGTCCAACGGCAGCGGCTCGTACACGATCACCCGCCCTGACGTCTGGAGCGCTGCGGAGGTACTCGGGGTCACTGGGCTCGACGCCTACAGCATCGTGGGGTGGCTGCAGGCGCTGCCGGGCATCACCGCCGACGTTGAGTCGGTGCACGTCGACGCGGCGATCGACACGACGAGCCGGACCGCCAGCATTGTCGGTGTCCGTGGGGGACCGCTGCAGACGGGGCAGAACACTGTCACGGTGATCCTGCAGCCGGCGGGCGGGGCGGCGGTGGAGGTGCCTGTGACCTTCACGGTCCCGAACCAGGCCGTCGTCGACGCTGGGCTGTCCGTGGAGGCTGGCAGTACGTACGCAGGTGAGGACATCAGCATCCCGACCGTCGGGTCGCTCGGTGCCGTTGTCGACTGGATCAACAGCGTGCCGGCGAACAACCAGATCCTGCTGAGCATGTCGGACGCCAGTGGCAACCCCGTCGAGGTCGGTCGGGCCAGTACCGACTTCTATCTCGAGGGCGGCGCCTTCCCGCAGGTGGCCTCCGGACAACTCGTCGCGGACGTCTCGCAGGCCGTGATCGGCGACCCCGTCACCTTGACCGCGACACCCAGCAGCGTGCCCATCGGTGCCTCCATCACCCTCGAACAGCGGGCCGGCGGTGCCACCACGTGGCAGCCGGTGGGAACGAGCGCGATGGTGACCAGCCCCGACGGTTTCACGGCGGCCACTTTCGGGGTCACCGCGCAGGAGAACACCACCTACCGGGCGTCCTGGCCCGGTTCGGCGCAGGTGCTGGGGTGGAGTTCCACGACGGACGTAGCGGTGTCGGCGCCGGTCAGTATCGAGGGTGTGCGCCGTGGGGCCGGCTGGCGCCTGGACGTGAGCAGCGTGCCTGCCGTCGCGGGGTCTGCCGTCAGCGTGCAGGCCAAGCGCAACGGGTCTTGGGAGGACGTGAAGACCGGCGTTCTCGGCACTGACGGCACGACCCGCCTCACGTGGAAGGCCGGGCCAGCGACAGTCAAAGTGCGGGCGGTGCTGCCTGGCACCCCACGGTTCACGGCGGCCAAGAGTTCCGCGACGACGCTGCGTGCACAGACTCTGGTGATCAATCCCGATGCCAAGCCGAGAGCCAAGGGCAACGTCACTGTTGGCCTGCGCGACAGTCGGGGCCGGGCGGTCACCGGTGTTCAGTACCGGGTGCAGCGACGCACCAATGACCGCTGGGAGCCGGCGGCCAGTGGCAGGTTGGGTAAGAATGCGCGGGTCTGGCTGGCCAACGGTGACTATCGCGTGACGGTGCCCAAACAGCGCGGTGTTCAGGCGGTGGCCCGGGATACGGTCACGGTCTCTTCAGCGACCATCACAATCACGCGGGCGCGGGGTGGCCCGGGTCGGGCATCGGTGACGGCCCTGCCACCCATCCCGCTGCGGTTCACTGTGCAGAAGCAGCAGGCTGGACAGTGGCTGTCGGTCGGTGGGGTGCGCCGGATGTCGCCACCGAGGATGCGTTGGACACGGGCTCTGAAGCCGGGCAGGTACCGGTTCGCCTTCCCGCAGCAACATCGTTTCGATGCGGCCGGCAGCGCGCCGGTGCGAGTTCGGTAGGACAGCCGTTCGTCGAGCTTCCGGCACCCTCGATTGGGGGACCTCGGCGCCCGAGGAGCAATTCGGCAGCTGTTGTCGGGACACGCCGTGCGAATTCGCGCCTTCTGCCCAACCGCCGGCGGTCACGGTCGGATTATCGCGGTTGTCGGGGCGGCCGAACCCCATGTAACCAAGATCACGTCGATTCGGCGAAGTAAGTAGCCAACCCCCTTTGACCCACGCAAAGCCCATCCGGTATCGTTTTGAGTTGTGTCTGGGACGTCCGGACACCGCAGTTAGTCCCTTCGAGCCAACCAACGCATCGGCCCCAGCGGCTGGCGGGTTGGCTTGCGCTATGAGCGGCCGAGGGACTAGCCCCGATCCCCAACCTGGTCGAGTGTGAAGTGGTGAAGAGCCCGACACGCCCGACCGCGTGGGTCGGAGGAACCGGACGAAACGGACAGCAGGTGCCAACCCGGCACCACACAGACCACCGATCGAAAGAGCGGAGACGTAGTGCCAACGATCCAGCAGTTGGTCCGCAAGGGCCGGCAGGACAAGGTCTCTAAGAACAAGACCCCTGCGCTGAAGGGAAGCCCCCAGCGCCGCGGGGTCTGCACGCGTGTCTACACGACGACCCCCAAGAAGCCGAACTCCGCACTGCGCAAGGTTGCCCGTGTGCGTCTGACCAGTCAGATCGAGGTCACGGCCTACATCCCCGGTGTGGGACACAACCTGCAGGAGCACTCGATCGTGCTCGTGCGTGGCGGTCGTGTGAAGGACCTGCCCGGTGTGCGGTACAAGGTTGTGCGCGGTGCGCTGGACACGCAGGGCGTGAAGAACCGTAAGCAGGCTCGTAGCCGCTACGGCGCGAAGAAGGAGAAGGGCTGATGCCTCGCAAGGGACCCGCTGGCAAGCGCGCCATCGTCGTCGACCCGGTCTACGAATCGGCACTCGTCACGCAACTGGTGAACAAGGTTCTGCTCGACGGCAAGAAGAGCACCGCCGAGTCCATCGTCTACGGCGCCCTCGAGGGCTGCCGCGAGAAGTCCGGCCAGGACCCGCTGGTCACTCTCAAGCGCGCGCTGGACAACATCCGGCCGACCCTTGAGGTGCGCAGCCGCCGGGTCGGTGGCGCCACCTACCAGGTGCCGGTGGAGGTGCGCTCCGGGCGCAGCAACACCCTGGCTCTGCGCTGGCTGGTGCAGTACTCGCGCCAGCGTCGTGAGAAGACCATGACCGAGCGCCTTACCAACGAGCTGCTCGATGCCAGCAATGGCCTGGGCGCGAGCGTGAAGAAGCGTGAGGACACCCACAAGATGGCCGAGGCCAACAAGGCCTTCGCGCACTACCGCTGGTAGGGGAGCGACGACTTATGGCAGACCTCAACCACGTACGCAACATCGGCATCATGGCTCACATCGATGCCGGCAAGACGACGACCACCGAGCGGATCCTCTTCTACACCGGTATCAACTACAAGATCGGTGAGGTCCACGACGGCGCGGCCACCATGGACTGGATGGAGCAGGAGCAAGAGCGCGGCATCACGATCACCTCGGCAGCCACCACCTGTGAGTGGAAGGGCACCCAGATCAACATCATCGACACCCCCGGGCACGTCGACTTCACCGTTGAGGTGGAGCGGTCGCTGCGGGTGCTCGACGGTGCGGTTGCGGTGTTCGACGGTGTGGCCGGTGTGGAGCCGCAGTCCGAGACGGTGTGGCGCCAGGCCGACAAGTACGGCGTCCCGCGCATCTGTTTCGTCAACAAGCTCGACCGGACCGGCGCGGACTTCTTCTTCTGCGTCGACACCATCGTCAGCCGGCTCAGTGCCACCCCGCTGGTCCTGCAGCTGCCGATCGGCGCCGAGTCGGACTTCATCGGCCTGATCGACCTCGTGCGGATGAAGGCCATGATGTGGCGCGGCGAGACCCAGATCGGCGAGGACTACGTCCTGGAGGACATCCCCGCAGAGTTGGCCGACCAGGCCGTGGAGTACCGCGAGAAGCTGATCGAGACCCTCGCTGAGGGCGACGACGAGATCATGCACATGTACCTCGAGGGTGAAGAGCCCAGCGAGGAGCAGATCCAGCAAGGCATCCGACGCGCCACCCTGGCCGGTAACCTGACCCCGGTCCTGACCGGTTCGGCGTTCAAGAACAAGGGTGTGCAGCCGATGCTGGACGCCGTTGTCGCTTACCTGCCCACCCCGTTGGACGTGCAGGCCGTCACCGGCCACAAGCCGAACGATGAGAGCGTCGAACTCGAGCGCAAGCCCAGCGATGACGAGCCGTTCGCCGCGCTCGCCTTCAAGATCGCCGCTGATCCCCACCTCGGCAAACTGACCTACATCCGGATCTACTCCGGTGTGCTCAATGCTGGCACCCAGGTGCTGAACAGCGTGAAGGATCGCAAGGAGCGCATCGGCAAGATCTACCGAATGCACGCGAACAAGCGCGAGGAGATCGCCAGCGTCGGTGCCGGCGAGATCGTCGCAGTGATGGGTCTGAAGGACACCACCACCGGTGAGACGCTGTGCGACCCGGCGAAGCCGATCGTGTTGGAGTCCATGACGTTCCCCGCGCCGGTCATCGAGGTCGCCATCGAGCCCAAGACCAAGGGCGACCAGGACAAGTTGGCCACCGCCATCCAGCGGCTGGCCGAGGAGGATCCCACCTTCCGCGTCCACACCGACGAGGAGACCGGACAGACCATCATCGCCGGTATGGGTGAGTTGCACCTCGAGGTCCTCGTCGACCGGATGCGCCGTGAGTTCCGCGTGGAGGCCAACGTCGGCAAGCCGCAGGTGGCCTACCGCGAGACGGTCACCCTGGAGGTTCCGAAGGTCGAGTACACCCACAAGAAGCAGACGGGTGGATCGGGACAGTT
>Ga0208938_1001685_pt1 | contig 12470 bp, 16 predicted proteins | sample AD_UKC125_MetaG_FD_184434 | JGI IMG/M metagenome (GOLD analysis project Ga0208938, IMG submission 184434) | Active sludge microbial communities of municipal wastewater-treating anaerobic digesters from USA - AD_UKC125_MetaG (SPAdes) (version 2) | ecosystem: Engineered > Bioreactor > Anaerobic >... | reverse complement strand
TTTCCATAAGCTTTAACAGCCACTCCGGAGCTTCTGCCGGGGTTCTGTCAAAGGGAGAATGATCCTTTATCCATTCATACCGATTACCGCTTACATGAATGCTTGGAGCTGCGACAATCAGACTACCTGTTGAGCGGGTATCAAGTCCCGGTGCAAACTTGGTCTTATTGGGAATACTCCGGCCTTGAGGGTATTTAAAAACATAGTACCGACCTCCACCTCCGGTAACAGCAGTAACCGTATCCGGAAGTTTTCCATGTGTTGCTTCAAGTGCAGATATGGTTTCATCACCGCCGTCATCCACATCAAGCACCAGTCAGTCGGATTTCTCACCTGTAGGAATGCCTATATTGGCATTGGGGGTTTTCGTCCACCATTTCCTTATTTGCTCAATATCAGAAGTAGAATTCTTGTACCAGCCAGTATATAGCGGATGCTTTCCCTTGCTGTCACATTGTTGCCCCTTCTTGCAGGAGCAGGAGCCATCCTCACAAATCCAGTGCAATGGTATGACCGGGATATAGGCTTCTGCATATTTTAATACTGCGTCCATCATTGTCTTTTTCAAATTCTCACCTCCTGTCATGCTGAAAAATAAAGCCTGACAAATAGTTTTTAAGACTATCTGCCAGGCTCTATAGGTGAGTCATTCGCTCCCTTTGTGGCTCTGTGCCAGATTTATTCACTTTTTACCCCGCCTTTTTCTCCAGCTTTACTTCAAAAACCTTCCTGCATACCGGGCATTTGATTTCAACATCAGCGTAATCAGCATCAAATACTCTGTAATTGCAATTAGGGCAGCGGACAATGTACTTTTTCTTACTCACCTGCCTTCCCCCCCGGCTTCTTTGGTTTCATGAGTCTTGCCATCTTCATCATCACAGGCTCTAAAATCTCTCCAACCATGTAATGAACCATTGGTGAATAATTCTCCTTTGTTTCGTCAAACAACTTAGAGAGAAGGTCGTAGAGATTCTTTATGTCCTCTTCTGTGGCATCTGCGGTGTTGATTTCAATTAAAATTTTTGTTCCATCACGCTTGGCGATATGGTCGCTCACATACTTCTCCAGAGCGTATCTTGCTATGCTTGATGTGGTAACGCTTGCTTCCGGCATCTGTGCTTGTAACTCATCAATGATAGCATCCAATTCATCTGACTGCCTTTGAGTAAGTCTTACCCGAAGCATACTATCCTTTTCTGTAGACATTATTACACCTCCTGTGTTTCTTATTGATTTAATTGTATTACAATGTGATACATCTTCTCAAGCGTAGATAAAAAGAAAACCCGACTTGCCGTTGTATTGGCTTGCCGGGTATTTGCTTTACTCCGTATTTTTCTTATTAACGAAAGATATATTATAGCATTAAAACTATTTGTTCTACTCCTTTTTGATTATAGTAACCCTTCGAACAGTTTGATTACCCTTTCCAGAACAGTTTGGTCTGTACTATATTTAAATTTCAAAAGATGTTCTTCATGGCTTCCACCTATTTGACCATATATTGACATATATCCATATTTATCCATGCTAAGAGTAATATAGGCATCTGAATCATTATCGACAATTTCACAAGATCCTTTCAGTTCCTTATGCATTTCAGTTAATCTCTCAACTATTAAATAAATCATTTTTTTTGATATACAAAAATTTGATACACCAGAAAACTCCCCAGATTTTACTCTAATATTGAATGTGAAATAGTCTTCAACTGTATATAGATACTTTATTGTCAATTCTTTATCTCCCGTACTAATAATCATATCATTTTGCATAATTATATAACCCCCACTTAATTTATTTGAATTTAAAATCATCAAATACACCAATAATTTCATTATAAATAAAATGAATTGTTATGTTACCATCGGATGTTGGAATAACACGTTGCATTTTAACCCAACCATCTGTACCAAGCCATCTTGGATCAGTCATTCCATTTTTCAATGGTACTTTTGTAGCATTTTCCAATGGATTTGACATTACCTCTTTCATTGCGAGTTGCTCATTCAAATTATTAGCAACTGTACGCCCTGTTGATCCTCTTCCCAGAATCTTAACTTCAGCACTACTCGTTCCCTCACTACAAGAACTATATATATTATATAATTCTTGTTACCATTTTTCAATTAAAAAATCCAATTACTTCTAACTTTACTGTCTTTTCTCCTCTTGCTTCTCATACGGTCTGTATTCTGTCTTTGTCTTCATCATACCGTATATTATCCTTACAAGCCTTCTTGCTATACATATAAGAGCCTGAGGCTTGTTCTTACCCTCTTTAACCTTCTGTTCAAAATACTCTCTGAATACTGGATGTCTTGCCTTTCCTGATGGTGATATGACTACCATTTGTATAGCCATAAAATGAAATATGGCATTTAACTCTCTGTTGCCATTTCTGCATCTTTCATCCCTGCCTTTACCTGCTGAACTGAAATGTACAGGTGCCAATCCCATAAACCGAGCCAACTTATTTGAATCTGGAAACCTGTTGATATCCCCAATTTCGGATATGAGCTTTGCTTCTGTTATGATGTCGATACCTGGCATGGTTTGCAGCTTATACCCCGTCTGTGGCAATAGCTTTCTTAACTGCTCTTCTATGTCTTTTAATAGTTCCTGATTGTTCTTAATATCCTTTACGATATTCCTAACAATAGAATCTCTTTCTTCCTGATACCCCTTATGTGTATTTCCATCCTTTTTAATCATAGCGATAATTGCATGAATACGCTCTATTTTCAATGCCTGATGTACTGGCTTTATTGTTTCATAAATCTTTTCTGGTGTAGTACTCCAAATATGTTCTGGTGAAGGATAGTTTTCCCAGAAGCATAAGGCACTCTTTCCATCAACCAGTGCAAAGAACTTCTTGTATGATGGGTAACTGTAAGATAGCTGACTATGTAATTGGTTTTTGTTCATTACATTGTTTTTTACTATCATATCTCGCCTTTTTACCAACTGCCTAATTGCCCAGTATATATCTTCATGTTTTGCATCCTGTAATGTATCCAACATATCCCTTAATACCCTTGCAACACAATAGGCATCATAGGAATCATCCTTGTATACAATAGGGTTTGAAAGTCTTACTGCACTGGTGTAGACTGGATTCACATGTTTAACTTCAAACTTCCTACCTGTAAGATATGAAGCCAGATTACGCCCAAAACCTCTGGTATCCTCAAGTCCAAATACAAAGTCCTTTGTACCGCATATTTTCCTGATATCCTCAACAAATGCTGGAAACTTGGATGGTCTATTTTCAAAGTTGACCTCTCCGATTTTTTCCATCCAACAATCAATCACAACTGCACAATGCTTTTCCTTGTGCATATCTACCCCTACAAAGCAGATATTTCTTTTATTATAGATATGTATCCTCTCCTTTTCCTTGTCTCCACTACGCACATCGGCAACCTCAATTTAAGAGCGTTAGCTTTTTACAGCCCGCAAGGGAACGACAGCCTATCTGTTCTTAATGTGACAAATTACGTGATTACGGCATCACGAGCCTTTATTGACTACACTTTTTTGATGATGCTACCGTCACCAATCACTGAAGTCCAGTCTTCTTGAAGATTTTTTCTTCATTCGCTTATATACCTTAATCTGTCTTTGTATTTGTTCGCATAGAAACCTCAACAGTGAGGGCTATAACTTTTTATGTTATTCCTTTTATTTTCAACTGTTATTTTCCCCTTGCCGCTCAAGGCTTTCTCGGCTTCTATCAATTTGAGGTTAATACTAAAATTTTTTTTATCACTATGCAGGAAGAGACCGGGCGCTACACGCCCGATCTCTTCCTGTTAATCTTTATCTATATCTGATAATCTATATTTATTAATACCTATCCTAATTACAAGTTAAGCGCCCCTGCTCCTTTAATGCCCTGTAAAGGGTACTACTGCTTACCCCAGATAACTTTGCAATTTCCTCTGTGGTAAATAATTTGCTTGAATACAACTTTAATGCTGTTTCAATCTGTTTCTCTGGTATCTTCGGCCTTCCCACTACCCCTTGCCTTCTCGCCTCTTCAAAGGCTAATCTTCTTTTCTTCTCGGCATAATACTTACTGATTACTATTGCGCCTTGAAGCTTGTTGAAATAGTCTAAACCATTTAGAAATGGTTCCGTTATACTATGTATCAAGACACCAAAATCCTGCAGGTCCTTTAATAGCTGCAGAAGTTCATTGCGCTTTTCTGCCAAATCTGTTACTGTTCTCAATACTATTGTATCTCCTGCTTCGATTTTTTCTAAAAGTGCATCCAGCTCGTCTTTATTATCTGCGGTATCAATGTATAGATTATCTTCTGGTATTTCCTGTTCTTGAATAAATCTAAACAAGCCGCTGTTGTCTTTGAACTCACTACTTGTATTCTCAATAAAATATGCGTATATCATTACACCTCTCCTCCTTTCCCAAAACCTCTTTATATTTTAGGAAGGTCTATACCCCTTGAGATTAAATCACTTTCCCATAATTCTTATCTGCTTACTCCCAAAATTACTCCCTACTCTTTTTCACCATAAACCATCTCTATATCAATAGTTTTGAGTAATAGATAAATCTTGATGTATTTTGGGAATGAGCTTGTTTTCTACCCGAAATATATTTTTATGTAATCCTTAAACTACTTGAGATATTTACCTTCTCAAAACCTCACCTGTAGCAGATAACCTGCAAGTTATACCAGTCTTGCATATCTCTCTTGAAATTCAAGTATTCACTTTCATTGTCTGCAATCTGCTTACCGCTATATATTATTAGATAGCGTATATCCTTTTGTTCTGTAAGCATTTTTACTCTTTTCGTAATATCCTTTATGCCTCCAAAGGTTATTACGATACTGTCTACTTGAATATTCTCCTGACAACATGCGGTTGTCATTTGAGCCACCTGCGCTGCCATTACTTCAAGGTCTGCTTTTGCTGTACTTGCAGGTTTCATTACTATTACCGCTTTAGGCAACAACTGCACTGGCGGCCTTATTGCGCTTATATCTTTACCCATTACTTCTCCTCCTCTCTTTTAATTGCATCAGCTGCATTAGTAAATGCGCTCACATCCAATAGAATCATATCCTCTGCTACAAATCTGATACCCATTATTAAGTAACAATTGCTATTTAGAATTTTCAAGATATCTATATCTGCTTTATCTAATGTAAGCGCTAATGTCATCTTTCCTGTCATTTGATTACCCCCTTCCTTTACTTGGATACTTATATTACTTTTTTCTGCTACTTAATAACCCGTCTATGTCCAAAATGTTGTTTCTTTGTCCAAATTGGATTCATTTTTCTACCCATCCCATAAAAAAAGATAGTGCCTTGTGCACTACCCTTGCTTACTACTCACTTATACCGCTATATCAGAATACTTGGTACTATCAACCGTCTTTTTCCTTTGCTTTATGTTTTCTTTATTCTGATTATCTTTTTTCTTCTTATTGTTGTTTTTGTTCAACTACTTTCAACTTTTTTCTACCACCAACAACCTTCCCCTAATAGATTCATATATATGCATCTATTTATGCATATATATGAATCCCAACTGCAGAATCTGTTTTTCAACTCCCCGTATTACATTGATATTACTGGTTCCATGAGTAGCAAGAATTTTTTATAAAGTTTTTATTAAAAACCGACCTTGACGGTAAGTTATCATGTGCTCGGATAGCATAAAACTATAATTGCTTCTTGATTCAAAAACCTTACCCCTACTTAATTTCCCAATTATCTGATGCATAAATTATATTAAAAATAACAGATGTGCTAAAAGATTTGACATCTATTCAAATACTTTGGGCAATTTTTATATCTACAAGAATCTGCACCATATCTGCACTTATATAATTTCCTTGCTCCATTTACCCCTGTTGTTTATATTAGAGAAAAGGCCACAACAGCCGAAACTGTGTGACCCTTCTTTCTGATTATGCTAATTCAAATATAATGCTATAGAGGTAACTGTCTCCATTATTCTTGCAGTATTCATTAATGTATTCAAACGCCTTGTTCCTACTTTCTTCAATAATACTTCCACCTATAGTCCTATTTGTAAACCAGCTATCATAAGTTGAATCAATTCCGTTTTTATCACATGTATAAACATCCCCACCAAGAATTACATAACCCTTATTAGCTAAAAAATCTATTACTTTTAAAGCATCCTGACTTCTCCAAGCCATCTCTGATATACCCATAAATTCAAGATTATGCCCAGCGCTCAATAATTCTTTGGGTAAACAAGTATACATATCGTTCATAAAACTCACTCTCCTTTGCTATTTACTGGGTTTGAATAGCCTATGATTACATGTCACACCGTCAGGCTCTAAGATATATTCGAATATACCCTCTTTAGCTTTATAAGTCCCTGGTATTTCAACCTTTGTTCTGACTATCTTATCTCCCCCAGTTATCTGCGTAACTTTCCCATTAGTGCCAAAACCGTCTACGCTTTCTGGAAAACTATGATAATCGCCTTGCTTCATCTGTGTTTTGACTTTATCTGTATACTTGATTTTCTCTAATGGATTAGTACTACTCGTTCCCTCACTACAGGGATTATATATATTATATAATCCCTGTTACCATTTATCAATTTAAATTTACAAATATTTCTAATTAGTTCCTTCTTTCTCTTTCTTCTCATAAGGTCTGTACTCTGTCTTTGTCTTCATCATACCATAGATTAATCTTACAAGCGTTCTTGCTATACATATAAGAGCCTGTGGCTTGTTTTTACCCTCTTTGACCTTCTGTTCAAAATACTCTCTGAATACTGGATGCCTTGGCTTTCCTGAAGGTGATACAGCTACCATTTGTATAGCCAAAAAATGAAATACAGCATTTAACTCTCTGTTTCCATTTCTGCACCGTTCATCCTTACCTTTGCCTGCTGAACTAAAATGTACAGGTGCCAATCCCATAAAACGAGCTAACTTATCTGAATCTGGAAATCTATTTATATCACCAATTTCAGACACTATCTTTGCTTCTGTAATGAGGTCTATCCCTGGCATGGTTTGCAGTTTATACCCAGTCTGTGGTAATAGTTTACTTAATTGCTCATCTATATCTTTTAATAGTTCTTGATTATTTTTGATATCTTTAACTATATTTTTAACAATGGAATCTCTTTCTTCCTGATACCCTTTCTGTGTATTTCCATCCTTCTTAATCATATCAATAATTGCATAAACACGTTCTATCTTGAATGCCCGATGTACTGCTTTTATTGTTTCATAAATCTTTTCTGGCGTACTATTCCAAACATGCACTGGTGAAGGATAGTTCTCCCAGAAACACAATGCACTTTTTCCATCAATCTGTGAAAAGAACTTCTTATAGGATGGGTAACTGTAAGAAAGCTGACTATGTAATTGATTTTTGTTCATAACATTATATTTGACTATTATTTCTCTTCTTTTTACCAACTGTCTGATTGCCCAATATATATCCTCATGTTTTGCATCCTGTAATGTATCCATCATATCTCTTAATACTCTTGCAACACAATAGGCATCATAGGAATCATCCTTGTATACAATAGGATTTGATAGCCTTACTGCATTGGTATAGGCTGGATTCACATGTTTGACTTCAAACTTTCTTCCTGTAAGATATGAAGCCAGATTACGCCCATAACCTCTTGTATCCTCAAGTCCAAATACAAATTCCTTTGTACCGCATATTTTCCTTATATCCTCAACAAATGCTGGAAACTTGGATGGTTTGTTTTCAAAGTTGACCTCTCCGATTCTTTCCATCCAGCAATCAATCACAACTGCACAATGTTTTTCCTTGTGCATATCTACGCCTACAAAGCATATATTTCTTTTATTATAAATATGTATCCTCTCCTTTTCTTATCTCCACTAAGCACATCGGCAACCTCAATTTAAGAACGTTAGCTTTTTACAGCCCGCAAGGGAACGACAGCCTATCTGTTCTTCGTGTGATAAATTATGTGATTAAGGCATCACGAGCCTTTATTAACTACACTTTTTTGATGATGTTACCGTCACCATTCACTAAAGTCCAGTCTTTTTAATTTTTTACTTGCTTATATACCTTAATCTGCTTTTGTATTTGTTCGTATCGAAACCTCAACAGTGAGTGTCGTGATGATTTATGTCCTTCCCTTTATTTTCAACTGTTGTTTTTACCTTGTCGCTCAAGGCTTTTCTGGCTTCTATAAATTTGAGGTTAGTGCTTAAAAAAATTTTTAACTATAAAAAGAGACCGAACATAATCGTCCAATCTCTTCTTGTTAATCTATGTATATTAATATTTCTAAATACGAACCAACTGTCCCTGCTCCTTTAATGCTCTGTAAAGGGTACTACTGCTTACCCCTGATAACTTTGCAATTTCCTCTGTGATAAATAACCTACTTGCATATAACTTTAATGCTGTCTCTATCTGCTCCTGAGGTATTTTTGGTCTTCCAACTACCCCTTGCTTTCTTGCCTCTTCAAAGGCTAATCTTCTTTTCTTCTCTGCATAATATTTACTGATTTCTATTGAACCTTGAAATCTGTTGAAATACTCTAAACCATTTAGAAATGGCTCCATTATACTATGTATCAAGATACCAAAATCTTGCAGTTCATTTAGTAGATGTAATAGTTCACTTCGCTTTTCTGCTAAATCTGTTATTGTTCTTAATACTATTGTGTCTTCTGGCTCAATCTTTTCTAAAAGTGCATCCAATTCGTCTTTATTATCAGCAATTTCAACATATATGTTTTCTTCTGATATATTCTGTTCCTTAATATATCTAAACATACTGCTGTTATCTTTGAACTCACTGCCTGTATTCTCAATAAAATATGCGTATACCATTATCAATCTCCTCCTTTCCCAAAATCCCTGTACATTTTATGAATGTCTATACCCCTTGAGATTAAATCACTTTCTAATTATTCTTATCTACTCATTCCTAAAATTACGCCTTATTCTTTTTTCTTCATTAACTACTCAATATCAGCCTTTTGAATAATAAATAAATATTGATGTATTTTTGGAAAGAGCCTGTTTTATACCCGAAATATATCTTTATGTATTCCTTAAATCTCTTAAACTATTTGCTTTCACAAAACCTTACCTATCATCTATAACAAATAACCTGTAAGTTATACCAATCCTGCATATCTCTCTTGAAACTCAAGTACTCACTTTCATTGTCTGCAATCTGCTTACCGCTGTATATTATTAGATAGCGTATATCCTTTTGCTCTGTAAGTAGTTTTACCCTTTTAGTAATATCCTTTATACCCCCAAAGGTAATAATTATACTGTCTACTTGGATATTCTCCTGACAACATGCTGTTGTCATTTGCGCTACCTGTGTTGCCATTACTTCAAGGTCTGCTTTTGCTGTACTTGCTGATTTTACAGCTATTATTGCTTTAGGTAATAACTGCACTGGTGGTCTTACTGTTCTTATATCTTTACTCATTATTGCTCCCCCTCTCTTTTAGTTACATCTGCTACATTAGTAAATGCACTCACATCTAATAGAATCATATCCTCTGATACAAATTTAAACTCCACTACCAAATAGCAATGCTTATTAAGTATCCTCAGAATTTCTATATCTGCTTTATCTAATGTGAGCGGTAATGTTATCTTTCCTGTCATCTGATTTACCCCTTTCTTTTACTTGGATACTTATATTATTTTTTTCTGTTAGTTGATGAACTGTTCATGTTCAAAACTTTTCTTCTTTGTCCATATTGAATTTATTTTTATACCCATAAGATAAATCATCATATAAAAAAAGATAGTACATTATGTACTACCATTGTTTAATACTCATTTATACCGCTATATCAGAATACTCGGTGCTATCAACCGTCTTTTTCCTTTTCTTTACTCTGAATTTCTTTTTCTTCTTATTGTTGTCTTTATTCAACTACTTTTAACTTTTTTCCACCACTAACAACCTTCCCCTAATAGATTCACATATATGCATCCATTTATGCATATATGTGAATCTTAACTGAAGAATTTAATTTTCAACTCCTCATTTTCCATTGATATTACTGGATTTAAAAATTATAAAAATTTTTAAGTAATTTTTATTTAAAATTTATCATCGGTATATTATTAAGTAAGCGGATGATATAAAATATTTAACTATTCTTTTTTCACAAAAACCTTACACCATCTTAATATCCCAATTTCCTGATGCATAAATTATAATAAAAATAACAGATATATTAATATATAGGACAATATGTATAATAGATTTAACACGTTTTATAAATACAGAATCTTCAGTATATCAACATATAAGAATTATCTATTCACCTTGACTATATTGTATAAAATATAAAAGGTTACATCAGTCTAAACGATGTAACCTTTTATGATATATTTAATGGATTTTAACAGTAATATTTAAGCAAATCTGACTTGAGTTTTTCAATAAATTCACTTTCTTCTAAATCTATTGAATATGTGTCCCCATCTTCAAATACATTGTTCTTAGCTTCTTCATAGCTATTAGCATATTCAATGACATAGGCCCTAAAGGCTTCAATATAAGTCAATCTATAATAGCTACCATTTCTATGATAAAGTTTTTTTCCCTCAATTTCTACAATATCATAACCTAATTCTTTAAAAGCACTATAAATTTTAGTTCTGATATCATTCATACATTCACCTTCTTTATTTAATGATATTGCCATTCATATCATAACGTATTGTTCCTGTTGGACCTGAGGAAATTTTCCAATATTCAAATCCACCATGATGCCCCTTGCCTGCTGGGTGATACTGCAAAATCCTATCTCCGCCCCAGTTAACTTTAAATCCACCACCGTCTTCAAATGATACCCCTTTAAAAGAACCACCACTCAATGGTTGAGGATTGTACCCATTATTCTTTAAATAGTTATATAGCTCGTCTGGTTTAACATTTTTAAGCTTACTTGGGTCATTCAAGAAATCATCTAAACCATTAAGATTTTTTAAAGTCTTACTCGTTCCCTCACTACAAGGACTATATCTATTATATAATTCCTGCTACCATAACTCAATCAAAAAAGAATTTTCTTCCATCGCTTTACTTCCAGAATATGAAATCAGTTCTTGTCATCAACCTTTTCATATGGCCTGTATTCAGTCTTAGTTTTCATCATGCCGTAAATTATCCTCACAAGCCGCCTTGCCACGCACACAAGCGCCTGTGGCTTGTTCTTGCCCTCTTTGACCTTCTGCTCAAAATACTCCCTGAATACCGGGTGTCTTGGCTTTCCTGAAGCCGATACTGCTACCATCTGGATTGCAAGAAAGTGAAATATCGCATTTAGTGCCCTGTTGCCATTCCTGCACCTTTGGTCTTTGCCCTTTCCGGCAGAGCTGAATTGCACCGGTGCCAAGCCCATAAACCGAGCCAGCTTGTCTGAGTCTGGGAAGCGGTTAATATCTCCGATTTCAGATATTATTTGCGCTTCTGTAACAAGGTCGATTCCCGGCATTGTATGTAGCTTATAGCCTGTCAAAGGTATCAGCTTTCTTAGTTCATCGTCAATTTCGGCAATCAACTCCTTGTTGTGCCTGATATCCTTTACGATGTTTCTGACTATAAAATCTCTTTCGGGCTGATAGTCCTTTCTTGTGTCTCCATCCCTTTCAATCATGGATATAATCTCATGAATGCGCTGTATTTTAAGTGCCTGATGCACCGGCTTTATTGTGTGATATATTTCTTCCGGTGTTGTGTTCCATATATACTCTGGTGACGGGTAGTTCTCCCAGAAACATAAGGCACTCTTGGAATCAATTATGGCAAAGAATTTCCTGTAAGACGGGTAGCTATAAGCAAGCTGGCTGTGGAGCTGGTTCTTGTTCATCACATTGCTCTTTACAATCAAATCCCGCCTTTTAACTATCTGCCGGATTGTCCAGAATATATCCTCATGCTTGGCATCCTGCAGAGTGTCCACCATATCCCTGAGGACCCTTGCCACACAATAGGCATCATAGGAGTCATCCTTGTAAATAATGGGATTTGCAAGCCTTACAGCGCTTGTATAGGCAGGGTTAACGTGCTTGACCTCAAACTTCCTGCCCACCAGATAGGCAGCAAGGTTTCTGCCAAAGCCTCTGGTATCCTCAAGCCCGAATACAATTTCCTTTATCCTGCAAATCTTCCTTACATCCTCAACGAATGCAGGGAATCTGGATGATCTATTTTCAAAGTTAATCTCACCCAGTTTATTCATCCAACAATCTATAACAACTGCACAATGTGCGTCCTTGTGCATATCAATTCCAACAAAGCAGGTGTTTCGTTTATGATAAATGTCTATCCTCTCCTTTTTCCAATGTCTCCACCACTCATACCGGCAACCTCAATTTAAGAGCGTTAGATTCGATTAGGGACATTTCTTGTAAAGAAGTGTCCCTTAACCTTAATCCTCGCAAGGGAACGCC
>Ga0208938_1001683_pt1 | contig 12473 bp, 8 predicted proteins | sample AD_UKC125_MetaG_FD_184434 | JGI IMG/M metagenome (GOLD analysis project Ga0208938, IMG submission 184434) | Active sludge microbial communities of municipal wastewater-treating anaerobic digesters from USA - AD_UKC125_MetaG (SPAdes) (version 2) | ecosystem: Engineered > Bioreactor > Anaerobic >... | reverse complement strand
TTTCTGCACCATTTCGGCACATCAAGGAAAATTTATTGCCTTACGATCCAAACGCTCCATCCTCAACGAAGTAAAAAAAATTACAGAAATGCCCGATTTTAAAGGCTACATCAGTGATCTCGGCGGTCCATCGGCAAACATGTATCGCATGAAAGGAAAAGATTCTTCCCTTTGCGAAAAATGTAAAAAGCCCTCCTGCATCTTTCCGAAAATTTGCTTTAATCTAAACACCGATCATTCCGCTTTGTTAGAAATTTATCATGCAGTAAATAATGTAGCCGGAGTTAAAAAGGCGTTCATCAGCAGCGGCATTCGTTACGATATGCTCTTGCACAAAAGCAACAATGAACAAACCGATCGAGCCGCAAAAAACTATATAGAGGAACTGATTACTCGTCACGTTTCGGGAAGATTAAAAGTAGCACCTGAACACACATCGGACAATGTATTACAGATTATGCGAAAGCCTTCGTTCGAGCAGTTCATCCAATTTAAAAAAATCTTTGACTCAATAAATCAGAAGCATCACTTAAATCAGCAACTTATACCCTATTTTATCTCCTCACACCCCGGTTGTACCCTCTTGGATATGGCAGAATTGGCAGCAACCATCAAAAACCTAAAGTTAAAACCCGAACAAGTACAAGATTTTACACCTTCACCTATGACATTGGCAACCGAAATTTATTATACCGGTTATCACCCTTATACCCTTGAACCAATATATACTGCTCGAACAAAAAAAGAAAAAAATGCCCAACACCGATTCTTTTTCTGGCATCAACCCTCAAACAAACCGGTTATAATTTCAGAATTGAAGCAAATTCAACGTTCGGACTTAATTAAAAAAATCTATCCAAAAGGTTAATAAAAACTAAATCTTATAAATTCCCTTTTCCCCATGCAGCGTTTTCCCGTTTTTTCCATCTTATTAATTAGAAGTTAGCGCGAAAAAACGATTGATCTATGAAAAATTATTTTGTTTCCTCTATTGTGGCAATTGCTATATTTTTTACTGCTTTTTCCTGTAATGATAGCAGCTCCGGTAATTATCTGTTTGACATTGCTACCGTTGAAGTTCAAGATGACGAAACTTTTGTTCTCAGATTAGATAATGGGGCACGACTATGGCCTCTGGCTTCGGATGTACGTTACGCAGGTAAAAATGGACAACGTGTTTTTGTAAACTACACCATCCTTTCCGAAAAAGGAAACAGCTACGATTATTCAATCCAAATAAACGACATTTGGGATATTCTCACCAAAAACCCCCTCCTTCTTACGGCTGAAAATGCCGATAGTATAGGCAACGATCCTGTAAAAATAAACAGCATATGGGTGGGAAGCGATTTCCTGAATGTAGATTTCTTTTTCAACTATGGAGGAATAAAGCCTCATGCTATTAATTTAGTAAAAAATACCGTTGTTACCCCACCTGATGATGGGAAAATCCATTTGGAATTCAGGCACAATTCTTATCAAAGCACAAATACGCGCCTTTATGAAGGTTTAGTGTGCTTTGACCTGAGATCACTGAGAGTACCAACGGTCGACTCAGTTCAATTGACAATTAAAGTAAAAGACTGGGAAGGAGAAAAAACATTCAATTTAGTTTACCGCTATAACGACACTGCGCCTAAGAGTGCAAAAAGCGGAAAACATATTTATACGATTTCATCAAACGAATACTATTAATAAAAATCATACCGATTAGTTCTATTTCTTATATGACTTTTGATTTTCCAAAAACCGGCAAAACCCTGTGAAGTGTATTGCCGGTTGATTTTTTTAAATCCATATAAATCATGTTACAAAACATATAAAATAATTTTATTTTTATAATCAAACCCTTTACTTTTGATTTCAGATAAGTTCAGCACAGTAATTGTTATGGGTTTAAAATTTAATCACAGCAGCACCAAGGTCCAACAAATGGCCAATTTTATCGAACAATCCATAATCGTGAACGAATATAAGGTGGGAGAAAAGTTGCCATCAATAAATTTTTTAAGCCAAAAATATTGTGTCTCGCGCGACACGGTTTTCAAGGCTTTGATGATATTAAAAAAGAAAGGAATTATCAATTCTATCCAGGGGAAAAACTATTACGTTCTGGACCAGTCAACCCATATCTTTTTACTGCTCGATGAATTCACGCCATTCAAAGAAGCATTATATAATAGCCTGGTCAAGAAACTTCCGGAAAATTTCACGGTAGATTTATGGTTTCATCAATATAACGAAAATTTATTCAATACGATTATTAATGAAGCATGCGGAAAATACAACCGCTATATTGTAATGAATTACGATAACGAAAAATTTTCCGAAGTTCTGAAAAAAATCGACAAGGATCGCCTGTTGCTGCTCGATTTCGGCAAATTCGACAAAAAAGATTATTCGTACGTATGCCAAGACTTCGATGAAAGTTTCTATCATGCGCTCGAATCGTTAAAAAAAGAATTGTCGAAATATAAAAAACTGATATTCGTTTTTAACAAGCAGCATAAACATCCGCAAAGCAGCAAAATCTATTTTTCAAGATTTTGTACTGACAACGGACTCGATTTCGAAATCATCGACAAAATAACGGAAACAACCCCTGTTCAGCAGAATTGTTGTTATCTTGTCATTAAACAAACAGATGTGGTTGAAATTGTCAAGCGGGCGAAGTCAAATAATATGAAGATGGGAAAAAATTTTGGTCTTCTCGCATACAACGAAAATCCATTCTACGAAGTCATCGGCGATGGTGTGAGCAGCATCAGCATCGATTTCAAGCTGATGGGAAGCATAGCAGCAGATTTTGCTCTGACGGGGAAAAAAATTCAACTTTATCTGCCAACACATGTATACCGCAGAAATTCAGTCTGACCAAAAACATGTTTTACTTTTCCTAAAATAGGACAAATTCAATATCAGGTTTCGACAAAGTGCCAAAAACCGGAATAAATGTACAATTAAAATACAACAACAATGGAAAAATATCCGAAAATCGGTATCCGCCCCACGATAGACGGGCGTCAGGGAGGTGTGAGGGAAAGCCTCGAAGAAAAAACAATGAGTCTGGCAAAAGGCGTAGCCGAACTCATCAGTTCCAATCTGAAAAACGGCGACGGGAGTCCCGTTGAATGTGTTATTGCCGACACTACCATCGGCCGCGTCGGAGAAAGTGCCGCCTGTGCCGAAAAATTCGAACGCGAAGGGGTGGGTTCTACTATCACTGTAACCGCCAGTTGGTGCTACGGAACAGAAACCATGGACATGAATCCTCATTATCCGAAAGCCGTTTGGGGATTTAATGGGACGGAACGCCCGGGTGCTGTTTACCTGGCAGCTGTTCTGGCAGCTCATGCACAAAAAGGATTACCCGCTTTCGGTATTTATGGACACGATGTTCAGGACATTGACGATAATTCGATTCCCGAAGACGTTGCGGAAAAGATTCTTCGTTTTGCCCGTGCAGCTCAAGCAACAGCTACCCTGAGAGGAAAATCGTATCTTTCCATCGGCAGTGTATCGATGGGTATCGCCGGATCGATTGTCAATCACGATTTCTTTCAAAAATACCTGGGTATGCGAAACGAATCGGTGGAATCCATTGAAATTATCCGTCGCATGAAAGAAGGGATATACGATCACGAAGAGTTCGAAAGAGCAATGGCATGGACAGAAAAATACTGCAAAGTGAACGAAGGAACAGATTACAACCGTCCTGAAAAGCAAAAAAGTCGTACCGAAAAAGACAAAGACTGGGAGTTTGTGGTAAAAATGACCCTCATTATCCGCGACCTCATGAAAGGCAATCCCAAACTCAGAGAAATGGGGTTCAAAGAAGAAGCTGTCGGGCATAATGCCATCCTAGCCGGATTTCAGGGGCAACGCCAATGGACCGATTTCCTGCCTAATGGCGACTTCAGTGAAACCATCTTAAATAGCTCATTCGACTGGAACGGCATACGAGAAGCCTATCTCTTGGCCACAGAAAACGATTCACTGAACGGCGTTGCCATGCTGTTCAATCATTTGCTGACCAATAAAGCACAAATCTTTTCAGATGTTCGCACTTATTGGAGCCCGCAAGCTGTTAAGCGCGTTACCGGAAAAGAACTTACAGGATTAGCAGCAAACGGAATTATCCATCTTATCAATTCGGGAGCAACCACACTTGACGGCACCGGTCGGCAGACATTAAACGGGCAACCGGCCATGAAAGAACCATGGAACATCACTCAAGAAGAAGTGGAAGCCTGTCTGGCCGCCACTACTTGGTCTCCTGCCGATCGCGATTATTTTCGTGGAGGAGGTTTTTCGTCCACGTTCCTGACACGCGGTGGAATGCCTGTAACAATGTCGCGTGTGAACATTGTGGACGGACTAGGTCCCGTTTTACAGCTGGCTGAAGGCTGGACGGTGGATCTCGATCCCGAAGTGCACGATATACTCAACAAACGTACCGATAAAACCTGGCCTACCACATGGTTTGCACCACGTCTCACAGGCAAAGGAGCCTTCAAAGACGTTTATTCGGTGATGAACAACTGGGGTGCCAATCACGGAGCCATCAGTTACGGACATATTGGTCAAGATTTGATTACTTTGGCTTCGATTCTCCGCATCCCCGTATGCATGCATAACGTGGAAGAGAGCACTATTTTCCGCCCCTCGGCATGGAACGCTTTCGGAATGGAAAAAGAAGGAGCCGATTTTCGTGCATGCAAAAATTTCGGACCAATTTATAAATAAGTAAACCAAGCATGTAAACTAAAGAAATCGGTAAGACGACATTCAGCAATGGCATAACAAATAAAAGCCCATAGGCTGAATGTCGTTTACCTGTAAATATTAACAAGAAATGGAAAAAATAAAACAACCCCTTCTCAAGAAAAACAGTGAGAACTTTCTTGTTCCTTTTATCCTTGTTACCTGCTGTTTTGCATTGTGGGGATTTGCCAACGATATCACCAATCCTATGGTGAAAGCATTTTCCAAAATTTTCCGGATGAGTGTGACTGAAGGTGCATTGGTGCAAATGGCATTCTATGGAGGATATTTTGCAATGGCATTCCCTGCTGCCATATTTATCAGAAAATACTCTTATAAAGCAGGTATTTTGATGGGATTGGGATTATATGCCATCGGTGCATTTTTATTCTTCCCCGCAAAAATATCGGGAAATTACTATCCATTTCTTTTGGCTTACTTCATTCTCACTTGCGGATTGTCGTTTCTCGAAACCAGCGCCAACCCTTATATTTTAACAATGGGTCCGGAAGAAACGGCCACACGACGACTTAATCTGGCACAATCGTTCAATCCGTTGGGGTCACTGGCCGGAATGTATGTGGCAATGAATTTTATTCAAGCCCGGCTAAACCCCATGAGTACAACAGAACGGGCAGCGCTCGGTGAAGTTGAGTTTGAAGCACTGAAACAATCCGATCTATCCATTCTCATTCATCCTTATCTTGCCATAGGAGGAATTGTTGCTTTCATGTTTATCGTTATTCTGTTGACAAAGATGCCCGAAAATGGAGACTCATCGAAAGAAATCAATTTTTTCCCCACATTAAAGCGAATATTCTCTATTCCCAATTACCGACAAGGCGTAATTGCCCAATTTTTTTATGTGGGAGCACAAATCATGTGCTGGACATTCATCATTCAGTACGGAACACGCGTTTTCATGGCGCAAGGTATGGAAGAACAAGCAGCCGAAGTACTGTCGCAAAAATACAATATTCTGGCTATGATTATTTTCTGCACCAGTCGGTTCATTTGCACCTACCTGCTCAAATTCTTTAATCCGGGGAAATTGCTTCGCACACTGGCCATTGCAGGCGGCATTTTTACACTTGGTGTCATCTTTTTTCAGGATATTCATGGACTTTACTGTCTGGTAGCTGTATCGGCATGCATGTCGCTCATGTTCCCAACCATTTACGGCATCGCCTTGAAAGGGATGGGCGAAGATGCCAAATTTGGTGCTGCCGGCCTGATTATGGCCATTTTGGGCGGTTCGATATTACCACCACTCCAAGCATCCGTCATCGATCGGGGTACTATAGGTAAATCATTCCCTGCTGTTAATGCATCGTTTATTCTACCGCTCATCTGCTTTATGGTGGTAGCCTGGTACGGAAGTCAAGCCTATAAGAGAAGTAAAAAAGAAGGTGTCGTAATTGGATAAAAAAGATCGCACCGAAAATAAAAAAGCAGGATACGGCTTTAAAAATAGAGCAACATCATTTTAAAAATAAAAGAGAATGACCCAACTAAAAAAATCATCGCATTTTATTGTTTTTCTGGTCGTAACATTAATGTCGGGAATAGCCTGTTCACAAAAGAGAAATTTAACCGAAACAAATCAAACCACAATATGCAATCCGATGAACTTAAACTATCGCTTTTGCCTCGATCCTCCATCGAGACGCGAAGCGGCAGATCCTACCATGGTTTTGTTCAAGGATGCTTATTACCTTTTTGCATCCAAGTCCGGAGGTTATTGGCATTCAGATAATTTAATTAACTGGGATTTAATTACTTCAGAAGACCTTCCTTTAGAAGATTATGCTCCAACTGCAGTAGTCATGAACGATACCCTTTATTTTATGGCTTCTTCTAGTAAACCGATCATCTATAAGACTCCTGATCCCCAATCGGGAAAATGGGAAACTGCAAATCCAAATTTTCCTATAGGAATGACCGACCCTGACTTATTTGTCGATAACAATGGACGTTTGTATTTTTATTACGGCTGCTCCGACATAAACCCGATTTATGGTGTTGAACTAGATACAAAAACCCTCAATCCGAAGGAAAAACCCGTTGAACTGTTTAACAGTGATAGGAAAAATCACGGGTGGGAACGCAAAGGCGACTATAACGAACTGGAAGGAAATCCATGGATTGAAGGTGCTTGGATGACAAAATACAAGGGCAAATATTACCTCCAATATGCCAGTCCCGGAACCGAATTCAAAAGTTATAATGATGGTGTATATGTTTCCGATAAACCACTTGGCCCTTTTAAATTGGCTGTCCATAACCCCTGTTCCTATAAACCCGAGGGATTTATTGCCGGAGCAGGACATAGCAGTACTTTTCAGGATAAATACGGCAACTTTTGGCATATCTCCACTATGACAATTTCCCAAAAGCATCCGTTTGAACGTCGCTTAGGATTATTCCCTGCTTTTTTCGATAAAGACAGTATATTTTATGTGTACACCGGGTGTGGCGATTTCCCCTTTAAAATACCTACAAAAAAGATTTACGGACCGGAAGAAATTTTTCCCGGCTGGATGCTACTATCCTACAATAAACCCGTTGAAGTTTCATCGGAATTGCCGGATCATCCCAAAAACTTTGCAACCGACGAAGAAATACGTACTTACTGGAGTGCTACCACAGGAAAAAGAGGCGAATGGATAATGATGGATCTTGAGAAAGAATGTACCGTTAATGCTATTCAAATCAATTTTGCAGAAAATGAAACAAACTTTCTAGGGCGCAACCCCGATATCTATTATCAATACCTTCTCGAATATTCAACCGACAGTAAAACATGGCATCTCCTCGTAGACAAAACCCAAAACACCCTGGATGCCCCACACGATTATATTGAGTTGACAAAACCGGTAAAAGCGCGTTACCTCAAACTCACCAATTATCGGGTCCCCGATGGTACTTTTGCTATAACGGGATTTCGCATATTCGGAAATGGAAGTGGGAAAGCACCTTCACCTGTCAAAAATCTAAACGTTAAACGAGTAAATTCCGATCGGTGCATTGTAAAGTTGAATTGGACAAAAAATTCCGATGCTGTTGGCTACAACATCAGATTTGGTATGCAAAAGGATAAGCTGTATCATAATTATCAAGTGTTTGATACAGATTCCTTAACCATACGAAGTTTGAATAGCAAGGAAAAATATTATTTCACCATTGATGCATTCAATGAAAACGGTATAACAAAAGGCAAAAATTTAGCCGAAATCGATTAATAAAAGTAGGAATCAACCATGTTCAAACGAAATCTTATTTTATCGCTGATAAGTTGTAATTTTTTATTCAACCTCGCATTTATTCATGCCCAATCGGCTCGGAATCCCGTTATTTTTGCCGATGTTCCCGATATGTCGATGATCCGTGTGGGTGACGTCTATTACATGAGCAGTACCACCATGCACATGAGCCCCGGCCTTCCGATCATGAAATCGGAAGATCTGGTCAATTGGGAAATCATAAATTATGCTTACGATATATTGGACGATGTGAATGCATTGAATCTGGGAAACGGGAAAAATGCCTATGGTGGAGGATCATGGGCAAGTTGTCTTCGTTATCATGATGGTGTTTATTACGTCAGTACTTTTTCGGGTACAACTAATAAAACCTATATTTACACCACCAACGATATCGAAAGAGGTCCTTGGGATGCGATATCTTTTGCACCGGCCTATCATGATCATACCCTCTTTTTTGACGACGATGGCCGAATATATATGATTTGGGGTGTCGGGAAACTGATGATTGCCGAATCGGATGTTCCCGTTGAAATGGAACGTATACCACTTACTCAAAAAACGGTTTTTCTTAAAGCCGAATGTAACTTTAAAGATAGGGCAGACATAGCAAAATTCTACTACAGTTTGGATGAAAAGCTCTGGAAACCGATTGGTTCGCCGCTCAAAATGGCCTACACCATTCCCCATTTCATGGGATACCGTTTCGGTTTGTTTAATTACGCCACACAAAACACGGGCGGATATGTCGATTTCGACTATTTCCAGATAAAGGAAAGAACCGGCAGGGGTAACAATCCGGAATAATGATACAAAAAACTAGTATACAATATAATTAATTTGATGAAAATGAAATACGTTGGAATGATTAAAACAGTAATTTTATTATTGGCAATTGCGGTAGAGAGTGTATATGCTGTCGAACCCCCCGCACCGATATTGCCTGTGCCGTCTGAAAATCAACTAGCATGGCACGAAATGGAAACAAACGCTTTCATTCATTTTACCATCAACACCTTCACCGGTCGCGAATGGGGATACGGAGATGAAAGCCCAACATTATTCAATCCCACGGCCTTGAATGTCGATCAATGGATTTCAACCCTCAAGGAAACCGGATTTAAAGGTGTAATTCTAACCTGCAAGCATCACGACGGTTTTTGCCTGTGGCCATCGAAATATACGGAACATTCCATAAAAAACAGTCCGTACAAAAACGGGAAAGGCAACATCGTGAAAGAGGTAAGCGATGCATGCCGAAAACATAACCTGAAATTCGGGGTTTATCTCTCACCGTGGGACAGAAACCACAAAGATTACGGGAAACCTGCTTATATCACTTATTATAGAAATCAACTCAAGGAATTGTTTACCGATTACGGCCCTGTTTTCGAAATTTGGTTCGATGGAGCCAACGGTGGAGACGGATATTATGGAGGGGCAAGAGAAACCCGCAAAATAGACAGCAGAACCTATTACGACTGGCCAACTACGTTGAATTTAATACGCAGCATACAGCCACAAGTCCTTTTCTTTAGCGATTCCGGACCCGATATCAGATGGGTGGGAAACGAAAAAGGATGTGCCGGCGAAACCAACTGGAATACCCTCACTCCCGATACGCTCTATCCCGGAAAACCGGGAATCGGCAATTTATTGAACACAGGATCCATTGACGGCACAAAATGGATTCCTGCCGAAGTTGATGTATCGATCAGACCGGGATGGTTTTACCATTCGGAAGAGGATGTGCTGGTAAAAACACCGGAACAACTTTTCAATATTTATTTGACATCGGTAGGCCGGGGTGCTGTTCTATTGCTGAACGTCCCCCCGGACAGAAGAGGGTTGATTCACGAAAACGACGTGAAATCACTTCAGGGTTTTAAACAACTATTGGATTCCGTTTTTGCAAACAACTTGGCAGAAGGAGCTTCGGTAAAAGCATCCGGATACAGAGGAAAATCGAAAAAATACGCCCCTAAAAACTTGACAGACGAAAATAAAGAAACCTATTGGGCAACGGACGACAAAGAACACTCCGGCTGGTTCGAAATCGATTTTGGAAAACCACAGACTGTTTCTTATGTCCTGTTGCAAGAATATATCAAATTGGGTCAAAGGGTCAAATCATTTTCGGTAGATGCTTGGAAAGATAATAAATGGCAACAAATTTCCGAAGGAACAACCATCGGTTACAAAAGAATAATTCAAATTGATCCTGTGACCACACAAAAAATAAGGGTTAATATTTTAGATTCTAAAGCATGCCCGGTTTTATCTAACGTAGAAGTGTATTGATATGAAGAAATATTTTTATGCTCTTTTTTTAATTCTGCTTTCTCTTCCGGCATGTGCATCGAAAACCACAAAAAATGATCTTTTATTGCAATATACTTCACCTGCCGAAATTTGGGAAGCTACTTTTCCACTCGGCAACGGACGCATCGGGATGATGCCCGATGGAGGTATCCATACAGAACATATCGTTTTGAACGATATCACCATGTGGTCGGGAAGCGAGGACCCGGAAGCGTTGAATCCCGAAGCTATTAACTACCTGCCCGAAATCCGTAAATTGTTGCTCGAAGACAAAAATCTTGAAGCCCAAAAGATCATGTATCAACATTTCCGCTGTGGAGGAAAAGGATCGGCTTTCGGGCAGGCAAAAGATGCCCCGTACGGATGTTTTCAGATGCTCGGAGATTTACATATTCGTTATTCGTACCCTGAAAGCAGCCTCCCCGCCAACTATCAACGAACACTTTCGCTGAACAAGGCGGTTGCTTATACCCGTTTTCAAAAAGGAAACACGCAATACACACGTGAATACTTTGCTTCGTTTACAGATGATATACTGCTCATCCGCCTTACTTCGGATAAGAAAAAGGCCATTGATTTTGAATTGACCCTCAGTCGTCCCGAAAGGGCAACAATTTCCGTAAAAAACAATGTCTTGCAAATGGAAGGACAGCTGAACGATGGCTACAATACCGATAAAGGGGTTCGTTACCTTACCAAGGTACAAATCATCAATAAAGGCGGCACACTTTCGTCCGACGATTCCTCAATATCCCTTGCCAAAGCCGATGAGGCAATCATTTTTATCTCCACTTCTACCGACATGTTGGACAAAAATTATCGGGTTAGTGTGGACAAATCACTTGTAAAAGCCATTGAAACCCCATATAAAAAGCTGAAAAAGGCGCATATCGACAGCTATCGCAGCAAGTTCGACCGCGTGGAACTGAATTTAGGAAAACAAAACAACAAATTGCCTACTGATGAACGTCTGAAAGATTTTCAGCAAAACAACGACCCTTCGTTTGCCGCATTATACTTCCAATTTGGACGATACCTGATGATTAGCGGAACACGCGAAAATTCTCTTCCGCTTAATTTACAGGGGCTGTGGGCTAACACCTTGCAAACGCCATGGAATGGCGACTATCACCTGAATATCAATGTTCAAATGAATTATTGGCCTGCAGAAGTGTGCAATCTTTCAGAGCTGCACAAACCCTTGCTCCATTTCACACAATCGCTTGTCACGTCAGGAACCGCTACCGCAAAAACATTTTATGGAGCCGAAGGTTGGGTGGCTCATGTAATTACCAATCCATGGCGTTTTACCGCACCGGCCGAACATGCATCGTGGGGAGCAACCAACACCGGAGGAGCTTGGTTGTGTCAACATGTATGGGAGCATTACGCTTTCACACAAGACAACGTCTATTTGCAAACCATTTATCCTACACTAAAGGGAGCAGCCGATTTTTTTCTGACCAACATGATAGAAGAACCCACGCATGGATGGCTGGTAACCGCCCCATCGTCATCGCCGGAAAATGCTTTTTACCTTCCGGGAAGCAACGAACCCGTTTATGTATGTATGGGACCGACAATGGACGTGGAAATTATTCACGAATTATTTGACAATGTACTCAAAGCTGCCGAAATCCTCGATATTCGGGATGAAACCGTCGAAAAAATCAAGGCAGCAAAACCCAAACTGCCTCCCTTGCAGATTAGTCCCAAAGGCTACCTGCAGGAATGGTTATACGACTACGAAGAAGCAGATCCGCACCACCGGCACGTTTCGCATTTATATGCTTTATACCCCTCCAATCAGATATCCCCTTACAAAACACCACAATTGGCTGCAGCAGCCCGTAAAACACTGGAACGAAGGGGAGATGGAGGTACCGGTTGGTCGCGCGCATGGAAAATAAGCTTTTGGGCACGACTTCACGATGGGAATAGAGCTTATAAACTCTTGAAAAACCTTCTTCAACCGGCTATCGACAAAAAAACTTCCATGTCTGGACAAGGAAGCGGCACCTATCCCAATCTTTTCTGCGCTCATCCGCCATTTCAAATCGATGGGAACTTTGGAGGAACGGCAGGCATTGCCGAAATGCTTATCCAGAGTCAAGACGGATACAT
>Ga0208938_1001679_pt1 | contig 12496 bp, 13 predicted proteins | sample AD_UKC125_MetaG_FD_184434 | JGI IMG/M metagenome (GOLD analysis project Ga0208938, IMG submission 184434) | Active sludge microbial communities of municipal wastewater-treating anaerobic digesters from USA - AD_UKC125_MetaG (SPAdes) (version 2) | ecosystem: Engineered > Bioreactor > Anaerobic >... | reverse complement strand
GGCGCTTTCGTCCAACTCGACACACGCCTGAACGAGTTGGTTGCCCAGTTCGCTCGGGAGCCAGGCCACGCACCCGGCGAGCAACGGACCCACGCTTTGCCCCATTGAAACCTGGTGCATGAGTTCCAGTGGAAACGACTTCGCATCGGTGGTCATCCGATGGCAGAGAGATCACGGGCGCCATGACTTGCCGTGGCAGCAGACCCGTGATCCCTATCCCGTCTGGCTGTCGGAAATCATGCTGCAACAAACCCAGGTTGGCACGGTCAAGGCCTATTACGCCCGCTTCCTCGAGCGGTTTCCCGATATGGATGCTTTGGCCGCCGCCGACCTCGACGAGGTGCTATCGGTCTGGAGTGGGTTAGGCTATTACAGTCGTGCACGCAATCTTCATCGGTGCGCACAGGCGGTACGGGACCGATTTGGCGGAAAGTGGCCCCGTTCTCCCGATGTGCTTGAGACCTTACCGGGGATTGGGCGTTCAACGGCCGCCGCCATTGCCGCCTTCTGTTTCGGGGAGCGTGTGGCCATCCTGGACGGAAACGTCAGGCGGGTGCTCTCACGCGTCCTCGGATTTGACTCGGACCTGTCGAAGGCGGCGAATCAGCGCGCCCTGTGGGCCTTGGCCGAGCAGCTTCTTCCGGTTGATCATCTCCGCCAGACCATGCCGGCGTACACCCAGGGTCTCATGGATATCGGGGCGACGGTGTGTCGCGCTCGCGGCCCCGACTGTGGCGCCTGCCCGGCGGCCTCCGTCTGCGTCGCCCGCCGTGCTGGAGATCCGCACGCCTATCCTGTCAGGAGCCGAAGGCTGTCCAGAAGTGCGCAGTCTCTCTGGTTGCTTTGGGCGGTTCGAGCCGATGGTTCGGTATGGCTTGAGCGACGACCGACGCCTGGCGTCTGGGCCGGACTGTATTGCCTTCCGGTGTTCCCGTCATGGGCTGCGATGGCGTCGGTTGTCCCGACGCCTGAATCTGCGGCCTTCGAATGCCTGCCTGTTGTGGCGCATGCGCTGACCCACAAGGATCTGAGTTTGCACCCGGTACGGATTCCGATGGCAGGTGGTCAATTGACGCAAGGCGATGGCGGTGAATGGTTCAGCGCTGCACGATGGCCGGGTCTCGGCTTGCCGGCTCCGATAAGGAAGATCCTCAGCGCTGCCGGTTGACCGCTCAACGCCAGCTTACCTGCCGTCCAGTTCACGGTGTCGTTTCAAGGTCGTCCATACGGGCGAGAAATGGCGGACCAGTTGTTCGACCAGAAAGACGGAGCGGTGCTGTCCGCCGGTGCAGCCGATTGCAACCGTGACGTAGCTACGGTGGTCGCGCGCCAGCGCCTGCAACCAGAAATCCAGAAAATCACGAATATGGAGTTCCATCCTTCGGACATCCTCGTGCTGCTGCAAGTAGGCGGCCACGGGTTCGTCCCGCCCCGTCAGGTTGCGCAAACCGGTTTCATAGTGGGGATTGGGTAGCATCCTGACGTCGAACACGTAATCGGCATCGACCGGTATTCCCCGTTTGAAGGCGAATGACTCGAACACGAGAGTCAGCTGGGCAACCGGAGCCGAAATCAGCGCCTTGATGTAGCCCTGCAATTGCGACGATCGGATGATGCTGGTATCGATCACATGCGCGTGTTCGCGAAGTGTGCCGAGCAGTTCGCGCTCGAGCTCGATGGCCTCGACCAGTGCGTGCTGAGCGTCAGCATCGTCGCTGCGGGAAAGGGGGTGGCGGCGCCGGGTTTCCGAATAGCGGTGAACCAGCGTCTCGGTCATGGCGTCAAGGAACAAGGATCTCACGCTGATGCCGCGCTTGCGAAGGTCGGCCAGTTGTTCGGGCACAAGGGGCAAGGACGCGGCACTGCGCACATCCATGGCAATGGCCACCTTGCGTCCGCGTGGATGTTGTTCAAGCTCGACGAAAGGCAGGAGAAGCTCAGGCGGCAGGTTGTCGACGCAATAGTAGCCCGCGTCTTCCAGTGCGTGCAAGGCGACGGACTTGCCTGAGCCGGACATGCCAGTGATAAGGACGACTTCAAGTGTCATGGCGTCACGAAATGAGCGGTTCCCTCGCCGCCTCGGCCCCATTCCAGCATCTCGCGCGCATGCGCGAGTGATGCCGCCGAACCTAGCCTTCCACCGATCATGCGGGCAATCTCAGTGATGCGTTGTCCTTCAACAACTTCGTTGACCGAACTCGCAATGGTTCCCGCTTCCTCCTGTTTGGTGACCACCAGATGGTGATCGGCACATGCGGCCACCTGTGGTAGGTGGGTGACAGCAAGAACCTGGCGGTCCATGCCCAATTGCCGCATCAGGCGTCCGACGGTCTGGGCAACCGTGCCGCCAATCCCGGCGTCAACTTCGTCGAAGATCAGCGTTTGAACCTCGCCCAACTGGCTGGTCGTTACGGCGATGGCCAGTGCAATCCGAGACAGTTCTCCGCCAGACGCGACCTTGCCGACAGGCCGTGGCGCCGCGCCAGCGTGCCCTGCGACGAGGAACGAAACCTCATCGAGCCCGCTTGCAGTAGGTTGCACGCTCGGGGACAGTGCCACTTCGAAACGTCCGCCCTGCATGCCCAGTTCCTGTATCAGTGCCGAAACCGCGTGGGCCAGTCGAGGCGCCGCTTGCTGGCGGCTCTCTGACAGCTTCTTCGCCTCCTTGAGATACTTCTCGCGGGCATTGTTCTCGTTCGCTTCCAGCGTCGCGATGTCGGCTTGGCTGTCGATTTGCGCCCTTTTTTGCCGCCACGACGCGGCCAGTCCGTACAGATCTCTCGGCTCCTGTCTATACCGGCGGGCTAGCGCAATCCACTGAGTGATGCGTTGGTCAAGCTGCTGCAGCCGTTCGGGGTCCGGGTTGGCATTTCGCAGATAGGCGTGAAGGGAGTGCGCCACATCTTCAGCCTGTTCGAGGCTCGATCGAAGCACATCCGCGAGCTCTTGAAATGCAGGTTCTACGTGTGTCTGCGAATCCAGCAAGCCTTTGGCCCGCGAAAGCCCTGAAAGCGCGCCGGTCTCGTCATTTTCCAGGCGATCCAGAGCGCTGTGGGCAGTCTCGATGAGTGTCTGGGCATGGGCAAGACGAGAATGGCCGAGATTGAGTTCTTCCCACTCTGACTCGCCTGGGGCGAGCTTTTCAATCTCGCTGATCTGCCAGTCGAGGCGTTCAAGCTCCTCCTGCGCGGACGCCAGAGCGGTGCGACCGTCCAGCAGTGCCTTTTGAGCTCTTTTCCATTCTTGCCAGAAGATGGCCACCGTGTCCGAACGCAAGCCCGCATAGCCATCCAGCAGTTCTCGAACAGTGTCAGGACGGGTCAGACTCTGCCAGGCATGCTGTCCATGGATGTCCAGCAGGTAATTGCCTAGCTCACGCAACTGGGTGGCCGTGGCGACTGAACCGTTGATCCAGGCTCGGCTTTTCCCCTGGCTGTCAATCACACGCCTCAGCAACAGGACTTCGGCCAGCTCGAATCCGCCTTGCTCAAGCCAGGGGTGACAAGTGGCTGGGCAATCGAATTCAGCACTGATCTCAGTGCGCGTGGCGCCTTCCCGTATAAACGCATTGTCGGAACGGGCGCCCAGTGCAAGCTGAATGGCGTCGACAAGGATTGACTTTCCAGCGCCGGTCTCACCCGTCAGTGCGGTGAACCCCTGTGAAAGATCAAGGGCAAGCTCCTTCACGATGACAAAGTCGCGCAAGCAGATGCTTCGTAGCCCCACTGTCAGGATCCTCCTTCGTTCCAGTGGAGCTTCTCTCGAAGGGTATCGAAGTAGCTCCAGCCACGCGGATGCAGGAATCGCACACTGTGCTTGGATCGCCGCACGGTGATCCGGTCGCCGTGGAGGAGTGAGGCCAGGGACTGCATGTCGAAATTGGCGCTGGCATCGCGGCCAGCGACGATTTCGATGGCGACCTCCGTGTCATCAGACAGAACAATCGGGCGGTTGGACAAGGTGTGGGGCGCGATGGGCACCAACACCCAGCCTGGGATGGAAGGGTGCAGAAGCGGTCCGCCGGCTGAGAGCGCATAGGCTGTTGCACCGGTCGGGGTGGCGATGATCAGTCCATCGGCGCGCTGATTGGCCACGAAGTGACCTCCCACTTCGACCCGCAATTCGACCATGCCGGAAATGGCGCCGCGATTGACCACGACATCGTTCATTGCCAGTACGTCGAATACACAGTGGCCGTCGCGCATCACGCGCGCGTGCATGAGGCTGCGGCGATCCTCGACGTATTCCCCTCGCAGCATGGGCGTCAAGGTTGCCCTGAATTTTTCCAGTGATATGTCAGTGATGAAACCGAGACGGCCCTGGTTGATTCCGATCAATGGCACGCCGAAGGGGGCGAGCTGCCGGCCAATACCCAGCATCGTCCCATCACCGCCGACAACCAGTCCCAAGTCGCAGCGCGCGCCAATCTCCGGCACATTGACCAGCGGGTAGCCCGCCAGGCTCGCATTGTTCGCTGTTTCGCGCTCCACCAGGATCTCGCATCCTTGCGCAGCCAGATATTCCGCGATGTCTTCCAGTACGCGTCGCATGGCGTCTGACTGCCGCCCGGAAAGGCTGGCATGGTACTTACCAATCAGCGCCACGTGGCGGAATATTGAATTCATTCGCAAATTACATCATTAAAATGAATTCATGCTGGATGATCGCGCCAAGTTGTTATTGAAAGCGCTGGTCGAGCGCTATATTGCCGACGGACTTCCGGTGGGTTCGCGCACGCTGTCCAGGGCGTCGGGCCTGGACTTGTCTCCGGCGACGATCCGCAACGTCATGTCCGACCTTGAGGAGCTTGGGCTGATCGCCAGTCCTCACACGTCGGCCGGACGGGTTCCCACCGCGCGCGGCTACCGCCTCTTCGTCGACACCATGTTGACCGTTCAGAGGGAAAGGCTCGACACGCCCAGTCTTGCACCCGACCAGCCGCAGAAAGTCATTGCCAATGCGGCGCATCTCCTTTCCAACCTTTCGCAGTTTGTCGGCGTTGTCATGGCGCCCCGTCGCAGTTCGGTGTTCCGGCATATTGAGTTCCTCCGACTGTCTGAGCGGAGGTTTCTGGTCATCATCGTGTCGCCTGATGGGGATGTCCAGAACCGGGTGATCTTCACCCAGGCCGATTACACCCAGAGCCAGCTGGTTGAAGCAGCCAACTACCTCAACATGAACTTCACAGGAATGGCCATTGAGCAGGTGCGCGAGCGCCTGCAGCGGGAGGTTGAATCGTTGCGTGGCGAGATCGCCACCTTGATGCAGGCTGCGGTTCAGGTGGGTTCAGATACCTTGGAGCAGTCCGAGCACGAGGTGGTCATTTCTGGCGAGCGAAACCTTCTTTCGGTGAGCGATTTTTCCGGGGACCTCAATCATCTGCGGCGTGCCTTCGATCTGTTCGAGCAGAAGACCCAGTTGATGCGTTTGCTCGACGTCTCCAGCCAGGCTGAAGGCGTGCGGATCTACATTGGCGGCGAAAGCCAGATCGTGCCCTTCGAGGAGCTGTCGATCGTGAGTGCACCCTATGAAGTGGACGGGGTCGTGGTGGGCACTCTTGGCGTGATCGGGCCGACTCGAATGCCCTACGACCGGATGATCCAGATTGTGGACATCACGTCGAAATTGGTCAGCAATGCACTGAGCCACTTCAAGTAGAGCACCTACAATCAAGATTGAAGGCGCGAAAATTTTGCGAGGGGCGTTAGCTCAGTTGGTCAGAGCAGAGGACTCATAATCCTTTGGTCGTTGGTTCAAGTCCAACACGCCCTACCAATATAGAAAAGGATAATCCGCTTTCTAAACAGTAGCGTAATTGTTCTTTTTTGGTTCGTGTAGCCACGGTGTAGCCACTAGTACTGGGTTTTGTACCGCGTAGCCACGATATAGCCAGCAGCAACGAATGCGACCAGGCAGCTACATTTGCGGAAATCCCTCGCATTTCGCAATAGTCCCCATAGCTGCCTGGTGCATTGTTGAACGTCCCAGGCCACCAGATAAGAAGAGCCCGCTATGTCACCGTAGCGGGCTTTTTTCTTTGCGCATCGGGCCATTGGAGGGGGCGGGTTCGGTTGGGGTTCGGTGGCGGGGGCGCTAGACTCAGCTGCATGACCGAAAGCGAAATCAAGACGGTCCTTGAAGGCGCCTTGCTGCGAGGTACACCGCTGAGCATTGATCTTTACGCCGAGGTCCTTGCAGGTCATGAAGCCGCGCTGAAAGCCTCTTTGAACGCCGACGCAGACGACGCCTTGCTTTGTGTGTTGGCCGATGACGGTAACGTCGCCATGTTGCTCGTGGACTGGCGCGGCACCATTCATCGGAATGAAGATGCGCTGGAGCACGTCAAGGCCATGTGGCGCGAGAACTTCGAAGTCAACGTGGAAAGACTCCTGCCGGTATTCGTTGAGTTCATCAGCCAGAACAATCTGGGCGTGGCTGGCATCAAGTGGATTCCGGAAGATTCAACTGGCGAGTAGCCTGCCCATCTGTTGAACGCAGGCTGGCGCTAGACTTGATCCCATGCCCATCGAGTCCCAACCCACGTTCACCCCCGAGGCGGCCGAGCTTTGGGCAAACATTCCGGCTGACGTCAAGAAACGCTTGCTCTCCAACGTGTGGTGCAGTCACTGTCGCCGCGAGGTGACCATCCGGAACTTCACCGGTGCTGTCAAAGCAGGCGATCTGCTGCTGGTTGGGACGTGCTCGGACTGCCGTGGGGATGTGGCGAGGGTTGTTGAGGTGGGTTGAGCGGGGCGAAATAAAGTAACTCAAAATCTAGCCGAGGAAGGGCACATGGCCTACGATGAAGACGCAAATATTCTGTGTCGAAATCGAATTCCCGCCAGATAAAAGCCAACAAAATGAGTCGTTCTGCCGGAGTTCACGATACGCTGGTTTACAGGCTGTCGCAGGTGCTGACCAAGTTGAATCAGGGCGAGTCGCTTGATCCGCAGACTTTGGCCGATGAATTCGGGGTGACTCTACGCACCATCCAGCGTGACCTGAATGTGCGCTTTGCTTGTCTGCCCCTCGTCAAGACTGATGGTCGCTATCGACTTGAACAGTCCCAGTTAGGAAAGCTGACAGCCAAAGACATCGAGCGGTTTGCTGCACTGTCTGGCGTCGAAGGCCTATTTCCACAACTTTCCGAACGATTCTTGCGGGGCATCTTCGGTTCTGGGAGCGCACAAGCATGGCTCGTCAGAGGTCATCACTACGAAGACTTGCGAGGCAAAGAAGCCCTTTTCGCAGAACTGGAACAGGCTATCGTCGAGCATCGCCACCTCCAGTTCACCTATACAAAATCCTCTGGTGACAGCCGGTTTTACGATCAGGTGGAACCGTACAAGCTGATCAATCACAAGGGTATCTGGTACCTTGCCGCTTGGGACGGAAATCGATTGAAGTCATTCTCAGTCACCAAGGTGTCCGCACTGCGAACAGGATCGACCACTTTTTCGCCCAGAGCGGAGATCGACACTATCTTGACTGGCAGTGATTCACTCTGGATCGGCAACAAACCAATCTCGGTCATGCTGCATGTGGCCAGACGAGTCGCCAGCTATTTCAAGCGGCGTGATCTGCTTCCGAATCAGGTCATCAAGAAAGAATTGAATGATGGCGACCTATTGATCGAGACAACGGTGGGGCACCCCGACGAGATTCTTCCGATCGTCCGCTACTGGATTCCACACGTCCGGATCGTAGAGCCACGGCATTGGCAGGAGCAGATGGAAGCATCTTTAGCTGCCTACATGGCACCTCAAGCTGGCAGGAAGTAGACGCAGTGCTATCTCGTGTTTCGGCCCCCTGAAGAAACGACATGACCTGTCGTCGGGGTCCCGTACCTTTCGTCTGTGGCGCTTATTGCCACGAAAGGAAATATGTGATGTTCTGGATCTTTTCATCTCTTGTCGGCTTGACCTTTTTTGCGGTGACCCTTGGCCAATACTCGGTCTGGTATGCGTTGCTAAAGGTGATGTTGTTCGCGGCGATGGTGGTCATCATTGGGATGGCAATTGCGCTCATATTGCACCGTAGAAGGGGGTAGTATAATGAATACCAGTTCGCTAATAGATTTTTAAAGAGACTGAGTTGCGTTAGAATAAATTCATACATTAAAGGAGTAGTTGCAATGGCGAAGTCTTTCAAAGAATTATCTGATCAAGCTAAACAAGTTGCATCAAAAGTAAGCGGAGATGCCAAGTCTCTAAAAGACAAGGTCGGCAAAGTAACATTGGAAAAAAGAGAAATGGCCAGCTCCGGGATGAAGGTGGCTAGTACGAAATTGAACGAGGCTTCAACGGCAATAGCCGAAGGTTCTCGAAAGTCCTTCGCTTCTGCAAAGACAGCTGCCCAAGCAACGAAGGATAAAATATCTGATGGATATGACGTTGCAGTGCGCAGTGCGTCTACTGTTGCAAATACTGCTTTTGATCAAAATGGAGATGGTGTATTCGATCAAGAAGACTTAAAATTACTCACCAAGAAAGGATTGGATGTAGGCAAGGCAGTTGCGAAGGAGGCTGGGAATATGGCCAAACAGGCATCGCAATCAGCATTAGTACAAGATGTCGCCGCTGCAGCTGCTGTTGGCGCCGTTCTTGGGACAATGATTCCCTTGGTCGGGACGGTAGGTGGTACGGTAATAGGTGGCGTTGGTGGCGCCTATGGGCATATTAAGAAAGATAAATGAAAATCGAACTTGACAAGGTTTCTTTATACTAGACTAGTAACCGGAAAAATTGTATGGCTTGCATGCTTCCGCGCGAGCTTTTTTGTCCTAAATGTGGTTGGAGTGGAGTTATCTTCGTCGGCGATGCTATTGCAGGCACATGGCCCGGAATAGATTGTCCCCATTGCGGAAAGCCACTGATTGAAGATAACAGAATCACGCGCATGCCGATACGCTTGGCAAACCGCCTGTGGAACTGGTTTCGCAGTAGGATTTAAAATACGGCAAGACGATCATAACGGCTGAATTTGGGAAAATAGAGCAATACATAAAGTGTGATCTTTCTGAAATAAATTGGTATTTTCGCGAATGCGCAAAGCAAAATTATTCTTTGGCTCTCTATTTTGTTTTTCTTTGGCATCAGCAATTACGTATGATCTCTTTATTCACTACGCAGAGTACTCAAGTCATCAGGTTTTTTTCAAAATTGGGCAAATTCTATTTGCAATAATTTTGGTGCTGGATCCATCGCCCATGTTTGAGGTGGTGAAAATTAGTACTCCAATTTTTTTCAGGAAAGTATTTGAAAAAAAACTGACTTCCACATTATATTTTGCGTTTGGCTTGGTTGTTGTCCTTGGTATTATTTCGTTGGTCAGAAGCGTGGTTTAGGAATAGTTAGTATTCTCGTCTTCCGAATGCGCCCTCGGCACACCCCTTGGGCGCTTTTTCATTTCCCCACTCACTTCCGTTCCACCACCCCAAAAGGAGCCCATGTTCATCCCCTTCCTCGCCTCGATCACCGCAGGGCGCCATCGCCGCCGCACTTATCCAACTGGGTGCATTGTCCGTCTGGGTCACGGTCGACCATCCGAAATTTCACCGGCGCTGTCAAAGCAGGCGATCTGCTGCTGATCGGGACTTGCTCAAAAATCGTGAGGATGTGGCGAGGGTGATGGAGATTGGGGCTACAACTGCCCGATGAACTCCACGACTTTTCTGTTGCGTTCGCCTGGCCTCAGTCTGTGCAGCGCCAGAAGTAGCGCCGCAATGCTGTCATCTTCGCAATACAGATAACTCAGTGGCGCCCCAAGGACGCCTGCAATGAGTCTGGCCGTTGGCACTGGCGGCTCATGAACGCCAAGCTCATATCGACTTATCCGCGCACGGCTACTGGATTCGTCGATTCCGATGGCAACGCCAACCGCCTCCTGAGATAGCCCAAGTTGTTCCCGAAGACCACGCATCCGCTGTCCAACAACGGACGGTGGGCGTGAAGAGGGACCGAGTATGTCACGAGTCTCGTGACGGCGCATGCTGTTGTCGTCACGATTGTCGTTGCCCTGGAACTGGGTAGCAGTTGGTTACTTGTTTGACGGTTGCTTGATCAGCATCAATTAGGATGATCCAAAAAAGACGATGCTAAGTTGACGTTTTGTACTTGCTGAAAAACTTGGGAGCCTTTTGAGGTTCAAGGTACCGTCGTTGAAGCGGTTATGACTTCGTCCAGGGAAGACAAAGATCTAGTCGGAGAAAGCTGAATGACCAATTTTTTCGTGTTTTTACTGTTTGCGGGAATAGGGTCAATCTTTGGTCCTGTTGGATTTTTTATTGGGCTTATTTTGGGTATCTTTGGTTGGATTGGAGCCGCCAATAAGAAAACTGAATCTAAATCCGTTCCAGCAAAAAAAGAAGTCCCGATCTTTACAGGAATTGAGCACAAGGTCAGTTCAACTCCTGAATTTCAAAGCACGGCAAATCCGGGTTCTGAGCAGGCTGCAGAGTACGCCACGGTTACTTCTTATTTGTATGCATACATATTCTGCTTTTATCCAGTTAACGACACCTCAAAAGTAGATGAAGTCACTGATCTGCTAAGGAAAGATGATTGGATACTTGATAAATCCCAAACGCTTGATGAAGTCGCCGAGCGACTGTCGATAATTCAGATTGAACGTCGAGACTCGCCAATGCTGTTCAAATTGCACAGCGAAGCACTACTAGAACGAACTTTGCGTCTACCCCGCCCAATGAAATCTCGCTTGTTAATGCAGTTAGATAGCTTATCAACCGGTTTGGGTGAAAGTGAGCCAAAGGACTGCAGAGAATTTATCTCTAAGTTTCAGAAGGCATTGCGTAAAGAATTTTCCGCATCCAGCGGGCGTATAGATGCCGAGGCATTCATCATGCGTAGCGGTGATTCAAAAGCTATCAGTACCTTGCAAGAAATGTATCGTAATCCCTCACGATATAGGAATATCTTGAGATCTAGTGCAGCAAGCAATAATGTACTTAAGATCGCACTTGGAGTTTTCTCTGGAATGTTGGCCGCGGAAGTTGCAAAAGCTGCAATTTCGGATTATCAAATGAAAAATCTTATCTCTCAGCTAGATAAAGATTTTGAAAAAGCAGGCGGATTGGATAATGTTGTATTGGAAGAAAAGGAGTTAGAATCACTCGAAACTCCTGACTTTAGAGGCGAACCCATTTCTAGTTTTAATGACTCGACAGACGGAAGCGCTTGGGAAAACGAATCTATCGAAACTCCACTTGAAGAAGAGACTACAGAAGTGGCGCAAGTGGATGACCTCGACTCCAGCTCGAATGAGAGCGAGGTTTCTGAGCCGGAAGTCGACTTTGTTGATTCAGGTAGGGGCTTCTCATTTGATTATGACTGAATAGCGGGCAATCGGCGTCCTCCCATATGTCTTTACGCCATGAAGGTGGCTGCCTTCGGTCTTTCCCTCTACGCCATCAGGGCACGTCGATCAACACGATGACCTAACCAAACCTTTCCCAACACTCACCCATACCCGCCCAGGAGAAATCCTCGGCGGGTTTTCTTTTGCCCAAACGAAAGGAGCCCTATTGACCTGCCCCCTGTAGACGTACCAATCAAAAGTGGAAGTCCGGGTTCAAGATTACTCGATGGTTGTCTGGGTTGAAGGGGATTGAGCTGCATCGCCAGCGCGCTGGCGATGCAGCTCGGCGAAGCGAGCCGGTGGCATGCGCCCCAGGCTGCTGTGCGGTCTGATCTCGTTGTAGTCCGTTCGCCAGGCCGCCACGGCCATCCTGGCCTGGTGCAAGGTCTCGAACCAGCACTCGTTCAAGTGCTCGTCACGGAACTTGCCGTTGAAGCTCTCGATGTAGCCGTTCTGCATCGGGCGCCCAGGCTGGATCAGGATGTGGCGAATGCCGTGCGCCTGCGCCCAGGCCATGAATGCCCGGCTGGTGAACTCCGGACCGTTGTCGGTCCGCACGGCCTGTGGGTACCCGCGGAACAACGCAGCGCGATCCAGCACCCGGGTCACGTACTGACCTGAGATGCCGAAGTCCACCGCAATGTCCACGCTCTCGTGGCTGAAGTCATCGGCCACGGTCAGGTACTTCAGACGCCGGCCACCCGAGAGACTGTCGCTCACAAAATCCATGCTCCACACCTCGTTGACCGTGCGTGCCAGTTGCAGCGGTATCCGCTCGTTGACAGGGCGCTTGCCCTTCTTGCGACGGCGCACAGCCAGATTGGCTTGCCGGTAGAGGCGGTACACGCGCTTGTGATTGACCCCGGGAAACTGCGGGCGCAGCAGATCGTGGATGCGCCGATAGCCAAAGCGGCGACGCACATGCGCGATCTCCACGATCTTCTCGTGCAACTCCACGGTGGCCTGATCGGCCTGCGGCGGATGGCGGTAGCAGTCGCGGGAGAGCCCCACAAGACGGCACGCGCGGCGTTCGGACAAATGGTGTTCGCTGACCATGATCCGGATCGCCTCGCGCCTGGCCTGTGGGGCTAGCGCTTTACCCCCAGAACGCTCTTGAGCG
>Ga0208938_1001676_pt1 | contig 12514 bp, 10 predicted proteins | sample AD_UKC125_MetaG_FD_184434 | JGI IMG/M metagenome (GOLD analysis project Ga0208938, IMG submission 184434) | Active sludge microbial communities of municipal wastewater-treating anaerobic digesters from USA - AD_UKC125_MetaG (SPAdes) (version 2) | ecosystem: Engineered > Bioreactor > Anaerobic >... | reverse complement strand
TGTTCTGAGAACGTAATATACAATAAGATTGCTATTACACCGAGTATTATTAGTTTGTACACTATGCCATACCAACTTCCTAACTGCAACAGTGTGTAAGTAGTGCCTTGGTATCGTGTGACACCAAGTAATGTAGCTGCAGTGAGGAATAGATTCAAGAGGACACCAGTTAGTTTATCTACAACCATACATGCCCCATTGACTTACCGATTAAGGATTATTTTCAGTGTAGCAATAGCCAAGAACACGAGTATGAGAACATTCCATATAGTGAATGTTTGTATATTTGTAACTATAGTAACAATTGAGTATACAAGTATTGCGCTAACACCATATTTTGTAACAACAAAAATTAGATTACTTTTATTTCCTATCAGAGCACCATACGACAACAATAGCGCTACTAGCATAGCCTGTGCTGTTGAAGATGCGAATGGAGCTTGAACTAGCGGTGCTAATTGTCCATTAACATGTACAATAGGTATATATTTGAATAGCACGATTGCTACTGCTGTTACACTTAGCATATAAGCAGAAAAGTATATCTTAAATATCGTTTGCGGAGAATTCAAGAATAGATAGACTCGTGTTAATGTATTTCTTAGGTTCAGTACAGCATCCTCATTAATTGTAGTTTCTCCCATCACAGCGCTAACCGCTTTCTCCATTTCTTCTTCAGTTTTTGCACTAGCCAACACATCCAAGTATTGTACTGTTTTTGAGATTTCTAGTCTTATGTGGTTTTCTAACCATGACACTATTATAGCTAATAACTGCAGAATACCCAACATATAATTATAATCTAGGTTTCTAACTGCAAAAGCCATTATAAATGCGCCACCAATTAGTATGATAGTAGCAATATTAAATAATGCTGACGCTATATATGCGTTAGTAGGTGGAATACTTTTAATTTGTTTTACTGAAAAGAATAACCCCAATACTGCAGCAATATAAGCAACTAAGAACATTATACCAAACCACGTATCTTTTGGAAATCCAATTAGTGTTGTGTAATTACCGTTATATTTAGCCATTGGGTATAATCCGCCTAACAGCACAAACAAACTTGCGCAAAATACTGCGATTTTGTCCGCTAACAAATTAGCAACCATTTGTGTACCTCCTTATAATTGGTTTGTACACTCTCCCCACACTCTTTCCCATATTATAACACTATTATGAGGAGAATCAATACTGGAGGCGTTGAAGTACTACAGAAGCTGGGGGAACAATGGTTACTAATCTTCCAAACAAGTAATACACATTGTAGTGGTATAAAGACGGGTTTTTAATGTACTCTTGTGCCAACCTACCGGCACCAGAGACTCGTCCTTCAGCGATGCACTGTAATACAATCAAAAAGTATCCAGCTAGCAGTAACCATTGTTTATTCTTCATACCTTATTATACCAAATGTGAAGCCTATTTATGACAAACATATGTGTTAGTGCTATAATATAGACAAGGAGGGCGATATGGCACGAAAGCTTGGAGAAATTCTTGTAGAAAAGAACTGGCTTTCTCAAGAACAATTAGATATTATTCTTAAACAACAGGAAGTTAGTGGTAAGCCATTAGGCCAATTATTATTGGATACTGGTAGTATTACTAGTGCTGATTTACGTAAAGCATATTTAGAACAAATGAGTGAGAAATACGCTAGTGTTATTACAAAACGCAATATTGTACTGATGACGGACGATATAGAGAACCTAGCGAATTTAATGTTGGACCACAAAACAGGTAAAAAAGCGTGGGAAGAATGGTTAGACGCACATAAAAAACAAGGGGTACTAAATAAACGGACCGAGCGAGCATTCACAGCGTTATCGCAGTCATTAAAGAATTGCGAATCTGGGCAACCTGGGGCAGAATTTGTACCGTTGGTGATAACTGACAAAGAGTTATTTATCGCAGTAAAACCTTCTTCTTCCCTAGAGATTATATTTAATGATAATCTATTTAATTTCTATGATTTGTCTACATGTTCCATTGCTGTTTATGTTGTGACGGATGATGAATATAGTACGCTTGTTGATACATATCGTAATATTAGTGAATCAAAAGACGTTTATAACGCTGTAGTTAGTACATCTGACGCGATTGACCGTACTAAGAAGAGTGTTGAAATTTCTGCAGCTATGCGCGTTGACTTGCCAAGGCGTGGAATTGACCAAGAGGTGCGAGACGCGCGACAGCTTGCTTTTGCTATGTTAGCATATGTTCTGAATATGCCTAACGTGACTGACTTACATCTGTTCAACACTAGTAATGGTGTGTATTTTGAATACAGAACGGACGGAGAGTTAGTAATTGAACAAGAACGAGGTTTTTCACCTGATATGGGTAAACAAGTAGCTAACGTAATTATGCAGCTATCGGGTATGAACTATACTAAGCGTGTTCCGCAAGATGGGCAGTTTGAAATTGACTTTAGGCCGACTAACGGGGCGCCATTGCATTATTTTGTACGTGTAGCATCCGCACGGTCAGTACATTCTATAGACGCTGTAGATTTGTACCTTAGGTTTTTGTCCAGTAAGAATTTTGATACATCCTTGGAACAGCTAGGATATTTGCCATGGCAGGTAGATATGTTGCAGAAAGCTGTAGAAAAACCGTATGGTATTATACTAATTACAGGTCCTACCGGTTCTGGTAAATCTACTACACTGTATGCCATGATTTCGCATCTACTAAAGCGCGATGACAAACTCAACATACTGACAGTAGAAGACCCAGTAGAGTACAGGCTGGATGGTGTTAAACAGTATCAAATAGATGAAAAAGCTGCTAACGCTGCTGACCGCATTACATTCCCAGCTATGTTGCGAGCTGCAATGCGTATGGACCCTGATGTCATACTAATAGGAGAAATACGTGATAGAGAGACACTGGATATTGCACTGAATGCTGCATTAACTGGCCACTTAGTGTTTGCAACGTTACATGCCAATACCGCAGTACTTGCTATAGCGCGTGCTCTCAACATGGGTGCTCCATCTGACATATTAGCGTCTGTTATTAACGTAGTTATAGGCCAGAGATTACTGCGTAAGAAAGGACAAAAGGGCCGTCAAGCTGTAGCTGAGATATTGGATGTTAATTTTAATGTTAAGAGCGCAATTGCACAGAGAGCTGAAGAAATAGATTTGTATCGTGTTGCATGGCAAAATGGGTTCAAGACTATGGAAGAGGTAGCGCAAGAGTATATTAAACTTGGACTAATTGCACAAGATGAAGTAGAGCGCGTCATTGGCACAGAATATCGTCCATTGCGCGAACAGTTTATGCATGAATTTGCCGCACCGCCAACACAGCAACCAGTGCAGCCACAACCACAAGTACAACAATTAGTGCAACCACAACCGCAAGCACAACAACCAGTGCAACCACAACCGCAAGCACAACAATCAGTGCAACCACAACCGCAAGCACAACAACCCACAACAGAACAAACACAACCAAAACCAGCGCGACCGAAGCAAACAGAAGATGATGACCCATTTTCATTTTGATGGAGGTGTGATGTGGGAATAGTTGTAATAGAACCTTTCATGATAAATGACGTGATTGATACTACAACAGACAGGTTTATTTATGAAACAACACTGATACAAGATAATGTTGTAATGCGGTTCTACATAGGTATTAATACTGGTTCTACAATGACAATCTTCATTCGGGATGGAGGTGTATTCTATGGGAGTCCTCAATAACAGGCAAATTGCGAATACTCTACTAGGTAAATACATTGAATATGCTACAACAAATTATCCCAAATACACGGATTTGCATATTACTGCTGGTAAAACACCAACGCTGCGTGTAAATGGAACGCTCTTAGAAACCCCTTTTGGAGTTATTAAGGATGTAGATATAGTTGCGCTTTTAACTATACTTATTACAAAAGAACAAAAAGATAGATTAGACGATGCCAAAAACCTCGATTTTTCGTTCTCTTGTGAATTTGGTAGATTTAGGGGGAATATCTATGTGCAGCGCGGGAGTTATTCTATAGCTCTACGTAAATTAAGTGACTATATACCCACTATTGAAGAACTTGGATTACCCAATATTGTATATGACATGATTAACAAAAAACGTGGCCTTGTGCTGGTAACAGGCCCTACAGGTTCTGGTAAATCAACTACACTAGCGGCAATGATTAATCATATTGTCAATAATAAGCCAGTAAAAATTATAACTGTAGAAGACCCTATAGAATACTTGTTTCGGCACAATTTAGGTATAGTGGACCAGCGAGAAGTTGGCACTGATGTTAATTCATTCGCTGATGCTCTTAAATACGCACTACGTGAAGACCCAGATATAGTGATGGTAGGTGAAATGCGAGACTTAGAGAGTATAGCTACTACACTCACATTAGCTGAAACTGGACATTTAGTGCTTGCTACGTTGCATACAAAATCAGCAGCAGAGTCATTAGACAGGATTATTGATGTATTCCCTGAGGACCAACAAAAACAGATTAGGTTGCAGCTATCTATGTTCACTGAGGGTATTATTACACAAAGGCTGTTACCTAGGGCAGATGGTAACGGGGTTGTGCTATGTTACGAAATTATGTTGAGTACTACTGGTATTCGTAGTGCGATTAGAGAAGGTAAAACGCATCAGATACCTAACAGTATTTATCTTGGTTCAAGTGTTGGGATGGTGACTTTTGACCAAACTCTACTCAAGTTGTACAAAGATGGATTAGTTACACTTGATACTGCGTTGGAATACGCAGTAGACCCAGAATTTATTAGGAGGTCGACACAATGAAGATATTTTTAATCTCTGGTAAAGCTGGTAGTGGTAAAAGCACATTTGCAGGTTTTTGTAAAGAGCATTTTTCTAACACACAAGTTATGCCTATTGCCAGTTCAATCAAAAGCATAGCGCGAGAAATGGGCTGGGATGGCAATAAAGATGCCAAAGGACGTAAGTTATTGATTGAGTTGGGCAAAATAGGTCGTGATTATGACCCTGATATGTGGATTAGAAAACTTGTAGATAATATAGACACTAGATGTGGTTTGGTTTGCGTCGATGATTGGAGATTTAAGAATGAGTATGAATATATATACAATCATACCGATGCTGATATTGTTACAATACGTATAGTTCGTGATTATATAGACCCATATGCCGACCCCAACGACCCTAGTGAAAAAGACCTAGATGATTTCCATGGTTTTGACTATGTTATTTACAACAATAGTACACTCGATGTACTGCGTGAACGTGCTAAGCAAATATTGGTTAAGGAGGGGCTGTTGCGGGAGCGGGAACCATGACACATGAAGAATTACGCCAACAATATCTACAACAATACAAAGAAGGTGACATAGAAGGGGCCATTGCTACAATTAATAGTCTGCAAGATGACCTAGATTTGTACGATGCCACGTTTTTCATTAGGTTGTTATTGCATTCCGAACAAAAAAAGGAAGCTAAACGTGTATACAACACATATGTTAAACCAACACTAATGCAAAGTAATGATTTTGAGACCTATTCTCGCAAAGAAGCTGTGGATATGCTCACTTACTTGTCTAATATGTCTTTTTACTTCAATGTATTTAACAAACCTAATGATTATATTAATGCTGCACTAGATTTGTTACAAAGAGTGGACTATAACGAGGATGTGCTGATTGTCGCTAATACACTGTACAATATCGGTGAATTACAATATTTGTTACAGAAGGTGGATATGTCTGTGGAGTATTTGTTAAGAGCTGAGGACTACATCTTAAATCATTTTAGTGATGAACTTGCAGACCAGCTGTACGATATATTAATTCGTATTTATACTAAGCTATCTCAAAACTATGAAAAGAATAATATTACTAAGTCATTGTTATACATAAGAAAAGCAAAAGATATATATATGTTGCACAAAAATGCTATCAGCCAAACGCACAAACTCATGTATTTATGGCAAGATGCCAAGTTGACAGTAGAAAAATACGGATTTAATAAAGTATCACATGCAGTACAGGACATAATAGACGAGTTACAAAATACATCTTCTAGTTACATAAAGAAGTTGATTTTAGAGTACATATACTACACATATATTACATTGGGGTTACAAGACCTCGCTACAGTTGTATTTTCACAATTGCAGTTAGATGAGAATGACCCTTGGTGGAGTATATTTGCAGTAGATGCCCTATTCATGAATGATGATGTCGAATGGGACCGACTATTGTATATCGTTGCTATTACTGTACACAATAGAAATGTGACAGATATGTTCAAACAAAGGCTGCTAGAGTTGTTTTCTCGGTTTGGGATTGACAAATACATAGTGGCGTACAAGCTGATAGAATACAGCGACTTACGTATTACACAGCGCACAAACTTGGTGGATATAAAAACTGATATAGATAGGTTTTTTGATAGTCTTTATAAAATACCTACTCTCGATGATTACTATTTGCTTTTGCAAATGTTATTCCAAGGTACAGTATCTACATCGGAAATCAAGAAAACCATTTACAGCTTGTTATTCAGGAACAATGTAGGCAATATAGAGTTACGTAAGATAGGGTTTTTAGTGCAATCCAAAATGCTGGGAGATAGCACTAATGAAATAAACATAATTATTGGTGAATTGCTGCTGATGTACATAAATGATGTTATTGGTGAACGAGTGTTTGATACAACTGATGACCAATATGTGTTATCACAGTATAATATAGTTAAAGAGATACTTTTCACTCCACGTAATATTCGTGAGTTTGATGATATTATTGCGTACATCTACAATATACTAGAAACTATCGGGTTTTTATACTGTTTTGAAATTACCCCTACGGTTCCTAATGCTAAGCAATACGTGGGTGGCAATAAGTATTTGATGCAGTACGAAACACTTAGTAAGAAGATAATTGTTGATGATATAAGTAGATTCAATATATATATCAAAGTCCCACATGATGCAAATCAACAACAAACAACATTTGCACTATTGGAACAATTCTATGTATATTTGTTACGAGAAACAGTAAGCAAAGCGTTCTTCAATGTATATGGTAGTTTTGATGGGCTAACTGGTGTTTACAATAATGCTAGTGGTCGCGATATTATAGAACGCTTATTGTACAGCAAGTTATCCGACAGAGAAGGCCATTCATGTATAACATTAGTATTTATTGACATAGACCATTTCAAGCAAATCAATGACACTTATGGACATGATACGGGAGACAAACTATTGATTGAACTTGCACAAAAATTTGTGTCTATATTACGTAAAACTGACTATGTAATACGCTGGGGCGGGGACGAGTTTGTGCTGCTGTTGGTCAATGATGAAGCACACAAAATCAAGTCTAATAGACAAGTGGAGAACATAGTGAATAGGATAAGACATGTTGTCAAACAGGATAACAATATACTGCTGCGTAATCTAGAATTTTCTTACGGATACATATTAGACAAACAAGTAGATAAATATCTTGATGATGCTATAACAAGATACAAAGACCAAAAACGTGTAGTAGAAGATACAATGCGATATATCATAGAATATGCAGATATGCGCATGTACAAATACAAGAGAAGGAGGAGATAATATGGAAGAGCAGTTATTTCAAAGTATAGTCAACGACCTACTTAGCATAAATGGTCTTGGCGAAGTGGGAATATCGTACATACATATGATTAATAGTACACAGCAACAATACAGTGCGACTATTACGAGGACTAAGAGGGTACTACCATCAGTTGATACAAATGCACTAACTCATAAAACATCATTTATATACAACTCTTTTAGATACAGCTTAGTGCCAGGGCTTATCACTATTACAGTGTATTTTCCTAATGAAAAAACACTACTCAAGCATCAATCGCGTTTACACGAGGTAGTTACAAGGGATATTAAGAACGTGACAGATATTATAGACACAACTGTTGAAACAACACTAGAAGTGTTAATTAAGACTATTGAGCTTAAAGACCAACATACAGCTAATCACTCGCTTGGAGTTGCATCATTAGGGCGTGATTTCGCTGAATGGCTGTTAGCTAACGATTCACTTACTCTGCTGTCTGCTTATGACCCTTTGTGGAAAATAGTGCTTGATAACAGCAGGTTTTCTGAAACTGTATATATTATGGGGTTGTTGCACGATATTGGTAAATTGGGGATACCTGAGTATATATTAGACAAACCTGGGGCTCTTAATAAAGATGAGTTTAGAATAATTAGGCAACATCCAGTTTATTCCAAAGAGATTGTCCTTAAGAATCCAATATTCTCTGAGCTGTCCGCTGGTATTGGTGCACACCACGAAAACTGGAATGGCACTGGGTATCCTGATGGTTTGACAAGAACTGCGATACCATTAGGAGGTCGATTGTTGGCGATAATCGATAGATTTGATGCTATTATGCGCCCACGTATATATAAGCGCGCTGCAAGCGTAGAGAATGCGTTGCACATATTGAATCTAGACATAGAGACATTTAGTGGTGATGACAATGTAGTGCTAGACCCATACATCGGCATTGAGTTTATGCGATATGTTATGTTAGATTCTCCATATTTCGCTAAACAGCGCGCAACTATGAACTCTAATGTTAGTTCTGTGTTGCTGAGAAAGCGTGACCAGTTGTTAGCATCATTGCAAAGTTAGTTTCTCTCTCTGTCATCAAATTCGTGTATCTTGACTGTACCAGGACGAACGGGTAAACTGTAATCTGTAATAATTGATGTGTTATTGCGCAAGTACGCTGGTGTAACAAACCCAATGTCTAATTCACGCACATTGTATCGTATAATTTTTTGTAGTTCTTCTAACGCTTTACCAAAGTAGCGCTTAGCATCACGCTGTATTTGCTCAGGTACAGCAGTTGGGTTTTGGTCTTGAGCATATTTCTCGCATCTTAGGTACATTTTACCTGCCCATTCTGCCACAATTATGTCTTTGTAAGTATCTGGATTTGTATTAGGGCTGCAGATTGATAACAATGCATTTGTGTTGGTAAGCATTTGTATAGGCAACTCGATATGTTGTTTGAGTGTATCACCATAGATTGCATGCAACACAGGTGTTGGTATTTGGTCAACCAAAAACGGGAATGTTTGTATTATATCTGCTGTTGCTGTCGATAGTACTTGCGGCGTGTACATAGTGCCTTTAGGCATCGCAACGGCAACGCCTGTAGCTTGCGATATATTGGTACCTGCTGACACATTTTGTTTACCTTTGGAGTCCATTTGGAATGTAGCGACTACTGTGCTGTCGTTCCAATCAAAGCTAACTACCATTCTATAGTCAAGTCCATTGAAATCATCACGTGAATAGTTGACGTTTTGATAGAGTGTTGCAAAGCCATTGAAATGTTCCAGGACACTGTCCAACGATTTGTATATCTCGTAATTCAAGCACACTTGGTTAATAAAGCCATTTAGTGTATAGAAATTATACAGATAATTGTTGTATCTATCTTTGGCTGTGATTCTTTCTTCCATAAACTTCTTAAATTCTTGTAGTTTGTTTGCTACGTGGTCAGTGTAAGTTCCTGGTTCTATCACTGTTTGTGGCTCAAAGTCTGGTAGTTTTTGTAGCTCATACAACATTCTCGCAAAAGCATGACGTGGTAGCGCGCGTATAATCAAGTTCTGTAATTGTTCATCTTGCTGGTTAAGCCACTTGAAGAATCCGATGGAATAGTTGTTGTGGCTATAGATGCTGTCGAGTGCATCTTGTATTAGCACTTTCTTTTGGCCTGGGAAGAGGTCGTCTACGCCATTAATTATGTCACTAACTAATATTTGTACTTGGTCTTTATTGGCGTTCTTAGAGAACAATATTTCAATATCACCACCGTCGATTTGCTTAATGAATTCCTTAGTTAATGCAATTTTATTTACACAAATAGGTTCTTCTTGGTCTTCTATGGACAGCATAGATGGTACAATGTACATTTGTGTAGATGTCTTGCTTTCGTTTAAGTAGAATGCAGCAATTAGTGGCAGTAATTGCACTACAGCTCTGTAGTGTTTTTCACAAATATCACGTACTGTGTTCATACACTCTTCTAAACCACCATCTTTCGTTCTCTTCAAATATTCTGCCTTAATTTGCTCATCTAGTACTAGTGAATTGATGAATGTCTGCACAACAGGCTTAATCATTTCTTCTTTTTGGTCTGTGTTTTGTACAAATAATGTCCATAGCGCAGCGTATGGGAGTGGATATTGAAGCGCAATATTCTTGCTTAACTCATATCCAACTTGTTTGCTACTAGGAGTTTGTGAATAACACAGTCTGACTGTTCTTTTGAATTCGGTGAATAGGTCTTTGTAACCGAATCCATATTGTTTGTCAGTTTGTTTTTGCAACAAGTATTCTATTGTAGGGTCAGTTTTATCTTTGATAGTCTTATACTGTATTAGTTGGTTTTTGATATTAGTCCATCTATTTGTGATTGTGTTTGCGCATGTTAATTGTGATATTGGGGTTAATTTAGCGAATGTGTCCACAAATTGATGAACAAAGTTATCTAAATGTACAACCATTTTGTCATAGTACGTGTTGCGAGCCGAATAGATGTATTCTAATAGTCGCTTACTATCTGTCCCTGTTGCTTTTAATAAGTCTGCTGATTGTTCTATTTTACCAAGTTCAAAGGTCTCGACCATATTATGCCATTCTTGCTCATTGAATTTGTCTATGTTCTGTAGTTTTAGCAATTCTTCACCAATAGCCTCGTACGCGCCTACCCATGCGTTCCAATATTCTGCATATTCGTGGTATTTGGGTGGTAATTTGGCGTAAAACTCGTCGTATTTGGCTAAATTCTCATTATAGTCTGGTGCCACGTCTTCTTTGCGTAATTCCGACACTACGGAGTTCAGCATCCATATGGCCTTGTAGTACGCTGTTTCTTGCTCTTGCGTGGCAGGTTTGTAGTTACTCAGTTCTTCGACAATATTGCTGAGTTCATTGACTAAAAACTCTCGTTTAGGGTCTAATTGCATATACATCACCTCTCATCGTATGATACCTAATTATAAGGTATAATAAAGAGAGGAGGTGTAATATGACAGGGAAATTACTTATTGAAGAATATCCTTATATGACAGAAGCTGATAAACGTGTGTTTGAGTATGTGTTAGATATTGCATTAGCTGCAACTAGCAACAACAAACTCAGCGTAGAAGATAGAATCACAACTGCTGACTTGTCCAAGGCCATCCAGTACCTTGAACATTGTGCTGAGACAGGAGAGTTACAAAGTATTGTTGATGAAGCAGTAGACATTTTGGACAGTGGCGTACTTGAGTTCTATTCTTTTGCACCAATATTTTTGGCTGATGTACAAAATATGTTGCAGGAACAAGCACAAACTGGTAATGTTGATTTAATGAATGCTCTGAAGAGCGTCTACAGTGATTTTGCTAGCAGCAAATCCGTGTCCAATTTCATAACTTATTTAGAGTATATTGTAGAACGCGAGCAAGAACGTTAACAGTACTATAGCGGTTATCGTTCCTCTTCTTTTTGCTTTTGTTTATCCGTAGTTTCTTCTAGTTGTAACAGCCGTTTGTGGTCTACTCCTTTAGCTGTAGATTCCACTTGAGCTGGTTCTGTATTGCGAATGTAACTAGGCATTAGGTATTCTACTATATATCCTGGTAGTAGTTTACATGATAGTTCTTGTAGCTCTTTGAGGCTTCCATAGAATAGAGTAAGTGCTCTTTTGGGTGAATTGGCTTTTTTGTTGCAATCTGTCCATAAATTATATGTTGGAATATTTCTAATGTTTCTTGCAGCAGTTTTGGGGTCTGCATCGAGAGCCAAATTAGTAAATATATCGTCTATATTTCCTAAGGTTTTAAGTATTAGTGATTTTTGTGCACTAATATTGTCTTTATAGAGTGTATATAGTATTGGCGTATGCACCTGAGCAACTAATTGTGGAAACGAATTAAAGACCTTTTTTTTGGCATTAGGTATTAAATCAAAATCATATTCTGCTCCTTCTGGCAGTACTACTAATGTCCCGGCAGCTTGTGCTATGTTCGTAGGCGCTGACGTATTATTTGTGCCCTTAGAATCTATTTGGTAGGAAAATACAACTTGCCTGTTGTGCCATTTGAATGTACCTAATATTCTATAGTCTAATCCATCATTATCTGTGTAGCTAGAATCTACTTCATGAAAGAAGGTACAAGAACCACCCAATTGCTGCAATGCTGTGCTAATACTTGTTGTTATTTCATACGCAATGCACATTTGGTTAATAAATCCATTTACGGCATAAAATGGGCTATTCTCCCTAGCCTTGTTTTGCATAACTTCGTTAAATTCTTGCAATCTGCTTGCGGTGCGCTCATTGTATGTCCCAGGCTCCAATACCGTCTTAGGGTCAAAATCAGGCAGCTGCTGAAGCTCGTACAGCATCTTCGCAAACTCGTAGCGTGGAAATGCGCGTATAATTAGGTCTTGTACTTGCTGAGGCTGGTTGTTAAACCATG
>Ga0208938_1001674_pt1 | contig 12526 bp, 7 predicted proteins | sample AD_UKC125_MetaG_FD_184434 | JGI IMG/M metagenome (GOLD analysis project Ga0208938, IMG submission 184434) | Active sludge microbial communities of municipal wastewater-treating anaerobic digesters from USA - AD_UKC125_MetaG (SPAdes) (version 2) | ecosystem: Engineered > Bioreactor > Anaerobic >... | reverse complement strand
CGGGTCGGCTCGGTCTCGAACGGCCCGCGACCGACGACGAGCACGAGGTCCAGTCGCGAGCGCAACCAGTCGAGGTGCCCACCCTCCAGATCCGGGACATACCAGGACGGATTCGTCGCGTATGCCGCGTCGCCGGGTTCGCCCCACGCGTGCCACCACGAGGGGTCGTAGCTTCCCGACATCGCCAGGGCCTGCGGGAAGAGGTCGGCGCGGCGCAGGGCGAACTGGACGGCGTGGAAGGCGCCCATGCTCACGCCGGTCGTCACCGGGTCGCCGGCCCCCGGCGAGTCGTGGCGCACCCAATCCAGCACCGGCCCGGTGATCCATCCCTCGTAGGCCAGGTGTCCGCGGGCCCGGTCCTCGATCGACAACCCTCGGTTGGACCAGGTCGCCTCGTCGAAGGAATCGACGCAGTAGAGCTTGACCCGACCGGCGTCGACGAGGGGCGTGACTGCGGCGAGCATCCCTCGGTCGGCGAAGTCCCACGCCCGACCGGCCTCACAGGGGAACACCAGCACCGGTCGCCCCCAGTGCCCGTAACGCAGCACCGTCCCAGGCCGGTCGAAGCCGGCTGCGGAAAGCTCCACGCGAGCGGTGTCCATTCGTCAGGTCCTCGGCATCCAGGTGCGGGTCAACAGATCGGGCAGCAACAGGTCGAGCAGGTCACGCCAACAGGTGAAGTTGTGCCCGTTGTCGACGGTCGCCGTGCGCACGGGCAGGCCCAACTCTCCCAGCCGCTGGGCCATGAGGGCGTTGTTGAACTGGTTCTCCTCCTGGGTGCCCCACCCCAAGGCCACCTCCGGCCGCGACGGAGCCGGCGAGGTGTGCACGCGATCGACGAACCCGACGACCTGCTCCCAGAACTCGAACCCCTTCTCCTGGGGGTCCAACTCCGGCGTGAAGAACGACCCCGACAGCATGAGCAGGCCCCCGAAGGTCCCCGGGTGGGTCCATTCGGCATGCAGCGCCGCAAGCCCGCCGAGGCTCGGCCCGACGAGCACCGGCGGGTGCTCGCTCGGGTGGGCGCGCAACTGCAGCGGCACGACGTGGTCGGCGAGGGCAGCGGCGTATGCCGCGGACGCGGCATACCGGGGATTGCGGTCTCCCGGGGCGAGCAAGGTGACCCGCATCCGTGGCAGCCGTCCGGAGGCGACGCAGGAGCCGATGAGGGCGGTGAGCTCGGCGAACACGTCCAACTCCGGGCCGTCATGGGCGAAGAGCATCGGCAGCGGTTCGGCGACATGCGCGTCGGCCGGTGACCAGGTGAGCACGTCGATGTCGCCGACCGGAGTGTCGGACACCGTGGCAACGACTCGGTGCGCCGGTTGGTCGGTGAGCATCCCCAGACGTTATCCGCCGGTGGGCTGGACGTCCGGGTCGTTGGTCCGGGCTGGAAGTTGACGCTCGAGGGTTCGCACCGCGGGCACAGTGAGGGCCAGCAGGGTCGCCGCGAGGACGACCCCTGTGACAACCCACAACCAGTCGGCGTACCCCACCGCCTCTGCGAGCGGCCCGGTGAGGGCCAGGCCGACGGGCCGGGCGATGAACGACCCGAGGACGTCGAAGCCGTAGACCCGCGCCAGTTTGTCGGGGGCGACGTTCTCCTGGATCGACAGATCCCAGGCAACGCTGAACAACTCCAGGCCGAAACCGTGCAGGAAGGCCCCGGTGAGGACCAGCCCGAGGTTGAGGTTGGCAGCCAACGCAGCCGGGAAGCAGGCGGTGAGCGTGAGGAACGCGGTCCCGATGTAGAGCGCATGCCGGGGCATCCACCGCAAGGTGACCAACCCGCCGGCCATGAAGCCGATCATCAGCACCGCCAGAGCCCAGCCCCAGGCCGCTTCGCCGTAGCCCATCTGGACGACGATCGGGCCCAGGACGCCTTGGGCGCTGGCGTAGAAGAGGTGATAAACGAGGGCAACCGCGATGAGCACCCACAACCAGGTATGCCGCATCACCTCCCGGGCGCCGACGAGGGCATCGGCCAGCACCGAGCGACCGGGCTCGGCGGCGGGCGAGGGCAGCGACACCGAGGCGAGCAGGATGCTGGCCACGAGGAAGGTTGCCGCGTCGACGAGGATCGCCCACCCCGGGCCGACGGCGGCGACGAGCATGCCTCCGGCCCCGAACCCGATGACGCTCGCGGAGTTGCCGAGCAGTCGCCGGATCGAGATCGCTCGCTGCAGCAGGTATCCGGGGACCATCTGCTGGGTCATCGCCGAGGCGCTGGGGATCGACAGCGACCCGACGATCCCGGTGAGGGCACTGAGGAGCGCAACGAGGCCGATGCTCGACCAGCCCTTGACCAGGCTCAGCCCGAGCACTCCTTGGGTCACCGCCGACGCCATCGCGGCACCTTGCACGACGGCCGCCCTCGGCAGCCGGTCACCGAGCACGCCACCGACAAGGACGGTGGCGACCTCAGCCAGGGCATACGCCGCGACGACCAAACCCAGTTGCGTCGCCGTCCCGCCGAGGGAGAGCACCGCGAACGCGATGGCGACCGGGGTGATCGAGCTTCCGAAGGTGCTGATCACCATGCCGATCGTCAGCACCCGGAACGGTCGTGACTGCCATGGCGTGCGCAACCTCACCGCTTCGTCAGGGGCGCGCGACATAGGTTCCACCGTAAAGGGTCAGCGGACGATGGAATGTCACAGAATGTTCAGGATTTCGTCGAAATTCTCACGGTGAGGATCTGGAAAGGCCCCAGCGCCAAGCGCAGGCTGCCGAACTCGTCGAGGCCTCGAACGGCCGATGGCTGGTCGATCGTGTCCCGGGGTTGCTCGTGCAGGTCGACCTCGTGCGCTTGGGCGAGGTCCAGGGGCACGTCCGGCGCGAGGGCCAAGGTCGCTGCGGCACGGCGGCCGAGGTGCTCGTAGAGCCGCACGACCAGCGCGCCACTGCCGTCCTCGGCGGGTTTGACCGTCTCGACCACCGCCCCCTCGACGCGCACGACGGGCTCGGTATGCCGCCCGGCCCGGCCCGCGACGACGCGCGGCGGGTGGGCGACGGCATACCCCGCGGCGACGGCACCACCGACGTCGGCGCCGGGGACGAGGCGGAAACCGAAGCGGTGGGTGCCGAGGTCGGCGTCCGGGTCGGGGAACTGCGAGCCGCGCAGCAGGCTCGCCCGCACCGTCGCGAACGTCGCGCCACCGGTGCGGGCGCTGCGGCTGACGTCCCAGCCGTAGGTGCGGGCGTTGGCGATGGCGATGCCGTAGCCGGGCTCGCCGACGTGCACCCACCGCAGCGCGGGAACCTCGAAGCGATAGCGGTCCCACGTGGTGTTCTCGTGGATGGGGCGCGTGACGTACCCGAACTGGGTCTCGAAGCGCGCCTCGGCGGTGTGGACGTCCAACGGCCAGGCGAGTTTGAGGATCGTGTCGCGCTCGCGCCAATCGACCTCGACCTCGATGTCCAGGTGCTCGGCGCCAGGGGCGAGGGAGAGGGTCTGGGTCGCCTGCGAGCCGCGCGTGCCCAGGGGACGGACCACGCGGACCTCGGCGCTGCCGTCGTCGAGGGTCTGGACGCCGAGCTCCTCGACCTCGGTGAGGTCCACCACGGTGTTGCGGTAGAACGGGTCGAGGTCCCAGGCGTCCCAGGCATTGGGCAGGTCGGGGTGGCATTGCAAGAGGTTGCCGACGGTCCCGGGCGGGATGAGCTCGCGGTCGGCCGCGAGATCGCGCACCGAGGTGACCAGCCCGCGAGCGTCGATGGTGACCTGCAACCGGCCGTTGTCCAGGACCGCCGCGGTCCCGGTGGCGACGACCGTCACCGCCGGGGCACTCGGCTCGCTGTCGCCCAGGTATGCCGTGCCCCCCAACGCGACCCCGTCGCCGGCCAGCGGGTCGGCGCTGAACGACACCCACTCGGTCGGGCCGTCGGCATCGGCGTCCTGGGGTGCCTCGCCTTCGTTGCAGAGGAGGGCGAGCGCCCGGGTGATGAGGTCCTCGAGCTCGGCTTCGACCTCGGCATGGGTCCGCTCGATCTCGTCGTGGACCCAGCCGATCGACGACCCGGGCAGGATGTCGTGGAACTGACCGAGCAGCACCTGACGCCAGAGCCGATCCAGGGCCTGCGCCGGATAGTCGCTTAGACCTCGCAACGCGACGCTCGTCCACCAGAGTTCGGCCTCGCGGAGCAGCCCTTCGCAGCGCCGATTGCCGGCCTTGGTGCGGGCCTGACTGGTGAAGGTGCCACGGTGACGTTCGAGGTAGAGCTCGCCCACCCACACCGACGGATCCCGGTGTTCGGCCTCGGCCCGCTCGAAGAACGCGGCCGGGCTCTCGACCCGCACCCGGGGCGAGCCGTCCAGGTCGGCGACGCGGTCGGCCTGGGCGAACATCTCTCGGGTCGGGCCGCCGCCACCATCGCCGTAACCAAACGGCAGAAGGGATCGGCGCGCCCGGCCCTTGTCGGCGAACGCGCTGGCCGCTCGAGTGAGATCAACCGAGGTTAACTCGGACGAATAGGTATCGGCGGGAGGGAAATGCGTGAAGATTCGCGTCCCGTCAATGCCCTCCCAGAGGAACGAGTGGTGCGGGAAGCGGTCGACCTCGTTCCACGAGATCTTCTGAGTGAGCATCCAGCGCATTCCGGCCAGCCGAGCGAGCTGCGGCAGGGCCGCCGAATAGCCGAACGAGTCGGGCAACCACACCTCGCCGCAACGGTGACCCAGGCGTTCGGCGAACCATCGCGCGCCGAAGGTGAGCTGGCGGCATACCGACTCGCCGGCGAGCAGGTTGCCGTCCGGCTCGACCCACATCCCCCCGACCGGGACGACGGCACCCGCGGCCACGGCTGCCTGCAGCCGCGCGAAGAGATCGGGCTGGTCCTCCTCCAGCCACGCTCCGTGCTGGGCGGCGGGCAGCGCGAAGACGACGCCGGGACGGGACTCGGCCAGGTGGAGAACGTCGGCGACGGTCCGGGCGACCTTGCGTCGGGTCTCACGGACCGGCCAGAGCCAGGCCGAGTCGATGTGGGCGTGCCCGATGGCGCTGATCTCGTGGGTGCCCTCGGCGGCCCGCACGGCGAGCGCCGGCGCCAAGACGGCGCGGGCGGCCGCAGCGGTGCCGACGATGTCGGCCAGGTCGAGGGCATCCATCGCCTCGTCGAGGGCACGCAGGACCGTCCAGGCGCGGGTAGCGGTCTCGGGCAGCACCTCGGCCAGGCCGAGCAGCGTCACCACGTCAGCGATGAGCTCGCGGACCTCGTGGTGCACCTCGACTAGGTCGGCTCGGGCCAGGCGATAGAGCGGGGTCGGGTCGGCGGTCTCCTTGCGCCCGACGCTCGTGGGCGCGAAGGAGCGGGACCGCAGCACCTCGGGGTTGGCGGCGGCCTCGACATAGAAGCGCACCTTGCCCTTGTCGTTGGGCTGCACCGGAACCCACGCGTTCCGGGGGTGGATGCCCTTGATGATCCGGCCGCCCTTGTCGAACACCAGGCCCTCGGCCTGCCCACCGACCGACCCGCTCGTCCAGCCGAGGTCGATGACCGCCTCAAGGGGGGCGCCGCGCAGGTCCGGCGGCACGCTCGCGCGGAAGCGGAACCAGGTGGTCCCCCAGGGGGGACCCCACGGCATACCCACTGCGGTGGAGGTGAAGTCGGCGGCGAGGGCCACCTGAGCGGGGACGGGCTCCCCTTGCCCCGGTATGCCGTCCGGCTCGGTCACCTCCCAGGCTGCGGCATCGAGCGGGGTGACCACCGTGGTCTCGGCCGGGCGGATCCGCTCGGCGAGGACTCGGCGCACCCGTGCCAGGATGATGGAGCCTTGATCGTGCACCTGGCCTCCTCAACTCGGCGTCAGGCCGAGCCTAGGCCTGTCCCGGCGACCGCGCTTTCGATCCGCTCCAACGTGCGGGCCATGTTGATCCGGGTCTGGGCGCCCATGAGTCGCCGGACGATCGGTCGCGACAGGGTCGCCTCGCGGGAGATGTCCCACGTCTCGCGCACGATGGTGCCGCCGTCGACGGGCTGGAGCTCGTAGCGCCAGACCCGGCCGGTGAGCACCTTGTCGATGGGGGCGGCCGCGAGGGTCTGCCAGGCGATCCGGCGGTCCTCCTCGAACTCGATGACGACGTTGCGGGTGGAGTAGGGGACGCCCAGCTTCATCGACATGCCGAAGGTGTCACCCAGGCCCAGGTGTCGGGAGCCGGGGCTCGATGGGTGCAGCACGGTGCCGGAGCCGTCGATCTCGGGGTGGCGGGACGGGTCGGCCAGCAGGGCGAAGATCGCCGACGCCGGTGCCGGGATGAGGCGTTGGACGGTAACGACATCACGGGGGCTGGTCATGGTCGATGACGCTATCGCGGCCCGGACGGGGGCCGAACATGAGTGTGGTCGAACGGGGGCCAGGGCCCACGTTCGACCACACCTAAGTCAGCGCCGCGACGGGCGGCAGGGGATCAGACCGGGTCGGTGTGCGCCGACCAGGTGGTCGGTGCGTCCTGCGGGGTCTCGTTGGACGTGGGCGCCTCGTTGGCCTCGGTCGCCTCGTTGTCGGTGTCGAACGGGGTGTGGTGGGTCGGGCGCTTGGTGGCGAGCTTGTCGACGCCGGACACCACCTGGGCGCGGACCTTGCCGACGGTGTCGTGGTACTTGCCGTCGGTGCGCTGGTCGATCGCCGAGCCGGCCTTGTCCAGGAGCGTGGTGACCTTGTCGCGGTTGTCGTGTGCGAGGTCGCCGGCCTGCTCGATGGCGCGCTTGACGACCTTCTCGGTGGCGACGGTGAGCTCGTCGATGCGGCGCTCAAGCTCGAACTCGTCGAGCTTGGTCTTGAGGGTCTCGGTGATGGTGGGCATTGGGGGTCTCCCCTGCGGTGCGTGGTGTGCGGCGCCGGGAACTTCCGGAGCCGTCCAGCACAACGTGCCCTGCTGGGGCGGTGTTCCCTCGGAGCGCTCAGGGTTCACCCTGGCCTCCCCCTGGCCATCGGAACCCGGCCGGAAGCGGCGCCGAGGCGTTGCCTGGGACAGGCGTCGCCGCTCGGTCAGGCGTTGACCCGGGCGCTCGTCGGGTCATAGAGCGGGCGCAACGAGACGCGGGCGGCATACCTCTGGCCTGCGATGTCGACCTCCCAGGTGCCGGCCGAGAGCCAGTCCGCGGTCGCCGGGCCGTCGGGGTTGGTGACCATCGCCAGGCCGACGGCGCCGCCGAGCGTCCAGCCGTAGGAGCCGGAGCGGACGTCGCCGACCGGCACCCCGTCACGCAGCAGGATCTCGGCGTGGAAGAGCAGTGGCTCGGGGTCGGCGAGAAGTACCTGGACGAGTCGGCTCTGCGGGGGGGCGGCGGCCAGGGCGGCGAGCGTCGGTCCGCGGCCGATCCACGGGGCCGGCTTGTCCTTGGCGACGGCGAAGCCGAGTCCGACCATCGCGAGGTTGTCGGTGTTGTCGATGTCGTGGCCGTAGTCGCGGTAGGCCTTCTCCATCCGCAGGCTGCCGAGCGCTTTGAGGCCGACGTGGCGCAGCCCGATGGGCTCGCCGGCGGCGACAAGCGTCTCGTAGACGTGGCCGGCGTGTTCGACGGGAATGTAAAGCTCCCAACCCAGTTCGCCGACGTAGGTGATTCGGATCGCAAGCACGGGGGCGTTGCCGACATGGACCCACCGGGCATCGCGGAAGGCGAAACCCTCGGGTGAGAAGTCGTCGTCGCTGGCCGCAGCCATCACCTCGCGGGCGCGCGGGCCCTGGATGTTGACCTGCGCATAGGTCGCTGTCACGTCGCTGACGCGCACGTCCGCTCCCTCGGTATGCCGCGCGAGCCAGGCGGCAGCGTGCCCGTGGGCGGTGTCCGAGGCGACGACGAGGAAGCGGTCGTCGGCGAGCCGGGTGACGGTGAGGTCGGCCTCAATTCCCCCGGTGTCATTGAGCCATTGGGTGTAGACGATCCGACCCGGTTGTCCGGCAACGGGGCCCGCGCTGATTCGGTCGAGAACCGTTGCAGCATCGGGGCCTTCGACGATGAACTTGGCCATGAAGGACATGTCGATGAGGCCGACGCCGGTGCGGACGGCCTCATGCTCGGCCCGCCACTGCGCGAACCAGGGCTCGTGGTGCCACGACGGGTTCGCGGTCGGGGTGGCGCCGGGGGCGGCATACCAATCGGGCGATTCCCAACCGGAGACATCCTTGAGGTAGGCGCCCTGGGCAATCAGCTTGTCGTGCAACGGGCTTCGCTTGATGCCGCGGCCGGAGCGCAGTTGGGTGCCGGGTGCGTGGGCGGCGTAGACCGTGCCGAGGACCTCGCTGGTGCGCGCGGCCCGCAGCCGCGGAGCGAGCTGCCAGGCCTGGAACCGATCGACGTTGAAGGCGGTGACGTCGGCGTCGGGGTGACCGGACGTGATCCATTGCGCGACAAGGCGGCCCATGCCGCCGCTGGAGAGGATGCCGATCGAGTTGAGACCCGCACAGACGAAGTAGCCGCGGATTCCGGGCGCCTCGCCGACCGCGGGGAGCAGGTCGGGGGTGAACGACTCGGGCCCGCAGAAGAAGGTGCGGATGCCGGCGTCGAGGGTGACGGGGACCCGCTCCATCGCGGTGCGCAGGAACGGCTCCATGCGCTCCCAGTCGGGTTCGAGGGTGCCGAAGGAGAAGTCCTGGGGTATGCCGCCCACCTTCCAGGCCGCCGCGCGGGGCTCGAAGAGGCCGACCATGAGGCCGCCGCCCTCCTCGCGGTAGTAGCCGTATGCTGCGGGGTCCTCGAAGACCGGGGCGTCGGGGGTGACGCCGTCGATGGGTTCGGTGATGAGGTAATAGTGCTCGGCGGCCTGGTTGGGGATGACGACCCCGTTGCGCTGGCCAAGCTCGCGGGCCCACATACCGGCGGCGTTGACGGCATACTCGCACTCGATGTCGGCGGTGCCGTCACCCTGGGTGACGCGGACTGCGGTGACCTGATTGTTGTGCGTGACAACGGATTCGGCCGAGACGCCTTCAATGATGCGGACGCCGAGTTGTTTGGCGCCGCGGGCGAGGGACATCGTGAGGTCGACCGGGTTGACCCGCCCGTCGCCGGGGACATAGAAGCCCGCGGCGAGGTCGTCGGTCTTGGCGAGAGGGAAGAGGTCGGCAATCTCGCGAGGGGTGATCTCGTGGACCTCAAGCCCCTGGGTGCGTTGGAAGGCGGCGATCCGGCGGTATTCGTGCAGGCGTCCCTCGTCGGCGGCTGCCTCGATGAGCCCAACCGGCTTGAAACCGGTGGCCAGGCCGGTCTCGGCTTCGAGCCGGGCGTAGAGATCGCGGCCGTAGAGGCGGATCGCGGTCGAGGTGTGCGACGTCGAGCCGAAGCAGGTCATCAGGCCGGCCGCGTGCCAGGTGGTGCCGGAGGTGAGTCGGTCGCGTTCGAGGACGACGACGTCGGTCCAGCCGAGGTGGGCCAGGTGATAGGCGATCGAGGTGCCGATGACCCCGCCCCCGATGACGACGACTCTGGCTCGTTCGGGCAGCGCCGAAGGCGAGACCGGGGCTGGGTCGGACGATGGGCCGGGGGTAGGGATGCCTGCGGTCGAGGCTGCGGCGGCGGTGCTCACCGAACGAACCTATCGCTGGCCGTCACGGCCCGAAGCACTCCGCCCAACCCACCCTTCCCCCAGTTCCTCACACTCGCCGATGACTTCCTGCCCCCAGCCGCCGCCCGAACCCCACTTCCCCGCACTCGCCGATGACTTCCTGCCCCCAGCCCCCGCCCAACCCCCAGAACCTCACACACGCCAGCGATTTCGATGCTGCCGCCCGGATCTATCGCCGATGCCGGGCTGCTGGCGTGACCCCGAGAGGGCTGATCGATTGCCTCATCGCAGCCGTGGCCTGGCGTCACGAGGCGCCGTTGCTCGCCCATGACGCCGACCTGGCCCGGATCGCTGCCGTCATCGGAGCCCCGCTGGACCCGGCGTCGATCGGGCCTTGACCGCGCACCGGGCGCTCCCGAGCCTCGATGTCGTCACACTGCCGAGCGCCTGTGGATAGCGCGGGGTGGGTGTCGGCGGGACGGCATACAGTGCTCGGGTCCGTATCACTTCGGGAGCCGTGATGACCGCAGACCTGGCCGCCCTCGGGGCGCGACTGCGTCTGCTCACCGACGCGCAGTTGCGTGCCGTCGCCGGTCCGACGACGTTCACCCGCGGCCAGGGGTATGCCGCGCAGCGCCGGGTTTCCGGGCTCGCGGCGAGCAGCACCTGGGTGGTGAGCGCGAAGGTTCGCGGTTCGGGGCGGATCTATCAGACCCAGGTCGAGCTCTATCTCAGCCGCGGCGAGGTGCTCTGGACCGGCGAGTGCACCTGTCCCATGCAGGTCGACTGCAAGCACTCCGTCGCCGTGGCGATCGTCGCGCGACAGACGTTTGGGCTGGCAGGCGCGGCAACCCTCGCCACCCCCGCTTCATACGTGTCCGATTCGGATCTCGCTCGCTGGGCGGTCGTTCCGGCACTGGATGAGCCGGCCTCGTGGACGGATCAGCCACCGCCCGACGAATACGACAGGTATGACTACGACGACGACGGCTACCCCGACCCGCTCGCGGCCCTGCACCACCTCCACTCCGGCGCGCCGACCACCCCGGGCCTGCCGGCCTGGGAGCGGGCCGTGCGCGCGGTCGTGGGCGACACGGCAGCGACAACGACCCACTTCACCCCAGTTGGGTTGCTGTTCGAGGTGCAGGTCACCCCGCCCAACCGCTACAGCCCACCCGGCTCCGCCCACGCCAAGCTGCTCGTGCGCCCGATGGTCCCCGGCAAGACGGGCTGGGTCCGCACCGGGCTCACCTGGGGCAACCTCGACTACGCCAGCCCCTACGGCCAGATCAAACTCAACCCCGTCCACCAGAGCGCGCTGCAGTCGGTCGTCGCCATCGCTCGCCAGCCCTATGGCTACCGACCGATCGCCGATCGGGTCGACCTCGCGGTGCTGGGGCGCGGCTGGTTCGCCGCGCTGCGCGAGTGTCAGCGGGTCGGCATCAAACTTCTCACCGATCCCAAGCGCAGCGGCGAGGTCACGCTGGCCGAGGAGCCAGCGCGCGTCGTCGTGCACCTGACGAGCGACGGCGAGGGCGGTCTCCTCGTCGGGCCGACGATCGTCGAACCCGCAGAAGTCGCTGCCACCCAAGGCGATTGGGAAGCGATCGGCTCACCTGCGTCCGGCATGTGGGTGGCACACGGCGACGACCTCGTGATCGCCGCCTTCGAGCCGGCGGTTGACGTGCCGACCCAGCGCTGGCTCGTCGAGGGCGGGCAGCGGGTGCCGGCAGGCGATGTGGCGCGCTTCTTCGCCGGCCACCTCCCCGCCCTGGCCAAGCGCTTCGACGTGCTCTCGCCCGACGGCAGTGTGGAGGTGCCGACAGTGGGCGCGCCTCGCCTCCTCCTGCGACTCACCCACGAACCAGGGCTGCGGCTCTCGCTCGCTTGGTCCTTCACGTATGCCGTGGGGCAGGACCGCGTGGAGGTCGCCGTCGGGTCGAGCACCGAACCGACGATCCGCGACCTCGCTGCCGAGGAGCGGCTGATCGACGGCCTCGACGCGCTCGACAAGGCACCCGGCCTGCGCACTGCCCGGCCGACGGTGGGCTGGTCGCTGCAGCCCCGCTCGGGCCTGGACGGCTCGCCGATGCTGCGCTTCCTCAACCTCGTGCTCCCCCGCCTCGAGGAGCATCCCGATGTCGACATCGAGGTGCTCGGCACGCCGATCCCCTATGCCGAGGCCGACGAGGCCCCGACGGTCAGCCTGGCGATCACCGAGTCGAGCGACTCGACCGACTGGTTCGACCTCGACGTGCAGGTGCGGGTCGGCCCACAGGACGTGCCGATCCGCAGCCTGGTCACGGCCCTGACGCTCGGCGAGGAGCACGTGATCCTGCCCAGCGGCACGTGGTTCCGGGTCGACCGACCCGAGCTGACGGAGCTGCGCCGGCTCATCGACGAGGCGCGCGCCATGTCCGACGACCCCAAGGGGCCGTTGCGGTTGTCGGCCTATCAGGCCGATCTCTGGGCCGAGCTCGAGGAGCTCGGCGTCGTCCAGGAGCAGAGCGAGCGCTGGCGGTCGCTCGTGGCCGGGCTCGCGGGTGCGGCCGAAGGCGCCCCGCCCGAGCCCGTGCCCGCCCCCGACGGGCTGGCGGCCGAGCTACGGCACTACCAGCACAGCGGCTATGAGTGGCTGACCTTCCTGCGCCGGGCCGGGCTCGGCGGCATCCTCGCCGACGACATGGGTCTGGGCAAGACAATGCAGACCCTCGCGATGATCCTGCGCGCGGTGCAGGACCGCGAGGAGGCGGCCGACGCAGAGGGCGCGACGGGCGCGGGAGGTGAGCGGGCGGCATACCCCCCGTTCTTGGTGGTTGCCCCCACCTCGGTGCTGCCGACCTGGCTCGCCGAGGCCGCGCGGTTCGCACCGTCGCTGCGGGTGGTCGCGCTCGGCGAGACGACCAAGCGCCGCCGCGGCAGCATCGCCGAGGCCATCGCGGGGGCCGACCTCGTGGTGACGACGTATGCCGTGTTCCGCATCGACGCCGACGCCTTCCGGGAATGCGCGTGGTCGGCGCT
>Ga0208938_1001670_pt1 | contig 12554 bp, 8 predicted proteins | sample AD_UKC125_MetaG_FD_184434 | JGI IMG/M metagenome (GOLD analysis project Ga0208938, IMG submission 184434) | Active sludge microbial communities of municipal wastewater-treating anaerobic digesters from USA - AD_UKC125_MetaG (SPAdes) (version 2) | ecosystem: Engineered > Bioreactor > Anaerobic >... | reverse complement strand
CGCTAAAATCGAAGAAGAGCAGTATGAGTTGTTGATTGCAGAGTTTGGCAAGGATAAAAACATCCGAAAAGAAGTCGAAAAAAAACTCAAAAAACTTCACGACAAAGAAAATAAAAAAGAAACTGTTGCTATTGAAGGATACGAATTACCGGAAACCGAAACAAAAAAGAAGGTCGAAAAAGAAACCATCAAAACCGAAATACCGGAAGGTTTAAAACCACACATCAATATTGTGGGAAACATAGATCTTGACGAACATAAGAAGAGAAAAGAAACGAAAGTAGAAGAAAAAGAAATAATAAAAGAAGCTGAATCAACAATTGAGCCCGAAGTCGAGATGTCAACCGAAGAAAAAGAAGAAATCGCAGCCAAAACAAAAACTGAAACCCAAAAAGTAAAAGTTGCTGACGAACAAATAACAATTGAAGAAAAACAAAAAGAAAAACAAAAGAAAAAATCAGATATGGAAACCAAAGTTGTAAAAGAGGAAGTTTCCAAAGAAAAAGAGGCAAGCGAAGAAAAAATTATTGCCGAAGAAAAATCTGTCGATAATAACGATGAAGAAGATGAGGTTTTTCGCATCCACAACAAAAAATTGGAACCCAATCTAGTAATTAAAGGCTCAATTGATCTGGATGCAATTAACGAAAAAACTCGACCTGCTCGTAAGAGTCGTTCACAACGCAGAAAAGAAAGGCTCGAAAGGGAACAAAAAGCTCTCAACAGCAAAAAAGCAAAAGAAGAAAATATAAAGCTTTTGAAAAAAGAAAGTCTCGAAGAAAAACGAAAATCTGTCGATGAATTAGAAGAAAAAGGAAAGAAAAAGCGCAAACGTATTCGCAAAAGTAAAGTAAATATCGATAAAACAAATACTTTCGACTCTTCTCTGAAAGACCAGGGACGACGACGCCCCATACTCAGAAAACCAAACAAAACGGAAGTCAGCGACGAAGAAGTACAAAAACAAATTAAAGAAACATTGGCCCGTCTTACTGAAAAACGAGGCGGAAAAACTAGTGCAAAATATCGTCGCGAAAAACGTGAAGCATTTTCTCATAAGCAACAAGAAAAAAATCTGCAAAAAGAACGCGAAAGTCATGTGCTCGAATTGACTGAATTTGTTACAGCGAACGACTTGGCAAACATGATGGACATTCCTGTAACTGACGTTATTTCCACTTGTATGAGTTTAGGAATAATGGTCGCTATCAACCAACGACTTGATGCCGAAACTATTAATATTGTAGCCGACGAATTCGGTTTCAAAACAAAATTTGTAAGCACTGAGGTAATTGAAGCTATCGCCGAAGAAGAAGACGACCCCAAAGATTTGATTCCTCGTCCACCTATCGTTACCGTAATGGGACATGTGGATCACGGTAAAACTTCTCTGCTTGACAATATCAGAAATACCAATGTAATTGCGGGTGAAGCGGGTGGAATAACTCAACATATTGGAGCATACAATGTTCAATTAAGCGATGGACGAAAAATTACTTTTCTCGATACCCCCGGACACGAAGCATTTACTGCTATGCGTGCACGAGGAGCTCAGGTTACAGACGTAGCTATCATTATTGTAGCTGCCGACGATGACATTATGCCTCAAACCGTCGAGGCAATCAACCACGCCAAAGCAGCAGGAGTCCCCATTGTTTTTGCAATCAATAAAATTGACAAGCCGGAAGCCAATCCCAACAAAATAAAAGAAAAATTGGCAGAAATGAATTATCTGGTCGAAGAATGGGGAGGAAAGTATCAATCTCAGGATATATCGGCAAAAAAAGGTACCGGGGTGCAAGAACTACTAGAAAAAGTACTACTCGAAGCCGATCTGCTCGAACTGAAAGCAAACCCCAATCGCAAAGCAAAAGGTTCGGTAATCGAATCATCTCTTGATAAAGGCCGAGGATATGTTGCTACTGTTCTTGTTCAAAACGGAACATTAAAACAAGGAGACATCGTACTGGCCGGCACTTATTACGGACGTATAAAAGCCATGTTTAACGAACGCAATCAGCGTATAGAAAAAGCAGGTCCTTCGGAGCCGGTGCTTATCTTGGGATTAAACGGAGCACCTCAAGCAGGAGATACTTTTTATGTAATGGAAAGTGAACAGGAAGCTCGTTCTATTGCCAGCCGACGCGAACAATTACAACGTGAACAGTCGCTGCGTACACAAAAAATGCTGACACTCGACGATATCGGAAGACGCATTGCTATCGGGAATTTCAAGCAACTGAACATCATTGTAAAAGGTGACGTGGACGGCTCAGTAGAAGCACTCTCGGATTCGCTTATACAGTTATCTACAGAAGAAATTCAAGTAAATGTTATTCATAAAGCTGTTGGTCAGATATCGGAATCAGACGTTACTCTGGCAGCCGCATCGGATGCTGTTATTATTGGATTTCAGGTACGTCCCTCACTGACAGCTCGCAAAGAAGCCGAAAGAGAAGGGGTTGAAATTCGTTTGTATTCCATTATTTATGATGCGATAGAAGATGTAAAATCTGCTATGGAAGGTATGCTTTCACCCGCTATCAAAGAAGAAGTAACAGGTAATCTGGAAGTACTTGAAACATTTAAAATTCCCAAGGTGGGGACTGTTGCGGGATGTATCGTGAAAGATGGAAAAATAAAACGTACAAGCAAAATCCGACTCATCCGTGATGGCATCGTTATTTATACCGGAGAACTGGATTCGTTGAAACGCTTTAAAGATGACGTGAAGGAAGTAGCGGCAGGATATGAGTGCGGATTAAGCATTAAGAATTTTAACGATATAAAAATAGGCGATGCAATAGAATCTTACGAAGAAGTGGAGGTGAAAAAAACATTGTAAAAAGCAACACTTTAATATATTGAAAACCAGTTGACATTGTAATTTATAATTCTCTACCTTGATAGCAGCATCTGCTACATTTGGCAGATGCTGCTACAACACACAGAGAAATAAATTGCAGGCGAACTGAGAAAGCAATAAACAAAAATCACAAAATTGTATTTATTATGACAAAGAAAGTTCTATTAAGCGCAAGTGCTCTCATTTTCGTGTTAACCGCAACCGCAATTGCTCAAAATGCTTATGTGGTAGCCTATGTAAATACGATTGAACTGATTAATTCCTTTCCCGAAAAATCCAAAGCTACCGAAAAACTTATCGCACTCAGCAATAGTTACAAGGAAGAATTGCAGCTAATGCAGAATGAATACAATAAAAAATATTCCGATTTCATAACCTATCAAAGTTCAATGGCCGAAAACATTAAACTGCGCAGAATGCAAGAACTAACCGATTTGGAAAATAAAATCCACGAATTCATGAAATTGGCACAAAAAGATATCGAGGAACAAGAAAAAATTCTGCTGGAACCCATTAAAGAAAAAATTAAGGAAGCTGTTCGCATTGTGGGTATTGAACAAAACTTTATGGTGATATACGACTTAGCCGATCCGGCTATAATTTTTGTTACCCCAAATGCCATAGATGCAAATCCGCTTGTAAAAACAAAACTGGGTATCAGATAATAAGGTATTAATAATATTGAACTCCAAAACAAAACAACACAGTGAGAAACAATTTTAGCCGAAAAGAAGGTGCTATCGGTGTTTTCGATTCAGGTTACGGGGGGCTCACCATATTGTCAGAAATCCGTTCATTGATGCCTCAATATGATTATATTTATTTAGGAGATAATGCCCGAGCTCCTTATGGCAACCGCTCCTTTGAAGTCATATACCGATTCACACTACAAGCGGTCGAATGGTTTTTCTCACAAAATTGTCATTTGGTTATTCTGGCATGCAACACCGCATCGGCCAAAGCGTTGCGAAGCATTCAGCAAAACGACCTTCCGCTTCTCGATCCCCAACGACGTGTATTAGGCATCATCCGACCAACAGCAGAAAACATAAATGCTTTTACAAAAACCGGTCATATAGGTGTATTCGGTACAGAAGGCACTATTCAATCTCAATCATACGAATTGGAAATTAAAAAGTTATATCCGTATCTTACTGTCATCGGCGAAGCCTGTCCCATGTGGGTACCTTTAGTAGAAAACAATGAATACGATAAACCGGGCGCCGATTATTTTGTAAAACAACATATCGACCGTTTATTTAAAAAAGATCCCCAAATCGATACCATCATTCTCGGTTGTACCCATTATCCATTCCTACAAAAAAAAATAAAAAACTATTTGCCGAAACATATCCACGTAATTGCTCAAGGTAAGTATGTTGCCGAAAGCCTAAAAAATTACCTTGCATGTCACCCTGAAATGGATGAAAAATGTACAAAAAACGGCACTATTCGGTTTTTTACAACCGAATCTCCTGAAAAATTCTCCCAACAAGCATCACTTTTCCTTAATAAAAAAATAGAAGCTCAAAACATTAATATCGATACACTGTGTTAAATTGGTTTGACATCATTGTAACAATCGCATTGATCGGAGCCTTTGCAAGTGGATTCAGGCAAGGATTAATCAGGCAATTGATAAATTTCGTTGGCCTAATATTAGCAATCGTTTTCGCGGGACAATTAGCAAAAATCATCTTGCCGTGGTTTTCCCAAATCACCAAAATGCCACACAATATAGTTTCTGTAATTTCTTACCTTTCGGCATTTGCAATCATTATGGCAATCATATCTTTATGTGGGAACATCATACAAAAATTCGTAACAATCATTCATCTTGGCTTTTTTAATAAATTATTAGGATCTGTAATATCCGTAGGAACTACTGCACTAATACTCAGTCTGATTCTTAATATACTATTGATACTTGATCCGAAAGAGCAAATCATAAAAAAAGAAACCAAACAAAATTCATTTTTTTATGAACGCATACAAATTGTTATTCCTACTTTTGTACCGTACATAAACAAAGAGATCTGGAAACAATGTATTCCCGGAGAATACAAGAGTAAAACAATTCAAACTTTTTCACCTACTTTGCAAAAGAATCAAAATCAGATATTTATTCCTCATTCAAACAGGGAACAATTATGTTAATACACAAAGAAGGCAAACGCGTACTTATTAAATGGCTAATTGTATTTATTTTGCTAAACAGTATACTGTTTGTCTTTTGCCCGGTAAGGATTCTCAATTTTATTATCTTTGCCATAACCGTAATTCTTTACGCAACAATGGTAAACTTCTACAAAAAACCAAAAAGAATATACTCAGGACAACTCCTTGGGTGGGTGAATGCTCCTGCCGACGGAAAAATCGTAACCATAGAAAAAGTATTTGAGAAAGATTTTCTGCAACAAGAATGCATCCAGATATCTGTTTTCATGACGCTATTTAATGCCCATTCAAATTGGGTACCTGTAACCGGGAAAGTAATCCATTTATCACACGATATAGGGCGATTTCATGCTGCATATCTACCCAAATCAAGTAGAGATAACGAACGAACGAATATCATTTTTGAAACACCCGATGGCCATCGGATACTAACACGACAAATAGCCGGAGCTATAGCGAAACGCATCGTAACTTATGTAAAAGAGGGCGAAAGTTATAATATTGCCGATCCTTTGGGATTTATAAAATTAGGTTCTCGTGTGGACGTCTTTCTCCCCATTGACAGCGAGATTCTAGTCACAATGAAACAAGAAGTACGTGCAAACAAAACCTTTTTGGCTCGCTTGCCTCAAAAAAATCTAAAAATTAAATAATACAAATTTGTGAATTAAGATACTTTACCGAGTTTCGAGAAAATATCGCTATTTTTGTATCGTTATTATTTCAACTAAGTTATTGAGATTGAAGAAATCTCAAATCATAAATTATATATCTACTATGTCGACATTACGGTTTAAAGCAATAGAAAAAGCATCACAACACTCGCCTGTGGAAATTTCGGCTCCCGGCAAATTGCCATCCGAATATTACGGAAAATATGTTTTTAATAAAAAACAAATGGTTAAATTCCTTTCCAAAGAAACGATGCAAACTGTCTTGGAAGCTATTGATAAAGGGGTAACCCTTCAACGAGAAATTGCCGATCATGTGGCCGTGGGCATGAAAATGTGGGCACTTGAAATGGGTGCAACACATTATACGCATTGGTTTCAACCATTGACAGACAGAACTGCTGAAAAACACGATTCGTTTATCGAATATGCAGAAGGATCTGATGTGGATGTTATCGAAACTTTTTCAGGGAAACTTCTTGCACAACAAGAGCCTGATGCTTCCAGCTTTCCCAGCGGTGGAATCCGCAATACATTTGAAGCACGAGGTTATACAGCTTGGGATCCTTCTTCGCCGGCTTTCATTATGGACGACACACTGTGCATTCCTACCGTTTTCATTTCTTATACAGGCGAAGCACTTGACTATAAAACCCCTTTACTAAAAGCACTATCAGCCATAGATAAGGCAGCCGTTGAAGTTTGCAAACTCTTCGACCCCAATGTAAAAAGAATATATTCGTATCTGGGATGGGAACAAGAATATTTCCTTGTCGATCAGGCATTATACGAAGCCCGCCCGGATCTGGTACTTACGGGGAGAACCTTGATGGGACACGAGAGTGCCAAAAATCAACAACTCGAAGACCATTATTTTGGCGCAATTCCTCCACGGGTGGCCGCTTTCATGCGTGAAGTGGAATTCGAAGCTTACAAATATGGTATTCCACTGAAAACCAGACATAATGAGGTTGCACCTAATCAGTTTGAAGTTGCCCCTATTTTCGGTGAAACCAATTTAGCAGTAGATCAAAATTTACTGTTAATGACATTGATGAACAAAATCGCTACCAAGCATCATTTCAAACTTCTGCTTCACGAAAAACCGTTTGACGGAATCAACGGATCAGGTAAGCACAATAACTGGTCGCTTGGTACAGACACAGGTGTGGGATTATTTACCCCCGGAAAAACAGCCAATGAAAATCTTCAGTTCGTAACGTTCCTGGTAAATACCCTCATGGCTGTTTATAAATACAACGGACTGTTGAAGGCATCCATCATGTCTGCTCAAAATGCTCTCCGCTTAGGCAAAAACGAAGCACCACCTGCTATAATCTCGGTCTTTCTTGGTAAGCAAATTTCAACTGTATTGGATAAAATTGAATACAGCTCAGAAAATGATGAAATTACAGTGAACGAATTGAAAAAGATGAAATTAGGAGTATCTCATATTCCCGAAGTATTAATCGACAACACCGACCGCAACCGCACTTCACCCTTTGCTTTTACCGGCAACCGCTTCGAATTTAGGGCTGTGGGGGCATCGGCAAACTGCTCAACAGCCATGATCGTTTTAAATGCCGCCGTAGCTGCCCAATTGATTGATTTTAAGAATGAGGTAGACAAAAAAATGAAAAAGGGAATGAAAAAAGAAGAAGCCATTTACGACACCATCAGACTCTATATTAAAGAAAGCAAACCCGTTCGGTTTGAAGGAAACAGTTACAGCGAAGAATGGAAAAAAGAAGCCGAAAGACGCGGTCTCGATTGCAAAACCAGCGTACCTTTAATTTACGATGCCTACACCTCAGAACACTCAGTAAAAATGTTCGAAAGCACCAAGGTTATGACAAAAAAAGAACTGGAAGCGCGAAATGAAGTAAAATGGGAAACTTACACCAAAAAAATACAAATCGAAGCTCGAGTTCTCGGTGATCTGTCCATTAATCATATCATTCCGGTGGCTACACGCTATCAATCGGTTTTGCTGGACAATATTTGTAAAATGAAAACTGTTTTTGAAAAAGAAAAGGCTGATGAATTATCAAAAGAAGATACTTCACTTATCGAAGAAATAGCAACACATATTGCAGCTATCAAGAAAAATGTGGACGAGATGGTAGCAGCACGAAAAATAGCCAATAAAATTGAAGATACACGAGAAAAAGCTATAGCTTATCACGATCACGTTCTCCCCTACTTCGATATTATTCGTTATCATGTAGATAAACTTGAACTCGTAGTTGACGATCAGATGTGGCCACTACCCAAATACCGTGAACTCTTGTTTACTAATTGATATAAAGCCAACTCTATCAAAATTAATAAAGAACGATAAAATTAACCGTAACAGTTAATTTTATCGTTCTTTTCCTATTTATTTAAACATACTCCTCGCCAAAACGAAATTTTACTTCCGTTACAAAATGTTTAATGCGCTGTTCCTCACTTTTTTTACAAATAAGCAAGGCATTATCCGATTCGGCCACGATATAATCTTCCAATCCTTGAAGAACAACTACTTTACCGTCGCTCATTGCAACAATATTGCCATAACTTTCAAAAAATAAAGCTTTGCAATTCAAACAAGCATTGTTGTTTTCGTCTTTTTCTGCTATTTCATGAAGGGATCCCCATGTTCCCAAATCGCTCCATCCGAAATCGGAAGTTATGACATAAACATTTTCAGCCTTTTCCATAATACCATAATCAATAGAAATATTAGGACAAACAGGAAAACAGGCATCAATAAATTCCTTTTCTTTAGGAGTATTAAATAGATCTTTTCCCTCATTAAACTTGTTGAAAACATCGGGTAAATAATTTTTAAAAGCCTCCAAAATAGTATTCACATTCCAGAGAAAAATTCCGGAATTCCATACAAACTCGCCACTTTCGTAAAATTTCTGAGCCAATTCGTGATCCGGTTTTTCGGTAAACGTTTTTACTTTGTGAATACCATCGATGTTCTCTTCACTTACTTGAATATAGCCATAACCTGTTTCGGGTCTGCCCGGCTTAATACCCAAAGTCAACAACACCGGATTTTTTGCCACAAACTCCAAACCTTTTTTAATATCGGCAATAAACTGATCTTCTTTTAATATTAAATGATCGGAAGGTGCAACCACAATATTAGCATCCTGATTAATTGCTCTTATCCGATAACACGCAAAAGCAATACAAGGTGCCGTATTTCGCCTCATCGGCTCTCTGAGTATCTGACTATCCGATAATTCGGGCAGCTGTTGCCGTGTTATTTCGGCATACGCATCGTTAGTTACGATAAAAATATTTTCAATAGGAACAATTTTTTTAAATCGGTCGAAAGTACTTTGTAATAACGATCTTCCTGTTCCGAAAAAATCCAAAAACTGTTTAGGCTTTTGTTCTTTACTAAAAGGCCAGAAGCGGCTTCCCACGCCTCCGCCCATAATTACACAATAATTGTTGTTTCTCATCATCAATGTTAAAAAATTAATACCCTATATTGATTTTGTTTATTTCAAAAAAATTCCCGGAGTCCTCATGATGTAAAAACTTTTACAACTCCTTTTGTCTTCGTATTCATTCATGCTTTAAAGGTAGAGAATAAAAATATATTTACAAAGCTGTTCACTTCAAAAAATAGAGAAAAGAGTTTTTATTTACCAAAAATATATGTACTTTTGCATCCGATCTCTTTGAGAAATGCCCAGATGGCGGAATTGGTAGACGCGCTGGTCTCAAACACCAGTGGATTCACCTCCATGCCGGTTCGATCCCGGCTCTGGGCACGAATGATAAACGCTAAGGTTTTGCAAAGCCTTAGCGTTTTTCTTTTGTCTATATGCTTACTATATACAGTTTAAGCGAAATAAACATGACATAAAAATCGTTCAACGAATTTATATAGAGAAATTACTTCCTGAAAGGCGGTTTAACGACTTCCGCTTTAACAGGCTTGTTGCGAATATTGATATAAATGGGAGTCCCGGGTTTGGCATATTCGGGTTTTACGTATCCCAAGCCGATGCCGACTTTCAACACAGGCGAAATGGTGCCGGAAGTGACCTGTCCTATTTTTTCGTGATTCTCATTCAGAATTTCATAACCTTGACGCGGAATTCCCTTATCAATCATGGTAAAACCGCACAATTTACGTGTCACGCCGGCTGCTTTTTCTGCTTCGAGCGCTTTGCGTCCAATAAAATCATTGCCATCTACAAATTTGGTAATCCATCCCAATCCGGCCTGAAGAGGGGTAGTTGTTTCATCAAGCTCATTCCCGTAAAGGCAAAAACCCATTTCCAAACGCAGCGTATCTCTGGCCCCCAAGCCGGCAGGTTTTATTCCGAATTCTCTCCCGGCATCAAAAATAGCATCCCATATCTGTCTCCCAAATTCAGGATAGAAATAGAGCTCAAAACCACCCGCACCGGTATATCCCGTATTTGAAATAATCACATTGTCCACTTCGGCAATTTTCCCGGTAACAAAAGAATAATAAGGGATGGCCGAAAGATCGATATCGGTAAGTTTCTGCAACGTATCCTCGGCTTTCGGTCCTTGTATGGCCAATTGTGCCATGTGATCGGATGCATTTTCGAGTTCTGCCCCCATTGTATTTTGTTTCTGACACCAATCCCAATCTTTTTCAATATTAGCTGCATTGACCACCATCATGTATTTTTGGTCTTCGTAATGATACACCAAAAGATCATCGATGATACCTCCGTTTTCATTCAACATGCAGTTGTATTGCGCTTTTCCAACACCTGCTGCAAAAATATCGTTTGTGCTTATTCGTTGAACAAACTCGGCAGCTTTTGGTCCTTTTACCCAAAACTCACCCATATGCGACACATCAAAAACGCCTACCGCATTCACTACCGTCAAATGTTCATCAATAATTCCGGAATACTCGATAGGCATGTTGTATCCCGCAAATTCGTGCATTTTTGCGCCTAGCGCAATATGCAAATCCGTGAAAGGTGTTTTTTTCATATTCGTATAGTGTTAATTATGATTCTTCAGCAACTGTTTCTATGATTTTTTCAATTACTTGCGTCGCCTTTTCCATTGAGCGAATGGGAATAAATTCATATCTGCTGTGAAAATTAAGTCCACCTGTGAAGATGTTAGGACAAGGCAATCCCATAAACGACAAACGTGCTCCATCTGTACCTCCGCGAATAGGCTTCACCTTAGGTATTACCCCAACCTTTTGCATGGCACGAAGAGCATGCTCGACAACATGCTTTACAGGTTCTATTTTTTCGCGCATGTTGTAATACTGATCGCGCAATTCGAGTTGCAAACGATTTGAATAACGTTCATTCAGGAAATTCACCGCCTCCTGCAGGATTTTTTTGCGCTTTTCAAACTTACTGCGATCGTGATCGCGAATAATAAACGACAGCACAGCCTCGTCCACTGTTCCATTGAAAGAAATCAAATGGAAAAAGCCCTCATACCCTTCTGTAAATTCGGGGCGTTCATTTGCAGGCAGCATATTTATCAATTCGTTAGCCACAAACAACGCATTGATCATTTTGTTTTTGGCGTATCCGGGATGCACATTCCGTCCTTGAATTGTAACTTTTGCCGAAGCAGCATTAAAATTCTCATATTCAAGTTCGCCAATTTCTCCTCCATCAACAGTATACCCCCAATCGGCGCCAAATTTTTGCACATCAAATTTATCGGCTCCACGACCAATTTCTTCATCGGGCGTAAACGCCACTCGCACTTTGCCATGTTTAATTTCAGGATGATCGATAAAATATTGCATGGCAGTTACTATTTCAGCAATACCCGCCTTATCGTCAGCACCCAGCAATGTGGTACCATCGGTAACAATCAAATCTTCACCCACATAATTCAATAATTCAGGAAAATCGTTAGGCGAAAGAACAATATTTTGCTCCTCGTTAAGCAAAATATCCTCTCCATCGTATTGTTGAACAATACGTGGTCTTACATTTTCGCCGCTCATATCGGGACTTGTATCCAGATGAGCAATAAACCCAATAGTCGGAACATGTTCATCGGTATTTGCCGGCAATGTTGCCATCAAATAACAATTGTTATCTAGCGAAACGTCAGTCATCCCCATTTCAATCAGTTCTCTTTCGATTTCTTTTGCCAGATTAAACTGTTTTAGCGTACTCGGTGTCTGATCACTGTTCTCGTCAGATTGAGTATCGATTTTGGCATATTTAATAAATCTGTCTACTACTTTTCTATTCATTGTGAAGATTTTTAATAATAGCTAATTAAATTGTATTTCGATTTTGGAATTTTGAGAAAAAGGTGTACCTTTGCATTAGGGTAAGTCCTATACGGCCAGCTCCCGGAGAATCCCCCAGGTCTTGATCGAAGCAAGGGTATCTGGTTGTAGCGGCGCGATATAGTAAGCTTACCCTATTTTTTTGATATCTCTCCATAATTATATCTTCTAACAAGCACTTTTCGCGTATCGTGTTCATAGATATAGCGAATATAAATATTATTTTCTATCGAAAAAAGATTATCAGCAACACTTTTCGACAACTTCTTGCACAATTTTAAATTTTTACATATAAAAAAACAACCCGTATCCCATAATCCTCTTATGCTTAATGGAAAAGGTTGTTTCAAAATATTTCGTAATGCATATTTATAAGCCTTGCGAAGAAAAAAACGATCGGCATATTCATTTATCTTTTCAACCGTTTTGTTTGTCATTGGCATATGTTTTTCCGTTCGCATATAAGCAACGTATTCTTTTGCAATAAACATAGACACATCAAAAGAAAAACTCAATCGCGATAAATTTTTTAGATACCTTTTATCATACTCTATAAACTTCATTC
>Ga0208938_1001669_pt1 | contig 12555 bp, 23 predicted proteins | sample AD_UKC125_MetaG_FD_184434 | JGI IMG/M metagenome (GOLD analysis project Ga0208938, IMG submission 184434) | Active sludge microbial communities of municipal wastewater-treating anaerobic digesters from USA - AD_UKC125_MetaG (SPAdes) (version 2) | ecosystem: Engineered > Bioreactor > Anaerobic >... | reverse complement strand
AACTTGCTAAGAAAGAAAACGAATTGAAGAAAGAACTCTTCGAACTTCGTTTCCAAGCTGCTGCTGGTCAACTTGAGCAAACTGCTCGTTTGAACGAAGTGAAGAAACAAATTGCACGTATCAAAACAGTGCAATCTGAAAACAAATAATAGACTAGGGAAGGAGAATTTCAATGGAACGCAATAATCGTAAAGTTCTTGTTGGACGCGTTGTGTCTGACAAAATGGACAAAACCATCACAGTTGTAGTTGAAACAAAACGTAACCACCCAGTCTATGGTAAACGTATTAACTACTCTAAAAAATACAAAGCACATGATGAAAACAATGTTGCCAAAGAAGGCGATATCGTACGTATCATGGAAACTCGTCCGCTTTCAGCTACAAAACGTTTCCGTCTTGTAGAAGTTGTGGAAGAAGCAGTTATCATTTAATCAAACTGAAAGGAGAAAACGAAGATGATTCAAACAGAAACTCGTTTGAAAGTTGCTGACAACAGTGGCGCACGTGAAATCTTGACCATCAAAGTTCTTGGTGGATCAGGACGTAAATTTGCAAACATCGGTGATGTAATCGTTGCTTCAGTAAAACAAGCTACTCCTGGTGGTGCGGTTAAAAAAGGTGACGTTGTAAAAGCAGTTATCGTTCGTACTAAAACAGGTGCTCGTCGTGCAGATGGTTCATACATCAAATTCGACGAAAATGCAGCAGTTATCATCCGTGAAGACAAAAACCCTCGCGGAACTCGTATCTTTGGCCCAGTGGCACGTGAATTGCGTGACGGCGGTTTCATGAAAATCGTTTCATTGGCACCAGAAGTACTTTAATCTAAAATTTAACAAACGTAGTCCCCTACAAACTATTTGTAGGGTGCCCTCAAGGGCGTAAGAAATATAGGAGAAAAAAATGTTTGTAAAAAAAGGCGACAAAGTTCGCGTAATCGCTGGTAAAGACAAGGGTGTTGAAGCCGTAGTCGTAACAGCTCTTCCAAAAGTAAACAAAGTTGTTGTTGAAGGGGTTAACCTCATCAAAAAACACCAAAAACCAAACAATGAGAACCCTCAAGGGGCAATTGTTGAAAAAGAAGCTCCAATCCATGTGTCAAACGTTCAAGTTCTTGACAAGAATGGTGTTGCGGGTCGAGTTGGTTACAAATTTGTAGACGGCAAGAAAGTTCGCTACAACAAAAAATCAGGCGAAGTGCTTGATTAATCACGAAGGAAAGGAGAAGTAACATGGCAAATCGTTTAAAAGAAAAATATCTTAATGAAGTAGTTCCTGCTTTGACTGAACAATTCAACTACTCATCTGTTATGGCTGTACCAAAGGTTGATAAGATTGTTTTGAACATGGGTGTTGGTGACGCTGTTTCCAATGCTAAGAATCTTGAAAAGGCTGCTGAAGAGTTGGCGCTGATTTCAGGTCAAAAACCACTTATCACTAAAGCTAAGAAATCCATCGCCGGCTTCCGTCTTCGTGAAGGGGTAGCAATCGGTGCGAAAGTAACCCTCCGTGGCGAACGTATGTATGATTTCTTGGACAAATTGGTTACTGTTTCGCTTCCGCGTGTACGTGACTTCCATGGTGTTCCAACTAAGTCATTTGACGGACGTGGTAACTACACTCTTGGTGTCAAAGAACAGTTGATCTTCCCAGAAATTAGCTTCGATGATGTTGACAAAACTCGTGGTTTGGACATCGTTATTGTTACAACTGCTAACACTGATGAAGAATCACGTGCTTTGCTTGCCGGCCTTGGTATGCCGTTTGCAAAATAAGAGGGAGAGAATAAATGGCTAAAAAATCAATGATCGCTAAGAACAAACGCCCCGCTAAGTTCTCGACTCAAGCCTACACACGCTGTGAAAAATGCGGACGCCCACACTCAGTTTACCGCAAATTCAAATTGTGCCGTGTATGCTTCCGCGACTTGGCTTACCTTGGACAGATTCCAGGCGTAACAAAAGCTTCTTGGTAAGAATAACTTGCTATTCCGTTGCAATTTGTCGTCAGCACTTCTTGCCATACCGTGGTATTGCCTGCGAAGTGCTTCCTAGACTTGCTTAGGACTAGCAACTTATTCTACATAAACTTATAACTTGTCCGAAAGGACATCATTAACTAGCAAGTGATAAAATCAAACTGCTAGTAAGAGGAGAAAAAACAAATGGTTATGACTGACCCTATTGCAGACTTTTTGACACGCATTCGTAATGCTAACCAAGCAAAACACGAAGTGCTTGAAGTTCCTGCATCAAACATCAAAAAAGGGATTGCGACAATCCTTAAAAACGAAGGTTTTGTAAAAAACGTTGAATTCATTGAAGATGACAAACAAGGCATCATCCGTGTGTTCCTGAAATATGGAACAAACGGTGAGCGTGTTATCACTAACTTGAAGCGTGTTTCAAAACCAGGTCTTCGTGTTTACTCAAAACGTGAAGATATTCCGAAAGTTCTTAACGGACTTGGTATTGCAATCATCTCTACCTCAGAAGGTCTTTTGACAGACAAAGAAGCTCGTCAAAAGAATGTTGGTGGAGAGGTTATTGCCTACGTTTGGTAATCTTTTAGCTTCCAATTTCGTCATGTGACTATGTTAGAGCGTCTTGACATACTTAAGTATAGCCCGCGTCGCTCTGCCTTGCCCCATTTAGAAATTGAAACCTAAAAGGATGATGCTATCAAATTTCATAATGTGATTTGATGGTATCATAAAACCAAACAAGAACAAGATACACGAATTGAACATGTCTACAACTCTTTGAAAAAGTGAAAAGTAGTTTCAGAAATGGTCACTTTATGCGTCGTAAACGTCTGAACTTTCTCTGCCCTTCGGTCAGGAAAGTCCTAGTCGTTCTGACGAGGATTCGTCTACGAAATCAAAGATTTCGGACTTACCGCTTGTTTTTCTTCGAGTTGCTTGACGGCTTAGTATCTTGTTTGCCCCGTGAAAACTAGTCGCTTGGCGGCTTGATAATCTAACAGGAGAAAAAATAATATGTCACGTATTGGTAATAAGGTTATTACATTGCCTGCTGGAGTTGAGGTTTCTCAAAACAACGGCGTGGTAACTGTAAAAGGACCAAAAGGCGAACTCACTCGCGAGTTCCCAACAGCTATTGAAATTCGTGTGGAAGGCACAGAAGTAACCCTTCACCGTCCAAACGATTCAAAAGAAATGAAGACTATCCACGGTACTAGCCGTGCTAACCTCAACAACATGGTTGTTGGTGTTTCAGAAGGCTTCAAAAAAGAGCTTGAAATGCGTGGTGTCGGATACCGTGCTCAATTGGCAGGTAACAAATTGACACTTGCAGTTGGTAAATCACATCCAGATGAAGTGATTGCGCCAGAAGGTATCACATTTGAAGTTCCATCACCAACACTCATCAATGTGTCTGGTATCAACAAAGAAGTTGTTGGTCAAACAGCAGCTTACATCCGTAGCCTTCGCGCACCTGAGCCATACAAAGGTAAAGGTATCCGTTATGTTGGTGAATACGTTCGCCGCAAAGAAGGTAAAACAGGTAAATAATAGCTTGCTGGAGTGGCTGGACCACTTGGCTAACTATTTCTCAAACTTGTCTATCATAAAGACATGATTAAACATTAAGAGGTGAAAATTGTGATTTCAAAACCAGATAAAAACAAAGTCCGCCAAAAACGCCATCGTCGCGTTCGCGGTAAAATCTCTGGAACTGCTGCTCGCCCACGTTTGAACATTTTCCGTTCTAATACAGGCATCTACGCTCAAGTGATTGATGACGTAGCGGGTGTAACGCTCGCAAGCGCTTCTACTCTTGATAAAGAAGTTTCAAAAGGAACTAAAACAGAACAAGCCGTTGTTGTAGGTAAACTCGTTGCTGAACGCGCAGTCGCTAAAGGTATTTCTGAAGTGGTCTTTGACCGCGGTGGATATCTCTATCACGGACGTGTGAAAGCTTTGGCTGACGCAGCCCGTGAAAACGGATTGAAATTCTAATAGGGAGGACACTAAGAAATGGCATTTAAAGATAACGCAGTTGAAATTGAAGAACGCGTAGTAGCCATCAACCGTGTTACAAAAGTTGTAAAAGGTGGACGTCGTCTTCGTTTTGCAGCTCTTGTGGTTGTTGGTGACCGTAACGGTCGCGTAGGTTTCGGTACTGGTAAAGCTCAAGAAGTACCAGAAGCAATCCGCAAGGCAGTTGAGTCTGCTAAGAAAAACATGATCGAAGTACCGATGGTTGGCACAACGATTCCTCACGAAGTTCGTTCAGAATTTGGTGGAGCGAAAGTATTGTTGAAGCCAGCTGCAGAAGGTTCTGGAGTTGCTGCCGGTGGTGCAGTTCGTGCCGTCGTCGAATTGGCTGGTGTGCATGATATTACATCTAAGTCACTTGGTTCAAATACTCCAATCAACATCGTTCGTGCAACTGTTGAAGGCTTGAAACAATTAAAACGTGCTGAGGAAGTTGCTGCTCTTCGTGGCATCTCAGTTTCAGATTTGGCATAAGAAAGGGGAACTCATGGCTCAAATTAAAATTACTTTGACGAAGTCTCCAATCGGCCGTATTCCATCACAACGTAAAACAGTTGTGGCGCTTGGTCTGGGCAAATTGAACTCTTCAGTCGTAAAAGAAGACAATCCAGCTATCTTGGGAATGGTCAACGCTATTTCTCACTTGGTAACTGTTGAAGAAGTTAAATAAAAATAGACTTGAGTCGTGCGGAAAAATTCGTGCGACTTAAAGTCAATCGTAAAAGCGAGTTTGTGGATGAAGACTCTTTGCTCTCCACAGGCGCTAGCATATAAAAGAGGAGAAAATAATAATGAAACTTCATGAATTGCAACCTGCAGCAGGTTCCCGTAAAGTTCGTAACCGTGTAGGTCGTGGTACATCATCAGGTAACGGTAAAACATCTGGCCGTGGTCAAAAAGGTCAAAAAGCTCGTAGTGGTGGCGGTGTCCGCCTTGGTTTTGAGGGTGGACAAACTCCATTGTTCCGTCGTCTTCCAAAACGCGGATTCACCAACATCAACGCAAAAGAGTATGCTATTGTGAATCTTGACCAATTGAACGTCTTTGAAGATGGCGCTGAAGTAACTCCAGTTGTTTTGAAAGAGGCCGGAATCGTTCGTGCTGAAAAATCAGGTGTTAAAATCCTTGGTAATGGAGAATTGACGAAGAAATTAACAGTGAAAGCTGCTAAATTCTCTAAATCAGCTGAAGAAGCAATCACTTCAAAAGGTGGTTCAGTAGAAGTCATCTAAGGGGCGGCAGTCTATGTTTTTTAAACTATTAAAAGATGCTTTAAGAGTTAAAAATGTTCGGAGTAAAATCCTCTTTACTATTTTTATTCTTTTCGTTTTCCGGGTTGGGACTCACATTACTGTACCAGGCATCAATGCTAAGAGTTTGGAATCTGTCTCAAATCTTCCATTTTTGAATATGCTGAGCCTGGTATCAGGGAACGCCCTGAAAAACTTTTCAGTCTTTGCTCTAGGTGTGAGTCCTTATATCACGGCATCCATCATAGTGCAGTTGCTTCAGATGGATATCTTGCCTAAGTTTGTGGAATGGGGTAAGCAGGGTGAGGTTGGTCGTCGCAAACTAAACCAGGCGACTCGCTATATCTCTCTTGTCTTAGCATTTGTTCAATCTATTGGTATCACTGCTGGATTGAATGCTTTGTCAGGTGCGAAATTAACCACTATGACCCTCAACTGGCAGACCTATGTTATCATTGGCTCTATCCTCACCACTGGTTCTATGATTGTGACCTGGTTGGGAGAGCAAATTACGGACAAGGGTTATGGCAATGGTACCTCCATGATCATTTTTGCAGGGATTATTTCTTCTCTGCCAACGACGATTTCAGAGATTTACCAAGACCGTTTTGTCAATATTGACTCTAGCCGGATGACAGAATCAATTATCTTTGTCTCTATCCTTGCGGTAGCAGTCTTGGCCATTGTTTATTTTACAACATATGTCCAACAGGCAGAGTATAAGATTCCCATTCAGTACACTAAAAGAGCACAAGGGGCTCCATCCAGTTCCTACTTGCCGCTAAAACTAAATCCCGCAGGTGTCATTCCTGTCATCTTTGCCGGATCTATTACAGCTATTCCAACCTCTATCGTACAATACTTTGCAAGCCAAAATCAAAGTTACTCATGGTTGACAGCCCTTCAGGAATTCTTTGACTATACAACAGTAAAAGGAATGATTGTCTATGCTTTGCTTATCATTCTCTTTACCTTCTTCTACACTTTTGTTCAAGTCAATCCTGAAAAAACAGCTGAAAACCTTCAAAAGAGTGGCGCATACATCCACGGCGTTCGACCGGGAAAGGGTACGGAAGCTTACTTCTCAAAACTCTTGATGCGATTGGCGGCAGTTGGAGCCCTTTTCCTCGGATTTGTGGCCCTCTTGCCAATTCTTGCTCAGAATCTCTTGGGGCTTTCTTCTAATATCGCTTTCCTAGGTACTAGTTTGATCATCATTATCATGACCAGTATCGAGGGAATCAAACAGTTGGAAGGTTTTCTTCTCAAGAGAAAGTATGTTGGTTTCATGGATATTACAGAATAGAATACAGGTTGACCTTGTCAACCTTCTATTTTGTTTTTAGATAAGTTTGTCAGCCGGGCAAACTTATGTGAAAACAAAACCACTGCTTAAAAATAAGCTGAACGTATATCAGCTTTAGTCCTAGGTGAATAAAGATTTACCGATGTTTAAAAGGAGTTATCATGAATCTTTTGATTATGGGTTTGCCGGGTGCTGGTAAAGGTACTCAGGCAGCCAAAATTGTTGAAAAATTTGGTGTTGCACATATTTCTACTGGTGATATGTTCCGCGCAGCCATGGCTAATCAAACAGAAATGGGACTTTTGGCCAAGTCTTATATTGACAAAGGAGATTTAGTCCCAGATGAAGTGACTAACGGTATTGTTAAAGAACGTTTGTCACAAGATGATATTAAAGAAAAAGGTTTTTTGCTGGATGGCTATCCAAGGACAATCGAACAAGCTCATGCTTTGGATGCCGCGTTAGCTGACCTTGGATTGGAACTTCAAGGTGTTGTCAATATCGAAATCGACCCATCTAAACTCCTGGAGCGTTTGAGCGGTCGTATTATCCACAAGGAAACGGGCGAAACCTTCCACAAGGTCTTCAACCCGCCAGCAGCTGGGTATGATGAAAATGATTTTTACCAAAGAGAAGATGACAAACCAGAATCAGTTAAGCGTCGTTTAGAAGTGAATATTGCCCAGGGAGATCCTATCATCGCTCACTATCGTAGCAAAGGATTAGTCCATGATATCGAAGGTGATCAAGACATCGAAGTCGTCTTTTCAGATATTGACAAAGTTTTGTCAAAACTCGGATAAATCAATTGATATGACTTGCGTTTTGAAATAGAAAATGATAAAATAGGCTAGTCTGACTTATAATTGTTACCTCTGTGTTCAGAGGGCATCAAATCGAAATTTAGAGGGGGAAACTTTTGCATGGCAAAAGAAGATGTGATTGAAATTGAAGGCAAAGTAGTTGATACAATGCCAAATGCTATGTTTACTGTTGAGTTGGAAAACGGACACCAAGTTTTGGCAACTGTATCCGGTAAAATCCGCAAAAACTACATTCGTATTTTGGTCGGAGACCGTGTAACTGTCGAACTTAGTCCTTACGATTTGACACGTGGCCGTATCACATACCGCTTTAAATAGTCGAAATACTTGGAGGGATTAAACATGAAAGTAAGACCATCGGTCAAACCAATTTGCGAATACTGCAAAGTTATTCGTCGTAATGGTCGTGTTATGGTGATTTGCCCAGCAAATCCAAAACACAAACAACGTCAAGGTTAAGATAGAAAGGAGAAAAAATGGCTCGTATTGCTGGAGTTGATATTCCAAATGACAAACGTGTGGTGATTTCATTGACTTACGTTTACGGCATTGGTCTCGCAACATCTAAAAAGATTCTTGCTGCTGCAGGTATTTCAGAAGATATCCGCGTAAAAGACCTAACATCTGATCAAGAAGATGCTATCCGTCGTGAAGTAGATGCAATCAAAGTGGAAGGTGACCTTCGTCGTGAAGTGAACTTGAACATTAAACGTTTGATGGAAATCGGTTCATACCGTGGAATCCGTCACCGTCGTGGACTTCCTGTCCGTGGACAAAACACTAAAAACAACGCTCGCACTCGTAAAGGTAAAGCTGTCGCGATTGCAGGTAAGAAAAAATAAAATAGGAGGTAGAAAAATTGGCTAAACCAACACGTAAACGTCGTGTGAAGAAAAATATCGAATCTGGTATTGCACATATTCACGCTACATTTAATAACACTATTGTTATGATTACTGATGTGCATGGTAACGCTCTTGCTTGGTCTTCAGCTGGTGCTCTTGGTTTCAAAGGTTCTCGTAAATCAACACCTTTCGCAGCCCAAATGGCTTCAGAAGCAGCTGCTAAATCTGCACAAGAACACGGTCTTAAAACAGTTGAAGTTACCGTAAAAGGCCCAGGTTCAGGTCGTGAGTCTGCTATCCGCGCTCTTGCTGCCGCTGGTCTTGAAGTAACAGCAATTCGTGATGTGACTCCTGTACCACACAATGGTGCTCGTCCTCCAAAACGTCGCCGTGTATAATCACACAAACGATACACAGCTTTTCGTTTAAGAGGGAGTAAGAAATGATTGAGTTTGAAAAACCAACTATAACAAAAATTGATGAAAATAAAGATTACGGCAGATTTGTTGTTGAGCCACTAGAACGTGGTTATGGCACAACTCTGGGTAACTCACTTCGTCGTGTACTTCTTGCATCACTGCCAGGTGCTGCAGTAACATCGATTAAGATTGATGGCGTACTCCACGAATTCGACACAGTTCCAGGTGTTCGCGAAGATGTCATGCAGATTATTCTGAACATCAAAGGCATCGCTGTAAAATCTTATGTCGAAGACGAAAAGAAAATTGAGCTTGATGTTGTGGGGCCAGCAGAAGTTACTGCAGGTGATATTTTAACAGATAGCGACATTGAAATTGTAAACCCTGACCACTATCTTTTTACCATTGGTGAAGGTGCAAGCTTCAAAGCGATTTTAACTGTCAACACAGGTCGCGGCTATGTTCCAGCTGAAGGCAATAAAAAAGATGATGCTCCAGTGGGGACGTTGGCAGTAGATTCTATCTACACGCCAGTTGTCAAAGTTAACTATCAGGTTGAACCAGCTCGTGTTGGTAGCAACGATGGTTTTGACAAATTAACACTTGAAATCATGACGAACGGCACAACCAATCCTGAAGATGCCCTCGGACTTTCAGCACGTATCTTGATGGAACACCTAGGTCTCTTTACAGATCTGACAGATGTTGCTAAATCAGCAGAAGTGATGAAAGAAGCAGAACCAGCTTCAGATGATCGGATGTTGGATCGTACAATTGAAGAATTAGACCTGTCTGTCCGTTCATACAACTGCTTGAAACGTGCAGGAATTAATACAGTCTTTGATTTGACCGAAAAAACTGAACCTGAAATGATGAAAGTTCGTAATCTTGGACGCAAGAGTTTGGAAGAAGTCAAAATCAAATTGGCTGATCTCGGTCTAGGATTAAAAAAAGATAAATAATATAGGAGGAACTAATGGCTTACCGTAAACTAGGACGCACTAGCTCACAACGCAAAGCAATGTTGCGCGACTTGACTACTGACCTTTTGATCAATGAATCAATCGTAACAACTGAAGCTCGTGCTAAAGAAATCCGTAAAACAGTTGAAAAAATGATTACACTTGGTAAACGCGGTGACTTGCATGCCCGTCGTCAAGCTGCTGCATATGTTCGTAACGAAATTGCATCTGAAAGCTATGATGAAGCAACTGATAAGTATACATCAACGACTGCTCTTCAAAAATTGTTCTCAGAAATCGCACCTCGTTATGCAGAACGCAATGGTGGATACACTCGTATTCTGAAGACTGAACCACGTCGTGGCGATGCTGCACCAATGGCGATTATTGAACTTGTATAATATCATCAATTTTGTTGAGTGTTATGATGATGGAGTCTCTAAAGATTCTTAGTCTAGCTCTGGTCTACCGCCGATTTTTCGGCGGTAACACTCATCATCATATAATGAAAAAACGTAACGCTTGTTTACGAAATGCATTCAATCTTGGAGTTATTTCGTAAGCAGGCGTTTTTCCTGACAAAAATGTCCTGTTCAGTTTGGTTTTTCCGCTTTATACTAGAGATAAAGAAAGGAGACACCATGTCATTTGAACGCATTTACAAGAAAGTCCAAGGGATAGTCCACAGGGCTCGCAAGGATTACTACATTAAGCTATGGGACAAAAGCGATTGGGACCAGGAAGGGATGTTGATTCTCTACCAACTCCTCCAAGCCCATCCAGGGATAGAAGAAGAGCCAGCCAAACTCTACAGCTACTTCAAGGTCAAGTTCCGCAACTACATCAAGGACAAGGTCCGTCGCCAGGAAAGCCAAAAACGTACGTTCGACCGCATGAACCATGAGGACATCACCGAGCTCAGCCACTTAGTCGCAGAAAGAGGGATGCTCAGTGACGACAAGGTCCTCCTCCAAGATATGTTACGGAGATATCGCCAGCAGCTTTCAGAAAAAGACCAAGCCCACTATGAAGCCCTCATCAGTGGGCAACGCTTCAAAGGTCGCCGCCAAATGGTTCAAGACCTCCAAGGCTATCTTTCTGACTTCAAAGACTAAGAAGAAGGAGGGGAGTGAACCGCACCCCAAAAGTTAGACAGACAAAATCTAACTTTTGGGGTGTTATTTTTATGAAATTGAGCTATGAAGATAAAATCAAAATCTATGAACTACGTCAAAATGGCCAGTCTATCAAGTCCTTGTCAAAACAGTTTAATATCGTAGAATCCAGCGTCGAATATATGATTCGATTGATGGACAGGTATGGAATAGGTATTGTCAAGAAAGGGAAGAACACCTATTATCCTCCAGAACTCAAGCTGGAAATGATTGTTAAAGTTCTGATTGATGGTCACTCTCTCAACCAAGTAGCTCTTGAGTACGCTCTACCAAATCAAGGAACTCTTCCAAACTGGATAGCACAATACAAGAAAAACGGGTATACTATTCTTGAGAAAACAAGAGGGAGGCGGGGCGTAAACCAAAGAAGACCTGGGAAGAGATGACGGAGTTGGAGCGACTCCAGGAAGAAAATGAACGGCTTAGAACGGAGAATGCCTATCTAAAAAAGTTGAGGGAATTGCGCCTGAGGGACGAAGCCTTAGCGCGCGAAAAGCAGAAACAGTTAGAGAAATGGTCAATGGAGGATTCCGACTAGACCTTCTTCTTACAACAGCTCAGTTAGCTCGTGCCACCTACTATTACCAGCTCAAACAGCTGGCGAAAGAGGACAAAGACAAAGCACTAAAAGCGGATATCCAAGCTATCTTTGAGGAACACAAGGGCAATTATGGCTATCGCAGGGTTTACCTGGAACTGCGCAACCGTGGCTATGTTATCAATCATAAAAAGGTACAACGCCTGATGTAAGTGCTAGGCTTGTCAGCTCGCATCCGTAAGCGGAAGAAATACAAGTCTTATAAGGGGGATGTGGGCAAGAAAGCTCCTAATCTGATTAACAGAGCCTTCGAGGGGGCGAAGCCTTTTGAGAAGTGTTATACCGATGTGACCGAGTTCGCTCTGCCAAACTACTCTGAGAAACTCTATCTGTCGCCTGTTCTGGATGGCTATAACAGCGAAATTTTTGATTTTACCTTATCCCGCTCACCCAACCTCATGCAGGTCAAGTCTATGCTTGAGAAGGCCTTTCCTGAAGCAGCTTACCCAAATACCATTCTCCATAGTGACCAAGGATGGCAGTACCAGCATGAAGCTTACCATCGTTTTCTTGACAGTAAAGGCATACGTCCGTCTATGTCTCGCAAAGGAACCAGCACGGATAATGGCATGATGGAGTCTTTCTTTGGTATCTTGAAAGCAGAGATGTTTTACGGATTTGAGAAGACTTTCAAGTCTCTGGATCACTTGGAACAAGCCATCACAGATTATATTTTTTACTACAACAACAAGCGCATTAAAGCCAAACTAAAAGGATTTAGTCCTGTTCAGTACAGAACCAAATCCTTTCACTAATATTTTTTGTCTAACTTTTTGGGGGCAGTACATCTGCTTCCTTCTTTTTTCAGTTTAGAAAAAAATAAAAAAAGTTTAGGCAAAGTTATTGACAAGGTGTCAGTAGTATGCTAGAATGATATAGTTGTCTCTGAGAGAGGAGGCATCGACCAAGACCTTTGAAAATTAAAGAAGACGAACCAAACGTGCAGGGTGATTTATCATAGGATAGATCGTCAATGAACAAAAACAATAAACGGATAAGCCAGAGTGCTTAGTCGGACAAACGATTATTTTAATGAGAGTTTGATCCTGGCTCAGGACGAACGCTGGCGGCGTGCCTAATACATGCAAGTGGAACGCATGATGGATACCGGAGCTTGCTCCACCATTCATCATGAGTCGCGAACGGGTGAGTA
>Ga0208938_1001666_pt1 | contig 12560 bp, 12 predicted proteins | sample AD_UKC125_MetaG_FD_184434 | JGI IMG/M metagenome (GOLD analysis project Ga0208938, IMG submission 184434) | Active sludge microbial communities of municipal wastewater-treating anaerobic digesters from USA - AD_UKC125_MetaG (SPAdes) (version 2) | ecosystem: Engineered > Bioreactor > Anaerobic >... | reverse complement strand
TCGAGGTCAATCTGAATGCGCCAGGGGGTGCGTTGCGCTAGATCAAGGTGACCGAAGGAAGTCGGCATAGAGTCATATTCGCAAGGCCACTTTTCAGGAGATTGCCATGCGAATTGATCGAAAAATCTTGGCACTGGCTGCGGCGGCTGCCGCGTTCAGTCTGTCCGGCTGCTATGTCGTGCCCATGCAGGCCTCTGACGGGACGGTGCAATACCAGCACTATCCGTTGCCACCGGCCGGAACCGTCGTGCCGCCGATGGCGACAGGGGCGGCGGGTCCGGCCCCCGCGACGCTGAACGTGAGGCTGTACCCAGCCAACGAGATCGCCACCCAGACCGGCATCGTCGCCGGAACGGTGACCAACATGATGACCGGCAAGGGCCGCTTCCTGGTCAATTACCTGGGTGAAGTCCTCAACGGCGAAGCCACCCGCGTCTCCAATGATGAGAAGCGGGGTGTGGCCAGCGCATTCAGCCCGAAGGGGATGTACATGTCCTGCGAATACCAGATGAACACGCCCTACCAGGGCGCGGGGACTTGCACCTTCTCCAACGGGGCCAAGTACCAGATGCATATCGGCGGAAACTGAGCCGTCTGGATGGCACGTGGCAACGTAGGGGCCTCCTTGGCTGCTGAGGCTGGGACGGCACTCTGCGGGTGCCGGCGCCTGCGCGATCGGGGCTGTCTCCCGCTTGACGCGGTGTGAGTGGGGGGCGCGCCCACAATCTCGCCCATGACCGAATTTCGCTCCCCCCTGCAGGCCCAGATCGTCCAATGGTTCGTGGCGCCCGGAGACACCGTGCGCACCGGCGACGTGCTGGTGATCCTGGAAGCCATGAAGATGGAGCACGAGGTGCGCGCCACGGATGATGGCCGCGTGACCGAGCTTCTCTTCGCAGCGGGGGATACCGTGAACGAAGGCGAATTACTCCTGATTTCAGAGCGCGTCACGACCGATTCACGCTGGGATGGCGCGGAAAAGATCAAAAATGCTGGTCCGGAGGGGTTTCCCAGGCATCCACCATCCGACCCGGCGCCTGCGACCCTGCGCGCCGATCTGCAGCGGGTCGTTGACCGCCATGCGTTCACGTTCGATGCGAGCCGCCCCGAGGCGGTCGCCAAACGCCATGCGTTGGGCCAGCGCACGGCGCGGGAGAACATCGCCGACCTGTGTGATGAAGGCAGTTTCATCGAATACGGCGCGCTGGCCGTGGCCGCCCAGCGCAGCCGCCGCAGCGAAGACGACCTGATGCGCAACACTCCGGCCGATGGCATGGTGACCGGGATCGGCAGCATCAACAGCCTGATCCACGGGCCCGAGGCCAGCCGCACCGTGGTCATGGCTTACGACGCCACGGTGCTGGCGGGCACGCAGGGGATGCGCAACCACGCCAAGACCGACCGCATGCTGGGCATCGCGCTGGATCAGAAGCTGCCCGTCGTGTTGTTTGCCGAGGGCGGAGGCGGCCGACCGGGCGACACCGACATGCCCATCGTGGCCGGCCTGCATGTCAGCACGTTCGCCAGCTACGCACGTCTGTCGGGCCAGGTCCCGGTGATCGGCATCGTCAGCGGCCGTTGCTTCGCGGGCAACGCGGCGCTGCTGGGCTGCAGCGATGTGATCATCGCCACGCGCAGCAGCAACATTGGCATGGGCGGCCCGGCCATGGTCGAAGGCGGTGGCCTTGGGGTCTTCAAGCCGGAGCAGATCGGTCCCGGCAGTGTGCAGCACCGCAACGGCGTGATCGACATCCTGGTCGAAGACGAGGCGCGCGCGGTGGCAGCCGCGCGGCATTACCTGTCGTTCTTCCAGGGCCGCACCCGCGACTGGATCACGCCCGATCCGCTGGCCTTGCGCACCATGGTGCCTGAGAACCGTTTGCGCGTGTACGACACGCGCGCCGCCATGGCCGGCATCGTGGACGCTGGCAGCCTGCTGGAGTTGCGCACCGGCTTTGGTATCGGCATCCACACCGCGCTGGCGCGCATCGAAGGGCGGCCGGTCGGCCTGATGGCCAACAACCCGCTGCACCTGGGCGGTGCCATCGACGCCGACGCGGCCGACAAGGCGGCGCGCTTCATGCAACTGTGCAACGCCCACGGCCTGCCGCTGGTCAGTCTGGTTGACACGCCGGGCTTCATGGTGGGCCCGGACATTGAAGAGAAGGCCCAGGTGCGCCATGTGAGCCGCCTGTTCGTCACCGCGGCCAGCCTGCGCGTGCCCTACTTCAGCATCGTGCTGCGAAAGGGCTACGGCCTGGGCGCCATGGGCATGACCGCTGGCGGCTTTCACGCGCCGGTGTTCAACGTCGCCTGGCCCACCGGCGAGTTCGGTGCCATGGGGCTCGAAGGCGCAGTCCGGCTGGGTTACCGCAAAGAGCTTGAAGCGGTGCCTGAAGGCCCGCAGCGCCAGGCGCTGTACGACAAACTGGTCGCGCAGCAGTATGCCAACGGCTCGGCCCTGAACATGGCCGCCACGCTGGAGATCGACGCGGTGATCGACCCGGCCGACACGCGCGTCTGGCTGGCGCGCGGACTGGCGTCGAGTCGGGTGAGGGAGCGGACCGCCGGTTTTGTCGACACTTGGTAGCCGGCGCAGCGGCTTGCGGCGTCGGTGTGCGCGCGTCCGGCTACCGTGCTAAGCTGACAGGTTCGATTGCGCGGCCGTCTGGCCGGCGCTTCTCTCATGAACAAGGAGACACCCATGCCCGGCCTGCTGCCCCACGTCGATCCCGACGGCCTGCTCGAATTCTCCGTGGTCTACACCGACCGCGCGCTCAACCACATGTCCAAAAGCTTCCAGGGCGTCATGAAGGACATCTCCGGCATCCTGAAAGAGGTCTACCATGCCCGCAGCGCCGTGCTGGTGCCGGGCAGCGGCACCTTCGGCATGGAGGCGGTGGCGCGCCAGTTCGCCGGCGACAAGAAGGTGCTGGTCATTCGAAATGGCTGGTTCAGCTACCGCTGGACGCAGATCTTCGACATGGGCCGGATCCCGGCCGAGGCCACCGTGCTCAAGGCCCGCCGCATCGGTGAAGGCAAGCAGGCGCCGTGGGTGCCGGCGCCGATTGCCGAGGTCGTGGCCACGATCCGCGAGAAGAAGCCCGACGTGGTGTTTGCCCCGCATGTGGAAACCGCCAGCGGCATGATCCTGCCGGATGACTACCTGCGCGCGGTGGCCGATGCCGTGCATGAGGTCGGCGGCCTGTTTGTGCTCGACTGCATTGCGTCTGGCGCGATGTGGGTCGACATGCAGGCGACCGGCGTGGACGTGCTGGTTTCCGCGCCGCAGAAGGGCTGGAGCAGTTCCCCCTGCTGCGCCATGGTCATGCTCAGCGAGCGCGCTCGCGCGGCCATTGACGGCACCACAAGCTCCAGCTTCGCCTGCGACCTCAAGAAGTGGCTGCAGATCATGGAAACCTACGAAGGCGGTGGCCACGCCTACCACGCCACCATGCCGACCGACGCGCTCACCCGCCTGCGCGAGGTGATGAAGGAAACCCGGGCCTACGGCTTCGAGAAGGTGCGCGCCGAACAGATCGAACTCGGCGCCAAGGTGCGTGCGCTGTTCGAGAGCCGGGGCATCCCCAGTGTGGCGGCCGAGGGCTACAAGGCGCCGGGCGTGGTGGTGAGCTACACCACCGACCCGGAGGTCCACAACAGCAAGAAATTCCTGGCCGAAGGCCTTCAGACCGCCGCAGGCGTGCCGCTGCAGTGCGACGAACCGGCCGACTTCATGACCTTCCGCGTCGGTCTGTTCGGGCTGGAAAAGTGGCACCACGTCGATCGCACCGTGGCCCATCTGGCCGCCGCGCTGGACCGGCTCGGCATCGAGCAGCCGGACAAGGTCGCGGTAGCGGCCTGAACCGGATCGTTCCACCCTGGGCCTCCTTGCGGGGCCCTTTTTCATTCAGGAGGCCCTCATGTCCATCTCCATGTATTCGGCCAGCGTGCCGGTTTTCCGCGCCCTGCTGGAACATCTTGACCATTTTCTTGACAAGGGCCTCGCCGATGCCGAAGCCCGCAAATACGACCCGATCGTGCTGGCCCAGAGCCGGCTGGCGCCGGACATGCTGCCGCTGGCGCGCCAGGTCCTGATCGCCTGCGACGCGGCCAAGCTCTGCGCGGCGCGGCTGGCCGGTATGGAGGCGCCGACGTTCGACGACACCGAAACCACGCTGCCCGAGCTGAAGGCTCGTATCCGCAAGACGCTGGATTTTCTGGCCACCGTGGCGCCGGACCAGATCGACGGGACCGAGGACAAGGACATCACCTTCCCCGTGGGTCGCGAAGGCACGCGCACGATGAAGGGCGAAGCCTACCTGAAGCACTGGGCCACGGCGAACGTGTATTTCCACGTCACCACCGCTTACGCCATCCTGAGGCACAACGGGGTCAAACTGGGCAAGGTGGACTTTTTGCTGGGGAACCAAGCCCCCGTCTGAAGTCCCCTGGCTGGGCGCTCAGAAACGTTCCAGCTCCGGGTGCTTGATCTGCCCGCCGCGCACCAGCATCTTGCCGTACTCGGCGCAGCGGTTCAGCGTCGGGATCACCTTGCCGGGATTGAGCAGACCCTTGGCGTCAAAGGCCCGCTTGACGCCGAAGAACTGCTCGTTTTCCTCCGCGGAAAACTGCACGCACATGCTGTTGAGTTTCTCGATGCCGACGCCGTGCTCACCGGTCACGGTGCCGCCCATGGCCACGCTGGTTTCCAGGATCTCGGCGCCGAACAGCTCGCAGCGGTGCAGCTGGTCCGGGTCGTTCGCATCGAACAGGATCAGCGGGTGCAGGTTGCCGTCGCCGGCGTGGAACACGTTGGCGCAGCGCAGCTGGTACTTCTTCTCCATCTCCGCAATGGCCAGCAGGATGTCGGCCAGGCGCTTGCGCGGAATGGTCGAATCCATGCACATGTAGTCGGGGCTGATGCGCCCGCTGGCCGGAAAGGCGTTCTTGCGCCCGCTCCAGAACTTCAGGCGCTCGGCCTCGTCGCGGCTGACGGCAATCGCCGTGGCGCCGCAGCGGCGCAACACCTCGCTCATGCGGCCGATTTCTTCTTCCACCTCCTCGGGTGTGCCGTCGCTTTCGCAGAGCAGGATCGCCGCGGCGCTCAGGTCGTAGCCCGCGTGCACGTAGTCCTCCACCGCCGCCGTCATGGGCTTGTCCATCATCTCCAGCCCGGCCGGGATGATGCCGGCGGCGATGACGGCTGCCACCGCGTCACCGGCCTTGCGGATGTCGTCGAAGCTGGCCATGATGCATCGCGCCAGCAGGGGCTTGGGCACCAGCTTGACCGTGACTTCTGTCGTGACGGCCAGCATGCCCTCGCTGCCGATGACGAGGGCCAGCAAGTCGTAGCCGGGCGCATCCAGCGCCTCGCTGCCGAACTCCACCGCCTCGCCCTCGATCGTGAAACCCTTGACGCGCAACACGTTGTGCACCGTCAGGCCATATTTCAGGCAGTGCACGCCGCCGGCGTTCTCGGCGACGTTGCCACCGATGGTGCAGGCGATCTGGCTCGACGGGTCAGGCGCGTAGTACAGGCCGTGCGGCGCGGCCGCTTCGCTGATGGCCAGGTTGCGCACGCCGCCTTGCACCACGGCGGTCCGGCTCACCGGGTCCACCTTGAGAATGCGGTTGAACTTCGCCAGGCTCAGCGTGACCCCCATGGCGTGCGGCATGGCGCCACCCGACAGCCCGGTGCCGGCACCACGCGCCACCACCGGCACGTCCAGGCCATGGCAGGTTTTCAGCACCGCCTGCACCTGCTCATCCGTCTCGGGCAGGGCCACCACCAGCGGGCGCTCGCGGTAGGCGGTCAGGCCATCGCATTCGTAGGGGGTGGTGTCTTCGGGCGTGTAGAGGATGGCGTGGGCGGGCAGCACGGCTTGCAGGGCCGCGACCACGGCCTGTTGTCGGGCGGCACGCGCCTGGCGGGCGGCCGGGCTTGAATCGGTGGCGGTATTCATGCGCCAACTCTACGCCAGTCAGCGGCTCGCGGGGTGAGGTTTTTTGCAGGCTTTGTTGAAAGGCGCCCGGATGGCAAGGGCAAACCGATATGGCTCAGGCCACGCTTTTCTTGAGCCACTCAGCAAACGCGGCGCACTCCCAGCGGTCCAGCGCGCCGGTGCGCCAGCACAGGTAGTGGGCATGCGGACTCGGGATGGCGCGCGGCCAGATCCGCTCCAGAGAGCCGTTCTCGATCCACGGAGCGCCCAGCTTCAGGCGGATCAGGCCGATGCCCAGGCCCTGGGCGGCGGCGTCGCACATCAGGCCGATGTCGTTGAACGAGGAGCCGTCCACTGGCTCGGGCCAGTCCAGGCCGTGCGCGGCAAACCAGGTGCGCCAAGGCTCCAGCGGGCTGCGCAGCAGGGCGGCGGACTTCAGGTCCTCCGGGTTGTCAAAGGGGCCGTTCTCGCGGATGTAGGCGGGCGAGGCCAGCGGGGTGATCTCGTCCTTCATCAGGCAGATGTGCTCCACGTCAGCATAGCGGCCGGTGCCGAAACGCACGGTCAGGTCGGCGTCTTCGGCCACCACGTCCAGCAAGGGGATGCTGACCTGCAGCGTGATGTCGATCTCGGGGTAGGCCTCCAGGAAGGAGCGCAGGCGCGGCATCAGGATCGAGCGCGAGAAGGTCGGCGTGACCGCAAGCTTGAGTTTTCGCTTGCCCGGCGCTGAGGCCGCGCCGGGGAATTTCTGCAGGCTGGTCAGGCCTTCGCGCACATGGGCCAGGTATTCGCTGCCTTCGGTGGTCAGGGAAAAGTCGGCCCGGCCGAACAACGGGGTGCCGATGGTCTGCTCCAGCTGCTTGACCCGGTGGCTCACGGCGCTGGGCGTCACGCACAGTTCCTCGGCGGCCTGGGTCACGCTGCGCAGGCGCGCCAGCGCCTCGAAGGTCAGCAGGCATTGGATGGGGGGTATGCGCATCGCTATTTGAAGATCACGGTCTTGTGGCCGTTGACCAGGATGCGGTGCTCGCTGTGCCATTTCACCGCGCGCGCCAGCACCTGGCTTTCGGTGTCGCGGCCCATGGCGGTCAGGTCTTCGACGGTCTTGCTGTGGTCCACGCGGGCCACGTCCTGCTCGATGATCGGGCCTTCGTCGAGGTCAGCCGTCACGTAGTGGGCAGTGGCGCCGATCAGTTTCACGCCGCGGTCGTGCGCCTGGTAATAAGGCTTGGCGCCCTTGAAGCTGGGCAGGAAGCTGTGGTGGATGTTGATGGCACGCCCGGCCAGCTTGCGGCACAGGTCGTCGCTGAGGATCTGCATGTAGCGCGCCAGCACCACCAACTCGGCCTCTTCGTTCTGGATGATCTCGAACTGCTTCGCTTCGGCCTGGGCCTTGTTGTCCTTGTTCACCACGATGTGGTGGAAGGGCACGTTGTAGCTGGCCGCCAGCTGGTAGAAGTCGCGATGGTTGCTGATGATGGCGCGGATGTCCAACGGCAGCAGGCCGCTTTTCCAGCGGAACAGCAGGTCGTTGAGGCAATGCCCCTCCTTGCTGACCATCAGCACCGTGCGCATCGGCTGGGCGGTGGCGTGCAGACTCCATTGCATCGCGAACGGCTCGGCGAAGAAGCGCAGCTGCAGGCGCAGGTCCTCGTGCGTGACCTGGTCGCAGGCGAACTGCACGCGCATGAAGAACAGGCCGGTGCCGTGGTCGTTGTACTGGGCGGCTTCCTCGATGTTGCCGCCGCGCTCCAGCAGGAAACCGGAGACGGCATGCACGATGCCCGTTCGGTCGGGGCAGGACAGGTTCAGGACGTAGGCGTGATTCATAACGCCCGGATTGTCGCAGGACGGGCGCTTGGCGGCGGCGGCCTCAGCGGGCCGGTGCCGGCGGAGGCTTCAGCTCGGCGCAGTAGTCCTTCGGCGGCACGGCCGGGGTCAGCCAGAGCGCATCGGCGGCGGGCTGCCCGCCATCGACCCCCGACGGCGGCATCGGGTTCAGCGCCAGCACGCTGACGCGGACCCCGTGGCCGAGGTGGGTCGGCACACCCAGCGCGCGGTCGACATGGCCGTTGCCAGCAATCAGCAGCACGGTCTTGCCGGGTTGCCGCGCGGCCAGCACGGTGCGGGCCATCGTGGCGTCGCGGGCCAGTTGCACCCGTGCCATGGGCACGATCTGGCGCTCCGGTAGCAGCCCGCAGTGCCCTTCGCGGATGTTTTCCTGCTGTTTTTGCCATGATCCCGGCGTCAAATGGTCATCAAGCGCTATGGATTGCATAGCGTTCCGGATCTCGGTCGGCGGCAGGTTCGCCCCCAGCACCGGCACGCCGGCGCGCACGGCGCCCATCACGGCGGGGCCGTAGGCGGCCCAGGGCCAGCTGGCGTCGCGCCACTGCAGGGCCTCGCGCACCTGGGTGTCGCTGGCGTTCGGGGGCAGGCCCGCGGTGCTGCGGCCCTGCTCGGCCATCTCCAGCGCCAGCGCGGCCAGCCGCCCACGCCCGGCCAGCGCCTGCACCACGGCGGTTTGCAGCTGCTGGTGCTCCGGCGCGTCGTGCTGCTCGCCCATCAGGAGAATCTCTGCCGGCAGCAAGGGCTCCAGCTGGCGCCAGACCGTGGCGGGGTCCGGCGTGGCCGGCCCGGTGGCGGCGAATGCCCTGGACGCCACGGCCGCCGGTCCGGCCGGTGGCGCGGCGCAGGCCGTCAGCAAGGGGACCAGCAGCGCGGCGATGACAGCCATTCGACAGTTCATCACGCCATACTAAGCCCACCCGAGCCCGACCGCATGCGCCTGCCATTTCTCCTTCGTGTTGCCTTGACCCTGTTGTTGGCGCTGGGCGCGGCCGGGCTGTGCGTGGCGCTGCACACGCCGCTGCCCTGGATGATCGGACCGCTGCTGGCCACGGCGCTGGCGTCGATGGCCGGGGCACCGACCGAAAGCTGGACGCCGCTGCGCAACAGCGGGCAGTGGGTGATCGGCGCGGCGCTGGGCCTGTACTTCACGCCGCAGGTCACGGCCCTGGTCGCCAGCCTGTGGTGGGCCATCGTGCTGGCCATTGCCTGGGCGCTGCTGCTGGGCCTGGGTTTTGCTGCCGTGCTGTACCGCGTGCACGCGCCGCGCCTGGCCGGCATCGACCGCCCGACGATGCGGGCCACCGCCTACTTCGCCGGGGCGGTGGGCGGGGCGTCGGAAATGACGCTGCTGGCCGAGCGCGCGGGCGCACGCACCGACCTGGTGGCTGCCGCCCACAGCCTGCGCCTGATGGTCGTGGTGCTGGCGATCCCCTTCGGGCTGCAGGCGTTCGGGCTGACCGGCATCGACGCCCTGCCCGCCGGATCCCGGGTGGTGCAGCCCCTGGGGCTGGCCGTACTGGGCGCCTGCACCGGCGTCGGCGCGCTGCTGATGCGCCGCCTCGGCCGTGCCAACCCCTGGTTCATGGGCGCGCTGTTGGCAGCCATGGGGCTGACCATGGCGGGCATCACGCTGTCGGCGATTCCGGTGGCGCTGTCCAACGCGGCCCAGCTGGTGATCGGCGTGAGCCTGGGCGTGCGCTTCACCGCCGGTTTCCTGCACACGGCGCCGCGCTGGCTGGCTTCAGTGGCGGCGGGCACGGGGTTGATGATGGGGCTGTGCGCGGGGTTTGCGTGGCTGCTGGCCAAAGGCACCGGCCTGCACCCGGTCACGCTGCTGCTGGGCACCGCGCCGGGCGGCATCACCGAGATGTCGATCACCGCCAAGGTGCTGCAGCTTGGCGTGCCGGTGGTCACCGCGTTTCAGGTGTGCCGGCTGGTGGCGGTGCTGCTGCTGACCAACCCGCTGTGGTACGCCCTGCAAGCCCGTCGGGCCCGCGCGTCGGGACATTGAGCCGCCGCTCTGGCGCGGCTCAGTGCCGGAAGGTGCCTTCGCGGGTCACGATCGACAGGTCGACGAAGTTCAGGCCGGTGTGCTGCTCGCGCGTGTAGACCGCGCGCAGGCCGTTGAGATCCAGGCTGGCGTTGGCCAGCCCGGCCAGGAAGCTCTCCCGCGTCGGCTCCGGGCCTGCCAGCCGCAGCGCGGCCACCAGCGCCTTGGCCGTCACATAGCCTTCCAGGCTGCCGTAGGAAAACTCGCGCCCCGGCTTCTGCTTGCTGAACTCTTCCTGGTATTCGCGGGTGATGGCGGTCTTGCGCTCCCACGGGCTGGGCACCACCTGCGTGAACACCATGCCGTGCGCCAGCGGCCCCAGGTGCTTGGCCATCTGGGCCGAACCGGAGTTGACCCCGTAGAAGGTCGTTGCCAGCGCTTTGCCGCGTGACCGGCGGATCAGCTTTTCATAGACGCCCGGCGAGCCGTGGTTGAACACCACCTGCGCGGGTCTTCTCCAGCTGCCCGACCAGCTGGTCGATCTGGGCATCGCTGATGTCGGACTTGAACGGCAGATCGGCCACCAGCTCCATGCCGAGCTCGTCGCACAGCAGCTTCACGTTGGCCAGATGCTGCTGCCCGGTCTCGGAGTCGGAGCGCATGAAGCCCACCCGCGTGGCGCCGATGCTCTTGCCGTAGGCCAGCAGCGCCCGGAACTCCTCGCGGTGCTCCGCCCGCACCGGGAACACCAGTGGCTGGTGCGGCCGGCGCAGGGTCGGCGAGCCGGCGATCGGCCCGAAGAACGGCACCTTCAGGTCGACCGCCGCCTTCATCACGGCCGTGGACGGTCCGCCTTCGATCGAACCGAACAGGATGAACACCTTGTCCTGCTCGACGAGCTGGCGGGCGTTGGCCTCGGCCTGCGCGGCCTTGTTGTCATCGTCCAGCGTCTTGAGAACCACCTGGCGGCCATTCACGCCGCCGCGGCCATTGATGAGGGCCAGGTAAGCCTGGATGCCTTCCTGCACCGACACGCCGTAGTCGTTCTTGCCGCCTTGCAGCGTGATGTTCTGGCCGATCAGCAGCTGGCCTTTGGTGACGCCATCGGCCGCCACTGCCCACGACAGGGTCAGGGCCAGGCAACCGGCAAGCAGGCGGGGCAGGAGGCGGTTCATGTCGGTTTTCCTTCGGGTTTTGTTGTCCGGCGCGGGCGGGCATTGCACCAGCCGGAAATTCTAGGGACCGAAGCGCGTGATTGCCTGACGAAAACGCAAGCAAGGGCGGAAAAACCGGAACGATGCCCGGAACGGGCGGAAAACGGCCCTCAGTGCACCAGCACCGGGTGCTGGGCCAGCCCGCTGTAGCTCTCCAGCGTGTCCTCGACCTCTTCCTGGGTGGGCGTGTTGACCTGCCAGGCCACGATCTTCTGCTGGAACATCTCCGCCCAGGAGCCGTCGAGGTAGACCTCTTTGCCCCGGCGCTTGTCAACAATCTCGAAGCCGTGGCGGGCCAGCACCGGCTCGCTGGATTCGGGGGCGTCCTCGCCCGGGGCATTGGCCAGCACGTGCATCACGGCAAAGGTGTCGGAGTCGTAGAGGGTATGCATGGGTTCATTCTCCTTTACTGTTGGCTCCCAGATTGCAACATTCGGGCCAGTTTCAAGGCTTGAGGGCCGCTTTGGTGCCGGTTCACCACACTTTGCCCGGTCCGGGGCCTCAGTCGGGCTTGCCGGCGGGCTCGCTCGTGCGCAGCTTCTGGTCCACGAAGTCCCCGTTGGCCTGCGTCACCCGGATGCGCACCGGCAGGTAATTCAGCGAGGGCGCGATCCACAGCTCCAGCCGCGTGTCGTATGGGCGCCGTGGTGCGCGGGTGAACTTGTAAGTGATCACTTCGCCGGCCGGCAGCGTCAGGCGCTCTTCACCTTCGGCGGCGATGATCCAGGGCTCGGCCTCGCGGGTGCTCACTGTCTGCAGGGTGAAGCGGTTGCCGGCCGCCATGCGGCTCGGGTCGGCGGCCATCAGGGCGGGGATCTGCAGGAACAGGCTGAGCCGGTCCTGGGCGCCGGGCAGCAGCACGGCGTCGGGCGTGTTGGCGCTGAAGGTGATGCGCCCGGTCTCGCGGTTGAAATGCGCCGCCTGCTCGCCGCGCCATTTGTCGGCATACCGACGCGGCGCCAGCCCTTGCGGCGTGAGGTCGCCCTCGCTGGTCTGCGAGCGCGAGCCGATCAGGAAAGCGCTGACCGACAGCAGCAGGTGGTAGCGCTGGCCGTCCTGGCGCCAGAGCACCTCGCCGCGCGCGGTGTACTGCAGGCTGCGCGCCTGGCCTTCGAGGTTGTAGAGCAGCCGCACCGAGGCGGGCACCGATGCCGTGAGGGTGGCGCCGTTCACCGGTGGGGGCTCGCTGGGCGCCGACGCGGCGGCGGCAGGGGCCGATGCCGCCGCCTGCGGGGGCGACACATCGGCACTGGCGGTGGCTGCATCTGCTACTGAATCAGTAGCTGTAACTGACCGTTCTGCGCTGGGATCTGGCAGATTTGACTGAAAAACCGGCGCAGCGGGCGGATTTTCCGTCGTGGCGGCGGGTTTGGGCGGCCGGGGCGGCTTCGGGGCCTTGGGCGCGGCCGGCGGACGGGGTGGTGGCGTGGGCGCAGGTTCGGCCACCGGGGGCGGCGGCACGGTGCGGGTGCTCATCGCCACGGCCGGCGGCGGCCCGTCGCCCGGGCTCAGCGACAGCGAGGCCTCCTGCAGCACGAGCGCGTGGGCGATCAGCACCAG
>Ga0208938_1001662_pt1 | contig 12590 bp, 7 predicted proteins | sample AD_UKC125_MetaG_FD_184434 | JGI IMG/M metagenome (GOLD analysis project Ga0208938, IMG submission 184434) | Active sludge microbial communities of municipal wastewater-treating anaerobic digesters from USA - AD_UKC125_MetaG (SPAdes) (version 2) | ecosystem: Engineered > Bioreactor > Anaerobic >... | reverse complement strand
TTTACTTTGGGACAATAATATTTCAATTTGGAAAAGCATTTCTGGTGATAAAGGATGGAGTTTAACCGGAAATGCAGGAACTGATGTTTCAAAGAATTTTATTGGAACTACTGATTTTCAGGATGTAGTTTTTAAAAGATTCAATTTTAAAGCTGGACTAATTGGGGCAACCAATACATCGTTTGGAAGTGTTTCTCTTTTTAATGACCCAACTGGCATACGAAATTCAGCATTTGGTGTCGGTAGTTTACATTTAAATTCAATAGGGAATGAAAACACAGGATTAGGGTTCAATGCCTTAGCATTTAATTCTACAGGTAATTTTAATACTTCAGCTGGAGCTTTATCATTAAATTTAAACACTACTGGGAGTGAAAATACAGCTGCTGGAGCGTATGCTTTGCATTCGAATACAACAGCAAATTATAATGCTGCTTTCGGAACCAATGCTTTAAGATTTAATACGACTGGCGAGGAAAATACGGCATTGGGGGCTTATGCATTAATGAATAATTCTGGTGGTTTTGAAAACACAGCAATTGGAACCAGTGCTTTAAGAGCTAATTTGATGGGGCAATATAATGTTGCTGTTGGTAAAAGAGCTTTATTTAGTTCTACAATAGGAGAAGGGAATACCGCAGTAGGCTATCATTCTTTATATTTAAATGTAGGAGATTATAACGTGGCAATTGGCTCATCTGCATTAAGAAATTGTACTTACGGGAATGGGAATGTAGCAGTAGGAAGAGAAGCACTTTTTTATAACACTGGGTACGGAAATGTAGCCTTAGGTGATAGAGCTCTTTACTATCTTGAATCAAATAGTAGCGCTAATGTTTGTATTGGAGACTGGTCTGGTGCTGGATTGCGAACAGGTATTTCAAATACATGTATTGGTGGTTCTTGTGGAGGATTGGTAAGTTCTGCAAATTCTTCTAATTTTAGTTGTTTTGGATATAATTCTGGAGAGGTTGGTGGAAATTCTAACACTATTGAACTCGGAAACACCAGTGTAAGCTGGATTGGTGGACAAGTTGGTTTCTTTAATTATAGCGACGGTCGTATCAAGAAAAATGTTCAGGAAAATGTGCCAGGATTAGCTTTTATAACAAAACTTCGCCCAATAACTTACCATTTTGACCTTCATAAACAAAATGAAATGGTTTATAAGGACCAAAAACAAGAAACTTGGGAAGGGAAATACGATTTAGAAAAAGAACTCCAAACAGGTTTTATTGCTCAAGAAGTTGAGGAAACCGCCAAAAAAATTGGGTTCGAATTTAATGGTGTAAGAGCTCCAAAACATGACAAAGATTTGTATAGTGTGCAATACGCTTCTTTTGTTGTCCCGTTGGTAAAAGCCGTTCAAGAGCAACAAGTAATCATAGAATATCAAAACTCCAAAATCCAATTGCTTGAGGATCGATTAAAAGCATTGGAAGAAAAATTAAGTAAGTAGTTTTTTCGAATTGGCTTGGGATTATTTTCAAATAATTCTGAGCCTTTTTTATTTTGAAAGTTTCAAAGTGATGGTTGTTCCTTCATTTAACTTTGATTCAACAAAAATTTCACAATCAATGGCTTTTGCCAAATCGCGTATCAAATGCAAACCCAAACCGGTTTTGATGCCCACTACAACTTTTTCGTCGTACAAGGCTTTAAATTTTTCTAGACTTGCTCCAGGACCATTGTCATGAATTGATAAATGAACTTTTTCATTCTCACTCCAAGCTTTCCAAATAATAGTTGGATTTTGAGTTGAGGTAAAAACATTTATAGCATTACTCGTTAGGTTTCGAACAATGGTTTTTAGATAATCTTCGTCAGTAAAGACTTGAATGTTTTCGTTGTTTTCAAAAGATATTTTTACATTTTCATTAGTTGAAAAATGATTTTTGATGTCTTTAAATAAAAAATTGATTGCAAAAGATTTAGGTTGAGGTCTAAAATTTTCCATCTGACTTTTGCTCCATTGCAAAATATCTTCCATAGAGTTAAGCAAATTCTCGGCACTGTGCATGGTTTTGGTTTGCATGCGTTCAGTATTTTCGTTATCTAAAAGTTCTGGGCTTTCTTTTTGCAACTGTAAAAAATTAATCAAATTGATAACTGGTCCGCGTAAATCGTGATTTAATATACTGAAAAACCTAGTTTTTGCTTTATTTGCTTCGTCGAGTTCAGTATTTAATAGTTGTAGCTTTTTGTTGGTTCTTTTACGGTTTCTGCTTTGATAATAAAGTAAACTTCCAATAATTCCCATCAATAAAATTCCGGCAATAAAAAAGTATGTTTGTCGTTGCTTATTTTCTAATGTGATTTTGTTTAATTCAATTTCTTTTTCGGCTATAGTTAGTTGTTTTTTTTGAGCCTTTTTTTCAAGACTTTCATTTTTTAGTTCGGATTGAGTTTTTAAATAGTTTAATCTAACTAAATCACGTTCTTTGTTGCTTTCGTTTAGTTTTAGTTTGTTGAATTCTAATAATAATTGTTGACGTTTGATATTTTCATTGTCAAGAAGTTGTTGGGTTTTGTATTTTTCTTCTTTAGTATCAAATTCATACTGAATTTCAAGTCTTGAAATTTGTTTTCTGTTAGCTTCGTTATCAATAGTCTCTTTAGTGTCGATGTATTTTTTAAAATAATAATACGCACTATCTGAATTTCCTTTTTTTTCAAAAACCTCACTTAAACCGTTGTAGGATTGTTTCTGTAAATCGATTACATCAATTTGTTTTGAAATCTTGTTCGATTTTTTAAAATAATCAAGAGCTTCTTCTAAATTGTTTTGCTTTAAATAATATTCTCCGATTCCTTGATAATTAACGGCAATTCCTTTGTTGTTTTTAAGCTCTTCGTTGATTTTCAGAGCTTTCATGTGGTTTTCATAAGAATCGTCATATTTTTTTTGCTCGCTGAATACATTGGCAATATTTCCATATTCTCGGGACATTCCTAATTTGTCATTACTTTCGATATTTTTATTTAAAGCTTGAGTAAAAAACTCCAAAGCGTTGTTATACTTCTTTTGATTGAAATAAACGTTTCCAATATTGCTTAAACTTGATGCTATACCAGCAGCATAATTTGCTTTATTATGAATGTTTAATGCTTCGTTGAAGTGCTTTAAAGCCAGATCATAGTTTTTGAGTTCGCTGTAAATAATGCCCATATTGCCATAGGCCAAAGCTGAATATTTTGAAGCATTTGTTTTTTTGGCATTGCGAATAGAAGTTTGATAAAATTTTAGAGCTTCGGGATATTGGTTTTGAACCAATTTTATAGAGCCTAAATTAGAATTGCAGATGATTATTCCGGCGTTGTTTTTAATCTCCGTAAATGCGGTTAAAGATTTAGAGAAATATTTTTCGGCATTTTTATAATCGCCTGTAGAAAAAAATGAAGCACCTTGAAGCTTATAGGACTCGGCAACTCCTTTTTTAAAATTTATTTTTTCAGAAAGTAACAAAGCGTCAATTGCAAATTGCTTCATTTTTTCAGGGTTGCGTCCAGCATTTGCCATTGATAACTTGAGAAGTGTAACCACTTTTAAGGTATCTTGTTTAGTGTTTTTTTGGAGTTCAAGTGTTAGCTCATCAATTGATTTTGAAGTCTGACCAAAAGAATTAAAAGAAAACAATAAAAGCAGTAGGCAGATGTAGAATTTCATATCAAACTATTTGTAATTTCTTTATAACTTCTACCGATTGGAATTTTGAAACCGTTTTTCAATTCAATTTCTTGACTGCTTATTTTTTGAATGAATTGTTTTTGAACAGCATAGCTGCGATGAACCCGTATAAAGGATTGGAATTTTTCGTTCTGAAGCAGTTCTCCAAGGTTAGATAAAACACAATGTCTTTTTGTGTCAGTAATCAGAATAGTATAGTTTTTTAAGGCTTCAAGATAAACTATTTCATGAAGTTTTACCTTGATTTGTTCATGTCCGGTTTTTATAAAAACCACATCGCCGCCAAGAGTAGCTTCGAATAAACTGGCTTTAGTTCGGATCTCCATAAATTCTTCCAAGCGATGCATCATTTGTTCAAATCTCGGAAATTTAAATGGTTTGACAATAAAATCTAATGTTTGTAATTCAAATGTTTCTATAGCGCTTTCTGAATGTGATGAAATAAAAACACAAACAGGAATTTCTAATGCTTTTTTTCGCAATTCCAATCCAGATTTACCAGGCATTTCAATGTCTAAAAAGGCAACATCTACTGGATTATTTTCTAAAAAAGACAATGCACTTTCTGCCGTTTCAAAAATACCAGCGATTTGAAGAGAAGAAAACCGTTTTGCATAAGATACAACCAAAAGTTTGTCCATTTCGTCATCATCAACAATGATACATCTAAAAGGTTTCATATAAATGAATTTCTATTTCAAATATAAATAAATTTCATTCTAAAAAAATGTAGTTGGTGTATTTATATTGTCGTTCGTCCTTTTATCGTTTTTTGGTTTTTGATTGTTGGTCAAATTTGTAGTGCTTAAATACTAACTACTTAAAAAATATAAATATGAAAAGGTTTTATACTCATTTAACTTTTCTGCTATTTTTTTCTATTGCATATACACAAGTAGGAATTAATACCACAACACCAGCGGCACAATTAGAAATTAAATCTAGCAATCAAGTAACACCAGCTAACAACGATGGAATTATCATCCCAAAAATTGATGCTTTTCCAGTAACCAATCCGACAGCAGCACAAAACAGTATGATGGTTTATTTAACCACAACTTCAGCAGGTAAATCCCCTGGATTTTATTATTGGGATAATGCAACAACAAGTTGGAAAGGTGTCGGCGAAAATCCTGATGCTGATTTCTACAAAACAGGAACCACTGTTCCTCCATATTTAAATAGTGATGGAATGTATCATATAGGAAATGTTGCAATAGGCAAAAATACAGCTGCAGTAAAATTAGATGTCGAAGAAACAAGCAGTAGCATCAGCTCGGTTTTAAATCTTAATCATTCAAATCCATCAAGTTTCGGGACAACGTATGCAGTCAAAACATTACTGAGTACGACTCAACCAGCGGGAATATTGGTTGGCACACAAAATTATATAACAGTTGCAAATGCGGCAAAAGGATTTGGAAACGAAAACCTTGTTAATGGCACAAGTTCCGATGAAGTTAGCTGTACTAGTAATCGGATGATTGTTGATGGTACAGGAATAAAATCAGGAACAACTAATTTCATTGGTGGCTCTTCAACAGGTACAGTAAATGGAGTAAACAATTTAATGACCAATGTTACTTCAATAGAACAAAATGGAATTAGAACTCAATTTAATTCAAGTAACAATGCATCTGAAAATGGAGTGCTAAATTTTTTGGCAGGAACAGGTAACGGAGATAAATCGGGAATAAGAAATTCAATAACCAATACAGGAAGTGGAATACATTATGGAACATACAGCTATTTTACTGGCACTGGAACAGGTACTCAATATGGTTCGTGGAATAGGATTGATGTTACTGGTGCTGGCGATAAGTACTGTTCATATAACCTTATTCCAACAACTGCTGGAGGTGTACAATATGGTGTTTATTCTAATGTTTTAAAAGCGACTGGATATTCAGGTTATTTTTTAGGAAGATTTTCAATAGGGACGACAACAGCTAATAATTATATATTACCCGCATCACGAGGCACGGCAAACCAAATTATGCAAACGGATGCAACAGGAAATGTAACATGGCAAAATCCAACCTCTTTTGCTTGGAGTGTAACAGGAAATTCAGGAACAAGCCCAACAACCAATTTTATAGGGACAACTGATGATAATGATGTAGTTTTTAAAAGAAACAACATACGTTCAGGATTATTAAATTCTTCAGACAATAATACATCTTTTGGAGTTGAAGCTTTAAACCCTACATCAGTGGGAGGTTTAAACACTGCCATAGGTTATCGAGCTTTAGCAACTAATACCTCTGGCAGTGGTAATTCTGCCATTGGTGACCGTGCTTTAGCAGCTAATACATCTGGTGGTGGAAATAATGCTTTTGGATATTTATCACTTACAGGAAATACTACAGGAATACAAAACAATGCTCATGGTTCGGAAGTATTATTAAGCAATACAACTGGAAGCTATAACTCTGGTTTTGGATACAGAGCTTTAAATGGGAATAATGGAAATTACAATTCGGCTTTTGGAAATGCCTCTTTATTGGGTAATAAAATAGCTAGTAATAATGTGGCGGTTGGTTATAGGGCTTTGGGATTACAAAATTTTGATAATGGAGGCATTGCTTACGATAGTAATAATGTAGCCATTGGGGTTGATGCATTACTTAATAATAACCCCACAAATACGATTAACGGAACTCGTAATACTGCTGTAGGGAACTTTTCATTAAACATTAATTCTACAGGTCTAAGAAATACAGCACTAGGTTATAATACCCTAAATGGAATTACAACCGGAAATTATAATACTGCTATAGGGGCAAATGCCTACGTAGGAAGCAATTATTCAAATTCTTCTGCTATAGGTGACGGCTCTGCAATTACTGCTAGTAATCAAGTTCGTATTGGAGATACAGGAGTAAGTAGCATTGGCGGATATGCTAATTGGACTAATGTTTCTGATAAACGTTTTAAAAAGAATATACTAACAAATGTACCAGGTTTATCATTTATTACCAAACTAAAACCAGTAACCTACTTGCTAGATGTAGAAGCCATTAATAGTTTTTTAAAAATACCTGAAAATATTAGAAAACAGGATAGTGGAAAAATGAAAAACCAAGAAATTCAAACTGGATTTATTGCGCAAGAAGTAGAGCAAGCGGCTAAAGAAACTAATTTCGACTTCAGTGGCGTTGATAAACCTAAAAACGAAAATGATTTTTATGGCTTACGCTATGCAGAATTTGTTGTTCCACTAGTAAAAGCAGTACAAGAACAACAAATGATAATCGAAGCACAAAACAAAAAAATACAATCGCTTGAAGAACGATTAAAAAAAATAGAAGAAAAGTTGGGAAAGTAGTTTTTTAAGCAGAAATTGGTCTAACGAAAGTTAGGCCTTTTTTATTCAAAAATTTCAAATTATATTTGAATTATGAAGATAGAACAACAAAAAGAAATCATTTCAGGATTCAAACATTTGGAGCTTTTGGCAAACCAAGTGGTCGAAGGATTTATTTCTGGAATGCATAAATCACCGTTTCATGGTTTTTCTGCAGAGTTTGCAGAGCATAAGATTTATAATTCTGGCGAAAGTACTAAGAATATCGACTGGAAACTTTTTGCTAAAACAGATAGGTTATATTCAAAGCGATATGAAGAAGAAACTAATCTGAGATGTCACATAATAATTGACAACTCATCCTCAATGCATTATCCAAAGCTAAATTCCAATGAACTTTTTTTTAAAAACAAAATAGGATTTTCAGTTTTGGCTTCGGCTGTTTTGATGAATTTACTAAAAAAACAACGAGATGCCGTTGGATTAAGTGTTTATTCTGATACTTATGAGTATTATTCACCCGAAAAAGGTAGTGATCGTCACCACAGAATGCTACTCAACAAATTAGAGGAATTATTAGAAAGCCCAAAAAATTCAAAAAGCACAGACACAATTACATTTTTACATCAAATTGCTGAAAAGATTCATAGACGTTCTATGATTATTTTGTTTACAGATATGTTTCAAAATGGTGAAAAAGAAAAATTGTTCAATGCATTACAACATTTAAAACACAATAAACATAGAGTAGTTATTTTTCATGTGTATGACAGTAAATCCGAATTGCATTTCAACTACGATAATTCACCAAGAAAATTCATCGATTTAGAAACCAATATGGAAATAAATGTCTTTGCAGATAACATACAAGCAGAGTATGAAAAGAAAGTAAAAGAATATTTTCAAGAAATAGCGCTAACCTGTGCTCAAAACAAAATTAAATACGTTCCTGTAGCTGTTTCTGATGATTTTGAAAAAATACTAACAACATATTTGGTTGAAAAGCAAATGTTTGGCTAACCAAAAAGAATAATTATTCAAAAAATTAATAAAAAGTCTTGCAGATATAAAAAACCGTTGTATATTTGCAACCGCAATTAAGCGAAGGTTTGGTAGTTCAGTTGGTTAGAATACATGCCTGTCACGCATGGGGTCGCGGGTTCGAGTCCCGTCCAGACCGCTAAAATTGGGAAAGGTTTTCAGAAATGAAAACCTTTTTTGCCCAAAAAAGTATTTAAGATTAGTTGTGTTGTTTCGTTCCGAGAAATCGGAACAAAGGTTTAGTAGTTAGACCAATGAAAAGCTTTCCCATTTTTTGGGATGGCTTTTTTGTTTTATAAATGTTGTAATTGACTGAAAGTTTTTATATTAGCTGTGCTTTTCAATCAAAAACCAACAATATGAAAAAAAAATTACTTCTACTTTTAGTATTATTTACCTTTGTTAAAGGTTTTTCTCAAGGGTTTAATCAACCAACTGCTTTTAACAATGTTTGTGACGACTCCACTAACGATGGTATCGCTACTTTTTATTTAGGAGAAATATCTTATGAGATTTTAATGCAGCAAAATGCTCAAAATTTTGTTGTAACTCATCATCTTACACAAAGTGATGCGGCAAGTAATGCAAATCCTTTGCCTAATAGTTTCACAAATACAACTAATCCTCAATTGATTTTTGCTAGAATTCAAGACTTGACTACGTCTGAGGTGACAATAATGAATTACTATCTTACTGTAAACCCTGCGCCAAATGCATTTGGTACATCAATGGTAATTTGTTATGAGAATGCTAATACTTGTGTTGATCTAACACAGCTTGAGCCTTCATTACTTGACGGTTCAACGACAAACCAAATAGCTTTTTATGAAACCCAAACTGATGCTGAAATAGGAGCTAATCAGATAGCTAATGCAAGTTGTTATATGCCATTATCTCAAGCTGTTGCATATAGGATCACTAATTCTGTAACAGGTTGTTATTCAGTAGGAACAGTTAGTTTTATTTATGAAGATTGTGGCACTACAACATGTCCGATGCCAACAGTCACAGCTTATGATGTTACTCAAAACTCAGCTACAATAACATGGAATGGAACAGGAAATGAAGCTGGATTTGAAATTCAAGTGAATGGTGTGGCATTATCATCAGGAGTTACCAATCCGTTAGTTTTAACGGGTTTAAATTGTGGATCAATTTATACAGTTGCTATTAGAGCAAATTGTACGGATAACACTTATAGTCAATGGAATTATTTCACATTTTTAACTGAATATTGCCCTTCGCCAGGACAACCACAAAGTTATAGTCAATGTGTTGAAACTGGAGAACAAGCTTGTTTTAATTTGAATGAAAACGACGTAAATGTTCTTGGAACTTTAAATCCATCAAATTATACTGTTTCTTATTTTATGGATCAAGCTTGCACCATACCAGCGGTTTCACCATATTGTATGTCACAAGGATTTCAAATGCTTTTTTCGAAGGTTGAAAACAATTCAAACCCAAGTGAGGTTTATATAAATCAATTTTCTTTAAATGTATTTAATTTCACTTACATTCAAGCTACTTTGCAACCAATGGTTCAATGTGATGATAATAATGATCAACAAGTGATTTTTGATTTAACTACATCGCAAGCTCAAATAAATTCAACTAATACGTTAGAATTTTATACAAGTTCATTAGATGCTCAAAATCAAGAAAACCAGATTACAAATCCTGCTGCGTTTTCTGTGAGTACTATGAATACTAACCAAACAATTATTTTTATTAGAGAAATAATTGAAGGTGGATGTGATAATATTTACACAATGCCATTAACGGCTTCTTCAAATTGTAATAATGCTTCCAATTGTATTCAGGCAAATTCATTGTGCGCTTCTCTAGGAATACCATTTGCAAATACAATAAACTCAGCATCAGCAGGACAATTTGGATGTTTGTTTACTACACCAAATCCTACGTGGTTTTATTTACCAATTAGCCAAGCAGGTACGATAAATTTATTGATAACTCAAGGTACAGACCCAAATGTTTCTTCACCTAATTTAGATACTGATTACGTTGCTTTTGGACCATTTACAGATCCTGTAACTCCATGTTACAGTCAACTGATTGCTGGTAATATGGTAAGTTGCAGCTATTCCGCTTCTCCAACAGAAAATGTATTAATAAATAACGCGCAACCTGGACAATATTATTTGATTATGGTAACTAATTTCAGTAATCAACCAGGGTTTATAAAAATAGAAGAATTAGGAAGTTCATCAGCCGAGATTGATTGTACAGGAATGCGACTAAATGCTTTCCTTGACAGTAACAACAATGGTATTCAAGATACAGGTGAAAATAATTTTCCACTTGGTCAGTTTCATTATGAAATAAACAATAATGGTTCAGTTCACGATATCACTTCGCCTACAGGAATTTATAACATATACGATATTAATCCTAATAATTCTTATGACTTGAGTTATTCTATTAATTCATCTTATGCGTCGATGTATTCAATCTCAACTGCCAATTTTAATAATGTAAGTGTTATAGTTGGTGGAGGAATGATTACCTATAATTTTCCTGTAACTATTGTTCAAAGTTATAATGATTTATCAGTAGCAATTATTCCGTCTAATGCACCAAGACCAGGTTTTACGTATCAAAATAAAATTGTCTATACAAATTTAGGTAATCAAACTGTTTCAAGTGGCACAATTACTTTCTCAAAAGATAATGCTGTTTCTATAAGTGCTGTTTCTGTATCAGGTATTTCGGCTACAGCAACTGGTTTTACGTATAATTTTACTAATCTTTTGCCTTTTGAAACTAGAACGATTGATGTTTCGTTGTCAGTTCCGACTATACCAACTGTAAATGCGGGTCAGTATTTAACAAATTCAGTTTCAATTGAACCAATTACAGGTGATGTTGTTCCAGAAAACAACCAGAATTCTGTTACTCAAATGGTTGTAAATGCTTATGATCCAAATGATAAAATGGAAGCTAGAGGTGAACAAATCCTAATTTCTTCGTTTACACAAAATGATTACTTATATTATACTATTAGATTTGAAAACACCGGAAATGCTAGCGCAATAAACGTTAGAATAAATGATGTGTTAAACGACCAACTTGATGCAACTACTGTAAAAATGGTAAGTGCAAGTCATCCATATATATTGGATCAAGTAGATAATAATTTGACTTGGAGGTTTGATAATATTCAGTTAATATAGGTAAAGGTTATGTTACTTTTAAAGTTAAACCAATGTCTGGTTTTGCGGTTGGAGATGTTATTCCTAACTCGGCAGCTATTTATTTTGACTTTAATCCAGCGATTGTAACAAATACTTTCAATACTGAATTTGTAAATCAGTTATCGATAGGAGAAAACGAGTTGAGTAATTTTATTCTTGCACCGAACCCTGCTACAGATTCTTTCACAATTTCCTTAGCAGATAATACACAGACCATCAAAGATGTTTTTGTCTATGATATATCGGGCAAAGTTGTCTTGTCCAAAAAATCAATAGATTATTACACAACTTCCGTTGATGTTTCTAACATCAGTTCCGGAATGTATTTTGTAGAAATTACTTCAGACTTGAATAACAAAGTCACCAAAAAACTAATTATAAAATAAAAAAAATGCTCCGTTTTCGGAGCATTTTTTTTTGAGCAACAGAATGAATAAACGTCATAGCTGATTATTGAAAGTAAATTTATTACATTTGAAAAATCAAATAAATTTTCGTTTCAACGAATATGAAAAAAATTCTTGCTATTCTTTTTTTCTCAAGTTTCTTCTTTGCTTCTTGTCAACTATTTGACAAAAAAGTGCCCGATGAAAAAGAATTGTTAAAGAAACAGTTGAATGAAATTAATTGGAACGAAGTTGATGAATATCCTTCGATTGTAGATTGCGAAAAAATAGCCGATAAAGAACAAAGAAAGAGATGTTTTTTTGAGTTTATGACAAGCACTATCGAACAAAAGTTGAATGTAGATTCGCTTTCAACTGAATTTCCAAAACTTGACACCATAGAGGTTAAAGTTACTGTTTTTCCAACTTCTGAAGTTGCTTTTCAACCTCAGTTTCCAAAAGATAGTGTGGCATATGATACTATAAAAATTGATAGTATTCTGCATGCAAGGCTGATAGATTTTCCAAAAGTAAATCCTGCAATAAAACGTGGAATACCTGTAAAAACGCAGTTTGTTCTTCCTGTGATTATAAAGCAGGAGTAGTTTTTCTACCTAAATTTTTGATATTTATGTCCTTAAATAGCTAAAAAATGGAAAGTATTGAATTGCTAAAAAATAAATTATTCTTATTTAATAATTTTTTAATTGAAAGATTAGGCATGCCAAGTGAATTTTTTACTGAAACCAATCAGCTAATCGAGAAGGCATATAATGAAAAGAATATTAAAGTTTTAAAATCTGGAGAGAAGGAAATATATCTACAGTTAAAGGAAATGTCACCACAAAATCAATTAGAATTAAAAGAGTTATTTAAACAAAAGTTAAATATTGATATATCTTTTCAAGAAGAATTGTTTGATCAAAGCATTGGAGAAATATTAAAAAGAGGTA
>Ga0208938_1001660_pt1 | contig 12603 bp, 12 predicted proteins | sample AD_UKC125_MetaG_FD_184434 | JGI IMG/M metagenome (GOLD analysis project Ga0208938, IMG submission 184434) | Active sludge microbial communities of municipal wastewater-treating anaerobic digesters from USA - AD_UKC125_MetaG (SPAdes) (version 2) | ecosystem: Engineered > Bioreactor > Anaerobic >... | reverse complement strand
CGTAGACTTCCGCGCCAGTCGGGTGCGTGGTTGTGGAGCGACGATCGCGGTCAGTTCCAGAACCGTGCCCCAGCTCGATAAGGTGACTCGTCCGCCCAACTCGGTCTCGCATCAGCTCCGCTCCTTGAGCTGCGTAGAGATCTGCACGCAGAGGTACGCAAATCCCATGCTTTTGTTCACAAAGAGAACACCGGTTGGCCCCACGAATAAGGAAAGTGCCGGACCAAGTCGGATGGTCGCACTTCCGTTTCCCGTATAGGCAGTCACAACACCGACGTCGCGCGCATGCATGTGGTCTTCCGGCTGACCCGGCCTGATGTCGCGAGTTGGGTCGAATTTGTAACTGATATGCAGGTGTCGGTCTCGGTAGTCGTAGGTCGAGTCGACCTGGAGCGCAAGCGGAGGGACCGGCTTGTCCACGGAAATGTGAACGGTCCCTTTGTCCCATGCCGTCGAAATCGCATCGAGTCCGACGGCAAGAGTGTTGCCCACCCCGTTGCCTCTTTGGTCGAACAGAGATGCCTGAATTCGATTTAGAATCGTCGATGGAACCCGCATGAGCGGGACGAAGCTTTGTAAGAGGCCCATAGGGCCAGCTTACTACGCAGGTAGCGGGGTGCAGCTAGGGTTCGGTGATTTCCGCCAAGGTCCGCAACGGAATCTCGGTCAGGGACCAGAACTTGTGTCCCGCGTCAAAACGAGCCTTGTCGTCTGAGATGTACGCGATGGTGCAGCCCGTCGACGGGTCCACGCGGTAGGCTTGCACGGGAGCCGCCACCGAACCACCGACGCGCAATACCTGATCAATGCGGCGCTCATCCTTGATGCAGTTAGCGTCGCTGGGATTGGTCAGCAGGTAGAGATATTTCCCCGAGAGCGTAGCTGGGAGACACTTGGGTCCGTAGATCGACACCCTGGTTGCCAGAGCCGGCTGGGTGCATGCGTTATCGCTGAAGTACATCTCGTAGAGAGACGGAAGCTCACCAGCCTCTGCTACAATCCCGTCAGGAACGCAACGCACGACGCCCTCTTTGGTCATGCGCGGCGCGCAGGTGGTCAAGAGAGTCGTGTCATAAAGGCCAGCGACGGTGCCAACCACGGCTCCGTCGTGATAGACGTAGCGCGGTCGAAGACGTGGCGAAGTGCTTCTCCCAAGATCGGGCGGCGGCGGCAGCGATGGACTGGTGAGGTCTGCGGGGACAGCGCTATCCACCGGTGACATGTCAGCCAACGCCATATCGTCGCCTCCATCTCCTCCGAGGAATTGATGTTGCGAAGAGATGTTATTCCCACCGCAACCGGCAGCAATGAACGCAAGGGAAAGCAGCAACGCATGCAGGGGTCGAATCGTCATAGAGCCTCCTCGGGGTTTAATCCTCTAGCACGTCGCGGTCTGTCAAGCTCTCGTCGTCGTCAGTCAAAAAACCACCGCCCAGTGTTCGCGCAACGTGCCCCATCACCGTGACTGGCTTCCACTGAGCGATGAGTGCATCTAGCTCGGCGATCTGCCCCAGTGTCTTGATGGCCGCCGCTGGAACGCCAAACGCCACGACCCACATACCGCGACGGCTGAGCCCTGCAAGATCAAGCGCTGCCGCTGTATTTTGCCTGGGCACGACGTTGCCTACGCCCACGATTTCCTCGAGCGCGTTGGCGATTTTCCACAGCCTGGCGTCTGGTCGCTCACGGCGATGCTTGAGGAGCCGCTGTTGCCTGGCGGCGATCGACAATGAGACGGGAGGGAGCCGATACCATTTTTCCCACTTGCTCAACAGATCGACTGCTCGGTGGGGGAATGCGTTTTCGGCGAGCCGGAGCACGGCCAAAGTCGGACCAGCCATCGCGTCGGCAATCACCCACACGGTGCGGTCAAACACCGAGCCCGAAACGTCTGTGAAGGGCCCGACGCCATACAGCCGCTTGATCTGGTCGACCAAGCGTTCGTAGCTCGTGCGTTTGTCAAAGGATGCCCCGCCAAGGGGGATAGGGAAGCCAGGCATGAGAGCAGCCTAGCACGGAGGCAAATAGCGATCAGACGACGCGGCGAACAGGGCGGGAGACTGGAGCCTTGACGACGTGACCCCGGATTTTTCCATACAGCTCGATAGATGCGCCGAGAAGGTCGGAGAGCGAAGACACCGACGTGATTGAGGTCTGCGATGCCACATCGGTCATCGCATGGATCGCTATGTCTGCGACGTGCAAGTTGAACTTTGTCAGGATCTCGTTTGGAAGGTCGTAGGTCCCGAGCGGCGGAGCTGGCACCGGCAAGGTGACGACGTTTACGTTGTCGACGATGGCATGCACGCCAGCGCCAACGTGAGCAATCAGCTTGGTGCGCAGCTCGGTGAGGAGCGTGATCCACTGCCCCCAGTCAACGCCGCTGCCCACCGTATAGGTGACGTTGGCTGCTGAGATGACGTTGTCGCTGTCGGCAGCGGAGTGCGCGCCAGGAGTATTGACGACGTGATCGCTGAATAGCGCCTTGAGCAAGTTGGTCCGTTCGGCACCGGCCTTGGCGGTCCACTCCAGTGCGCTAAAGGTGATTGGACCAGCTAGCGTATTGACGGCATCGACGCTGCTGTGCCACACGCCGCCAGAGTTCAGCCGGTGGTGCTCGTACTGGGTGCCCAGGTCATTCACCAAAAGCCGCGCCGCTTCGAGCATAGCTGCTTCCATCGTTGACCATGAAGACATGACCGCCGTGATGATCCGCGCCGCGTCGACCACCTTGTGCGCGTAGATGTGATCGCCGCTGACTTGGTCGGCGTAGCCGAAGTGCTCGTTAAGGAATGCTTTGCAATCGATCAGGAACTGGACAGCTTCTGCGGTGCTCGCTGGGGCAACCGGTCCACCGACCAGAATCACCGGGCAGCGCGGCGGCGCTCCAACCGGATCGGGCTGATAATCAGGCCCGTCGTAGTGAACAAATCCGCTCGACATCGACGCATGGTTGGCGTTGTGCGCGTCACTCATCGAGTCGCTGCAATCCGCCAAGTGGACTCTTTGGGCCATTACCGAACTCCTTTAGGCGTACGAGAGAGATGACAGCGACAGCGTCCAGCTGGCGCCATCGAAAACTGCAAGAGCGAGACCGCGAATGGTCTTGGCCTGGTTGTACACCTTTTGCGCCAACGCATCGACAGCCAGGGTGAACGTCATGGTCGGGTCCGTCACCACGCCGGTCACGTCCTCAAAAATGAACCAGATCTTGTCGCCAAGCACAGCTCCTGTGGTCTTCAGGTCAATGGCTGCATTGGCTGCAAGGACTCCGATGAGGACTATGGTGTGCGCATCCTGATGGGGAGTGATTACCGTCGTCCCCCCCGTTGCGATGTTGAGAATCGTGACTTCTGACTCGGGAGGGCGGGTTTGGCGGCGAGCAAGCTCCACCCAGTTCACTCCATCAAACTCGACCCACAGGTGGTCGACGGCTCCAGCAGGTGCTGATAACCGGAACGGCTTCGAGAGCTGAAAGTTTGCCGGGAGCCCGAGCAGTTTTCGTCCGCCAGTTCCGTCTTGCACAAAGATCAGGTGCAGCCGTGCGCCCATCTCTTGATTGGCGATGGCGTTGATTGTGAGGTCAGCCCCGAGCGTTGTCTCCTGAATGGACCCAGCGTGCAGGTTCAACATAACGGCTGGCCCAGTGGCGTAGCTGTTCTTGGAGCAAGCGTGATAGCGGGCATATACGCCGCGCCAGGGCTCGGCAGCTTTGCCGATGGTGCCTACGCCAGGGGCGTGTGGGCAGTGGCTCACTCCGTCCGTCTGGTCGCTCTTCCAGCGCACCATGCCAGTGCCGTCGTATGCGGCTTCGATAGCCCACTGCCTGGTTCCGGTCAGCGTGTTGAAGCCAGCGATGTTGCCACCAGGCCAAACACTGAAGACAGAGCCCGTGGCATTGCGCAGTGAAAACAGAACGTCAGTCGGTGAGAGCGCATTGGCCGTGTCGAACACATACGCGGCTCCCGCGCCTGGAGCGATGCCCGAGTTGGCGCGCACTGGAGCAGAAACGGAGTACAGGCTCTTAGCGCCCCCATGCAGCTTGATACCGTCCGCATAGAATCCGTGCTCGTTGTTTCCAAGGCTGTCGCTCACGCCGAGCATGATTGTGCTGATGGGCGAGACGTTGTTGCTGACCACCACGCCGCCGATGTTCACGTTGACCAAGATGCGCGTCGGCAGGACGTTGGAACCGCCGAAGGCATTCGCATAGGCGTTCTGCAGCGTCCCCACAGCGCCCGAGAGCGCCAGGGTTTGGATCGCTCCGTACGACCACTTGATATACGTCTTGGCCCAGTTCCACTCTTTGGCAGAGAGAAACGTCTCCGGGTCTACGGGAAGGTCCCGATCCTTCTTATCGGGTCCGAGGTTTTCAATGTCGTCTGTGGGCGGGGTGATCGGTGCAATCGGCATGCACGCAGCATACCGCGCTTTAGGCGTACCGAAGCGTCAGCGCTCGCAGCATGCATTGTGTCAAGGGGGGAGGCACCACATCGGTAACCGGCAGGTTGATCGTCAGATTTTTCACGCCGCTCACCGCCCGCACCACTGCGTGCAGCAGGTTGTGCGTGATGTCTGATGGCCCGCGTGTGGTGGTGCTCGGGTAGCGGCTTGGCGGAGAGGTATCGCCAGGTCCAAGCGCGCCAAACATGTCGAGGATGTTGTCTCGCACGGGCACGATCAGGTTGCTTCCTGGGCGACACACGCGGCCAGCTGGTACGGCGGTAGAAATCTGGCCCACAATGGAAAAGCCAGTGGCGTCGACAGCAGCTACCTCGGCCTGTTCGACGAACAAAGGCGGCGCCGTTGGGATCACCACCCGAGAACGTGCAGCGATGAATGGTCGGGGATCGATGGCTGTGTTGATGCGTGAGGTGGTGCAGCCCACCGCCGTGGTCAGCGTGCCAGTCCAGTCGGGCCCAAATCCGATGCCACCGGTCAAAATCAAGTCCACGTCGACGAATTGGTCCGGAAAGTCGGTGATCTGCCAGTCATGCCCTCCGACTGCGACAAAACCTGGATTCGCGTCGGTAGGCGGTTGTGGGGCAATCACCGATTGAATGCTTGCGACGCGCGCTGCGCCGAGATGACGCGCGCCCTTGACGCCTTGGACGATGGCCCGCATCGTGCCAGGCCCGTTGTACACGTCGTAGACCCAAGCTTGATCTACGCCCGGCTGGGCTAGCAGCAGCTGGAGCGCTTCGGAGCGGTTGTTCGCTGCGCGCTTCTCGGCATCAGCATCGGCCATGCGTTGCGCCCACGCGCGCTGACTCTCGATTTCATCGCCTCCGGCTAGCTCGAGTACTTCAACCGTGGGGTTGGTCACCACGGTTTGAAACGTCAGCTCGGTCCCGTAAACTGAGTTGTAGGCAGAACCGACGGCATCGGCCTTGACGGGAATCACTACGCCCGGCTCTGGGTAAAGCTCGTCAGCGGGCAGGGCAGCAGAGGGCGAAACCTTGAAACGCCCATAGATCACCACGGCCCCGCCACCAGGCAGATCCTTGATTGCGTAGAAATTCCCGTTGATGCCGAAGATGTCCCCTACGCTCATTCCGGTTGTCGAGGAAACGACCACGGTGTCTGGCCGTAGTTCATCGTAGGACACGACCAGCTTGTTGCTCCAAAGGCCAAGCGTCGATGTGCGCGCTGCGGTGGTATGGTACGTCAGGCCGGTCGGGCTGGTGAGCAAGCTGTTGTTTGGCTGCACGGAACCCGCTAGCGCGCGGAGTAAAACAAGACCTTCAGCTGCTACTGCGTCCTTGCGGGTGATGCCCCGCAGTTCCCCGTGGCGCGGAAGGTTTTCCGGAAGCGACTCGGTCGGGAAGAACTGCAAAGCAGCTAAAGCGATGCGCCCATAAAGCGGCTGCGTGAGCGTGCCGAGCACTTTCGTCAGAACGTCATAGTCGCTGTAGGGGTCAAGCGAGGCAGCACCGCGAAGGAAGGCGCGCACCGACTGTCGAGCGCGGGACACGATTGCATCGAGTTTGGGGACTACAAATTCGCCAGCCATGGTCAGAAGCTTAGCCCGAACGTGGCTTGTTGCGGTTCTCCCCGCGCATCGTCAAACTTGACCTCCGTCTTCACGTAGGTCTCTTTGCCGGGCTCCTCGATGACGGTGCTTGTGGTTTTGACGTTGCTAATCAAGGCAACATCGACCAGCGGTTGCAGCGTGCGTGCGACCTCCGTGTCAATCCGCTCGGCAATGTCATCGGTGATCTTGTCGAGTTCGTGCAGCTTGCTACCGGCCAGCGGAAGCGCCGCCGAGCTATTGTATCGAAGGCGCAGCAAAAACAAGACCGAGCTGACCATTGTTTCGTCGGTGAGTCGTTCCCCGCGAAACAGCTTCCAGTCACGGGTTTCCGGGTCGATGTATCGAGTGGGGTTGCCCATTTACGCTCCGTGCCGCAAGGTGTTGTCTCAACCTAACACGAGGAGAACTACCATGCGTCGACGCGCCTATGCTCTGTGTGTGATGTTTGCCCTGTTGTCGTGTGGGGTCGATGGCTCCACGCCCAAGCCCACCCCAATGCCCACAAAGATCGCCGAAGGCCCGGCCAAATCGGGCTCCGATGTTCGCCTTGGGTGGGTGATTACCGATGGCGGGGCGCGTATCGCTATGGATGCGGCGGTCTATGCCCGGTCGGCTTCTGAAAAGTACGGGTCTCCGGTGTGGTGCAGCTTTATGGGCGCCGCGACCGACACGCGGGTTTCGTGCGTTCCCACACAGTCTTCTGCGGTCTCTTGGGACAGCGAGACGGGCCTGTACGCAGATCCCACCTGCTCTATGCCGCTTGCTGTCGACAATCGCAACCAGCGCGCTTGCTCTGGCACGCGGGTGCTGTTTTTTGTGTCGACGTACCTGACGGACAGCTGCGCGCAAGCTCCGAAGGTAACCGAAGCGATAGAGGTTTTTCCTGGAGCTAGCTACGCACGCCAGCTCGGAGCCTGCCGAGCGGTGCCAACCGATCTGACGCTGTACCTGTATTTTTCGCCTGGCAAATCGGTTGACAGCGTGTTTCCACGCGGCGTTCGCGGCATCGAGTGATCACTCGATCTTGACCAGCTGAGAAAAGGTTTTTATCAGCGCAAGGGGGGAGATCGTCAGCTCGGGGGGGCCTGCGTAGGTGCCAAGCAGCACAAAAGACGGAATGACGGTAGAGGTTCCCTTGGCGTTGACGTAGGTAATGGTGATGGTCACCGTGGGTGGCGGGCCTACGGCGCTGACTACGGCAAGAATGATCCTGTCGCCACGGACCTCGTCATCCTCACGCGCAGCGCCGCGTGTGGCGTTTTTTCCGATTGCGATTTTGTTGTCTTCGATGGTCAACGTCTGCGGGCTGTTCCCCAGCGAGTGTTGACGAGAGGCGCCAGCAGGTAGCTCAACAAGCTTGCCAGTGGCCTCGCGATCGGTGACGCACAGGATCTCGCAGAGCCTGCCATCGCGGAGCGCAATGGCGTCATGCCCGTCTCGGTCGTTCATGGGGCGGGCTTGAAACCCTGCTGGCTGCCGAATTCTGACGTTGCTGCGGGAGCGATCGGCAAACTCAATGGTCGCCACCAGCTCTCCGTTTGCATCTACCGAAATGCTTGTTACCTCGCCGCTGTCGAGCATGCGGGCAGCTTACAGGACGATTGCCCCCTTCGGCACCAGGGTCAGATTGGTCGTGGCCGAGTTCGTTTCGCTGCGCACCTTGTTGAGCGAGCGTCGAGTGATGAACCCGGTCAGATCGACCACCGGCTTTATGCGCTCGTCGCGGATGTGGCACAGCGTGTTGACGGTGTAGACGTAGCCGCGCTTGCTGCGAAAGCCAGCGACCTTGTACTCGTACACCTCACCGTTCGCGTTCTTGTGGGCCATCAGCCGCTTGGCCACTCGATTGGCTTGGTCGTTGCTCACCGGGTTGTTGTCAATGACGTGCCGCTTGCGGGGCCAGATGATGGGCCGGTCGGTCTTGGCGTAACCACGGATCGGTGGCTTTTTTTTGGTCTTACGCTTCTTGGTGGCGCTGCGTGGATCAGCGCTGTGATAAAGGCTGCCGCGCCCGAGTACTTCAATTTCGGTCGCCGTATTCGTCGAGCTGAGCCGCCGGCCACCCATCAGGATGTTGCTGCGATCTGGGTCAGTGAGGCTTCGACGAATGGAGTACAGCTCTTCTTGGTCGTAATCGGGGACGGTGAAGCACAGGTTTCCATCTGCGGTGAAGTAGGTGATCACGCCGATGTTTTCAGCGTGCCGCGCAAGAAAGTCCCATTCGGTTTCCCCAGGGTGCGGCTGCGCGTCTTCAAGGCTTTGCTTGATGAAGTACTCGTTGACCTTTGACGATCGCACGGCTGCCTCACCACGGCTCGTTCGGATCGTCTTGCTGCTCGCGATCACCTTGCCTGAAAGCAGGCTGCGGTTGGCGATGTCGTCCGACAGCACCTCAAGGTCAATCCCCAGCCCACGGTACTTGACGAGCATCTTCTCGGCCAGGTCGGGCAGCGTGGTTTGGCTGTCGATCTTTAGCCCGCGATCCACGTCGTTTTCCATCAGGAGGTGCGCTGGGTCGAGCGCCTCGATGTTGATAAAGCATTGGCCGTCTTCGCCCTCCTCCCAGTGCTGGTCGACGATAATCATCGTTGCCAGACGAATGCCGTCTAGCTCCAGCGCCACTACGGCATCGGGCAAGGTGAGGTTCGATACCCGCTCGACGTACTCAGCGGCTGGAAGATCGGTTCCTGCGCCGTTTGCTGCCAGCTTGAAACTCGCGCGATTGGCGGGCTGAAACAGATCCTCCTCCACTGAATAGTTGGTCCAAGTGAGCAGCCGTCGGCCTCTCTCTTGCGTCGGCCCGGCCAGGATCTGCATGGTCACACGGTCTTCATTCATCGCAGCTACCTGTCGAGGAAGTAAATGATGCGGTCGGCTTCGTATTCCTCACGCATGGTGGGGTTATAACGGGCAATCTCGTCGCCACGCGACGGATCGTCATACAGCGCATGGGCAATCTCGGGAGCGCTCATGGCTTTGCTGAACGAAGCAGAGATTAGGCGCGCAGACTTTGCCTGTGCCGCTTCCCCGGCCTGTTCGATCTGCGCCTTGCTCTCGATGGCTGCAAAGCGAACCTCTGCGTTTTCCACCAGCAACATCTCTGGTGTCTCAATCAGTTCGTCGTACCGAGCCTTTACGCGATCAGTCTCGGCGCGAATCTCGTCGAACGTCGCTTGCTCCGAGTCGAGAAAGTCTTGGAAGCTCTGCACAAGCTCAACAAACGGCGGCGTCTTGCGCAGCACGCCGAGCATGCCCTTGCTTGGGAATGCGGGCAGGCTGGGCGGCGATGGCGGGGGGCTTGCGAGGATGGCGTCGACTTGCAGCACCCGCATGTAGATATCGACTGCGAGGCCGCCGCCGTCGATCGCATCGTAGCGGTTGGGCGGTGGCGCTCCGAGCTTGGCCACTGCCCCATCGACAATCGCGGCGTTCGCTTTGGCGCCAGCCAGCGGGTTCTTTTCGACGATATCCAGCTGCTGCGCGCCCTCCTCCATGTCCTGCACAAACATGAAGTTGACGACGCAGCCGTTGAGCATATCGACGCTGTACTGAGGGTCGAACTGCGCGAAATGCCCAAAAACCTCACCCACCAGCGGGAGCAGCAAGCGGCCTTGCCGCGCGAGCTGGCAGCGGCGCCGCATCTGCATGAAGGTGATCGGCCACAGATCCTCGTAGCCCTCGATGCCGTTGAGGAAATAGATCTGCCCCTTGACCACCAGCGGAGTGACTGCAAGCCCCTCGCTGGCTTGATACCGGCGATGCGGGAACTTGTAACTCGTCCACTCCATCACAAACCCGCTCTCGTCCCATGCGGACATTGGGAACGGCCCAATGCCGTCGAAGGTAACGGGGCGGCGGTGTCTTTCCTCATTTGCCATGGTGACAAGCTACCACGGCAGAGCGGGAACAACCCCGGTGCGAGCCACGGACGAAACCCGCACCGGGGTACGCAGTCACGAGCTTCAGGAGGCCCACGCCTTGCGCACCAAGGTCGTAGCAGGCTGAGCCTCAGCGGTCAATGCTGGCCCGCTTTGGTCGGGACTCGCTTGCCGCCGCGCGCCGCTTCTTTGCCGGTCTTGGCCTCAGCAGTGACCGTGGCCTGCTGGCCGTTTTGAAAGTTGACGTTGAGAGTGACAGCTAGATGACGCTCCTGCTCTTTCTGCTTGCTCAGCAAGTCGGCCAGCGCCTTGTCCATCTTCTGATCCTGGCGTTCCTGGTCGAGACGATTTTCCGTGTAAGACGATATGTCCTGCGTCTTGCCGCGCTTCCAGTTGGCGTAAATCCCAAGGGCAGATAGACCACCGGCTTGAATCAGCGCTGTTCCTTTGTCGCCCCACAGACGCGATCCAAGCTGCGCGGTCGTATCCACGATGCCAGCAGCTCCTGGTGCGTGGTTTTGAGCTTCGCTCATCATCTCGGATGTCGCCTCAAGCGCGTACTTCTGCTTGAGGAAGTTTTGATACGAGAAGACCTCGGCGCGAGCCTGTCTGGCCTTTCCGACTCCCTCATGCGTGGCCATGCGAAACGAGTAGCCCCGGTCGAGGAAGCTGTTGCCCATCTCAGGGTCGACGTTTTCCAACTCGGTGAGTCGCTCCGGATTGCGAATCACCGACATCATGCCTTCGCGAGCCTGGGCGTCGCGAAACACCTCATACAGCTGGATGCGTCCTACCTTCTTGCCTCGACTCTTGGCCTTGCCAATCGAGTCGTTGGCGCTTTTCAACGACAGCCTTCCTTCCGTCTCAGCGCGTCGGATGCCGGTAGCGATTTCTTCCATCGGACGCAGGGTTGCGGAGCCGGTTTTCTTGTCGATGAGCATCGGGTCGAAGCCGTAGGTCGCTCTGAAACGCTCGCGCGTCTTGTCGTCTGCCAGCTTAGAAAGCATGTTCTCGGCGCGGTTGACTGATAGGTCGATATCGCCCCGCAGCTTCGGGTCATCGGCCATCGTCTGAAGCAGCGCTTGGCCCTTGCGGTACGCATTGAGCCCTGTGGTCCCTTGCAGGCCCATGAGCTGCGCAATCACGCCACCGCCCTTGGTTTGGATATTTTTAGCCGAGAGCGATCCCTTTTCTTCGCCAGCTCGCGTAATGCCCTGCATGGCGCGAATGTCATCGGCACTCATGAGGCCCAGATCCTTCATGGTGGTGATCTGCGATTCAACGGCAGATGCCATTTCTTCGTTTTCGAGAAAGTCACCGGTGCCGGACTTGAATAGCTGCCGCAGGATCGCGCCATTGTCGGCGAGCACCTCGCGACCCATGCTCTTTTTTTCCTGAGCCGCAAGGACGGCTTCGATTGCGACCTTTTGCGGAACGCCAGCTTGAAGCGCGACTGACTGAATCGTTTCACGGGCTCCAGCAAAGCCCTTCTCATCGTCAATCAGGTTGAGCTTGGCGCGGAGCTTGTTGAGTTGCTTGTCGAGTTCCTCGGCGTCTTGGGTCGCTTCCTCAAACCCTTTGATCTTGGCGATCTTCGCGATCTCTTGGAGTTTCTCGCGGCCCTTATCGAGTACTCGGTGCATCGCCTCTGCGGCGAATGCGCCATCGCGGAGCGCTTTGGGGAGCATGGCCAGGATGCCGTGCGTCTGCCGACCAGCGACACCGATGCCGAGCACTGCGCGTCGGCTCTGGTCCATCCACTTGTTTAGCTCCTGCGCCATCAGCTTGGCGTCGCGGATCGGGACTCCAGCTTGCCGCATTGCCTGTTCAAACTTTTTGGTGTCGCCGCCGCTCGCCTTGAGCAACTGCCAGGCATCCTTGAGCGGCAAGACCATCGATCCGTTGATCGACATCGACGCTGCTTTGATGGCTGCTACCAACTCTTCGGACGCACCCTTCTGCTCCTTGAGCGCGTCTTTGACCGCCTTGTCGTCCTTGACGACGAAGCGAACAATCAGCTCCTCAGACATGGTGTGGTTCCTTTTTGGGGAGGGGAGTCCAGGGCGGTGCCGCTGGATTGCGGAACGGATGCTTCGGTGCGGAAAAGGCTTTCTCTCGGGTGGTCTTGGCTTCCTCGCTGATTGGCAGCCCGTGCGCTTCGGCTTCGCAGACCAGCTCCCAGTATTCGAGCTGGTCCTCAGTCAGGCCGGGAAAGTGTCGGCCAGCTACACGCAGCGCGTCAGCAAATAGTCCATAAGCTCCGCCACCACCTCGTCGCCAAAGGCGGGCCAATCGATCGGCCCTGGCTTTTTTTTTAAGACCGCGACCAGACGTTCGTAGTCTTTCTCCTTGGCCAGCCGAGCGTAAGTCGACAGAGGGGCGTACTGCGCAGTGATGCCACGGTAATACCCGACGAGCGTGTTCAGCGTGTGCTCGTCGCGGATTCGGGTGCGCAGGTCCTCGGGGTCCGTAAATAGCGGCTCGTCGTAGCGCTTGCACTTAACGTCGAGCTTGATTCCCCCGGTGGCTTCATCAACGCCGACCTCCAGCGCCATCGCCTTGCTGCACGCGAACGCCATGAGCGCGAGGTTCTCGTAGCGCTGCTGGAGCGCCATGTCGTCGGGTCGATTGTGCTGCCTCAGCTTGCCGCATGCGTAGAGGTACGCCTGCTCAATCTCGGGAATCGTGCAG
>Ga0208938_1001659_pt1 | contig 12617 bp, 9 predicted proteins | sample AD_UKC125_MetaG_FD_184434 | JGI IMG/M metagenome (GOLD analysis project Ga0208938, IMG submission 184434) | Active sludge microbial communities of municipal wastewater-treating anaerobic digesters from USA - AD_UKC125_MetaG (SPAdes) (version 2) | ecosystem: Engineered > Bioreactor > Anaerobic >... | reverse complement strand
GCGGCAGCAGGTAGTCGGTCTTGCGGTCGGTGACGATGAACTTGGACATGCCAGACCTCGGTCGCTTGAATAGCTATGATTATAGCATATCCGGCAGCGGCAGGCCTATAGTCCGACAGGCTGCTAGGCCTGGGCCTCATCGGACTGGTCGGCAGCCGCCGTCGCAAAGCCACGTAATCTATAGTCTTCGGGAATACGGCTTTTGGCGCCCACGTCAAAAGCCATTTCGAACCGAAAACCGAAGATCTCATCGGCCATTCGCCACCCAACGGTTGAAGCAGGCACGCGCACTGTCGATCAGTTCGCCAGCCGTCAGCCCGATCGGCCCATAGCCACCGGCAACACACTCGTCGGCGGCGGCACCGTGCAGATGTACGGCGGCCAGCGCCGCTTCGAGCGCCGGCCAGCCCTGCGCCAGCAGCGCGACGACGAAGCCGCTGAGCACGTCGCCGGTGCCGGCCGTGGCGAGACCGGGATTACCACTGGTGTTAACGAACCAGCGACCCGCTGGTGTGGCGATGATGCTGCCGCAACCCTTCAGTACCACCAGCGCCTGATACCGGGCGGCAAGCTGCAGCGCCGCACCGGCACGGTCGGCCTGTACCCGTGTCGTGTCGCAAGCCAGCAAGCGCGCGGCCTCGGTTGGATGCGGCGTCAGCAGCGTCGCCGCGCTGCGCCCGTGGCGTGCCAGCACCGCCTGCTGCAAGGATTGATCCGCAGCCAGCAGGTTCAATGCGTCGGCGTCGAGCAGCAGCGGAATGTCGAGCGCGCACGCGCGCTCGAGCAGGGCTGGCGCTTCCTCGCCGCTGCCCATCCCTGGGCCGCAGGCCAGCGCGTTCAGCGTAGTAGCCAGCAAGGCGTCGGGCTGCCGCAGCATCAGTTCGGGCTGCAGCGGGTCGATCGCCTGCGCCAGCCCATCGAGCAGCCCCAGGTAGACGCGACCGCTGCCGAGCCGCAGCGCTGCGCGTCCGGCCAGAAACGCGGCGCCAACCATGCTGCGCGCGCCCCCGATGATGCCGGCGCTGCCGTTGCTGCCCTTATGACTGTTTCTGCTGCGCGGACGCAGCCAGTCGATGAACAGGTCACTGCCGACCGTCCGGGCACTGGCCGTCGCCAGGCGCTCGGCGTCGAGGTCGAGCGTAGCCAGCGAAATGCTGCCGCAGTGATCGGGGCCGTCGGCGGTGTGCAGGCCCGGTTTGCCGGCGATGAAGGTGATCGTGTGGCTGGCCCGAACCGTCGCGCCACAGAGTCTTCCGGTATCGGCGTCGAGCCCGCTGGGACAGTCGAGGGCCAGCAGCGGGCAGCGATCGCGAGCGGCAAGCGCGTTGGCGGCCAATACGAACTCGCCGTAACGTCCGCTGATCGACCGTTGCAGACCAATACCGAAGAGGCCGTCGATGATCAGCGCCCAGCGCTGACCCGTGGGGATGCTCTCGAGCACGCTGCCGCCATCGTCGATGAAACGCTTGTACGCGGCGGCGGCGTCCTTCGGCAGGCGACTCCCCTCACCGGCAAAAACGACATGCACCGCGAAACGCCTTTCACGCAGGTGGCGTGCGGCGACGAAGGCATCGCCACCGTTGTTGCCCGGCCCGGCGAAGATCAGCAGCGGCGCCCCCTGGACACGACAAAGGGCAGTCGCGAGATCGGCCGCCGCCAGCCCCGCGCGCTGCATCAGCGGCTGATCGGTGGCGGCGCTCTCGATGCTGCGCAACTCGGCGGCGCGGTAGAGCGCCTCTGATCGGAGAGCGGTTTTCATTGCCGGATCCTAGCCCAACGGGCTCGACTTTGCATGCCCTTTGCGTCGGCTATAATCGTTGCTCACCGTTGTTCCCCCAACGCAGCTCAACCTGTCCTTCTGTGCAGCCCATCATGGCCGATATCCTCCTTATCCGCGGCGCTCCCGCCGTTTCGTCTTTCCGTCTGCAGCGCCTGCAGCAGGCGGTGGCCATTGCCGTTCCCGGAGCGCGCATCGCAGCCGCCGACTATTGGCACTTCGCCGCCTGCCGGCAGCCGCTCGGCGCAATCGAACGTCGCCAGCTTTCGTCGTTGCTCGAAGAGCGCCAGGAAGACGAAAGGGTAGGCGGCGAACTGTTTCTGGTCACCCCGCGGATCGGGACGATCTCGCCCTGGTCGTCGAAAGCCACCGACATTGCCGACAACTGCGGCCTGCGCGCCATCAGCCGCATCGAACGCGGTATTGCCTACCGGCTGCACGTACCCAGGCGTCAATTATCGGCGACCGAGCAGAGCCGCGTCGCAGCCCTGCTCCACGACCGCATGGTCGAAACCGTTCTCGGCGACTTTGCACAGGTCGCCGAGCTGTTCCACCACTTTGCGCCGAAGCCGCTGGGCAGTGTCGACCTGCTGGCCGGCGGTCGTGCAGCACTGATTGACGCCAACAAGCGCCTGGGGCTGGCGCTGTCCGACGATGAAGTCGATTACCTCGTCGATCTCTTCCTGCGGATGCAGCGCGACCCGACCGACGTCGAGCTGATGATGTTCGCACAAGCCAACTCCGAACATTGCCGGCACAAGATCTTCAACGCGTCCTGGATCGTCGACGGACAAATGCGCGACGAAACCTTGTTCGGAATGATCCGCGAGACCTACCAGGCACACCCGGCGGGCACCGTTGTCGCCTATTCCGATAATTCATCGGTCATCGAAGGCGCCCAGGTCGCACGCTTCCATCCTGGTGCCGATGGCTGTTACGGCTATCGGGAAGAGCAGACACACATTCTCGCCAAAGTCGAGACACACAACCACCCGACGGCGATTTCGCCTTTCCCCGGGGCGGCGACCGGCTCGGGCGGCGAGATTCGCGACGAGGGCGCCACTGGACGCGGCTCCAAACCGAAAGCCGGTCTGTGCGGTTTTTCGGTTTCCAACCTCAGGATCCCGGATTTTCCACAGCCCTGGGAAATGCAAGGCGCCGCGTATGGCCGCCCGGGACGTATCGCCTCGGCGCTGGCGATCATGCTCGAAGGACCGATCGGCGCAGCCGCATTCAACAACGAGTTCGGCCGCCCGAACCTCGCCGGCTATTTCCGCACCTATGAACAGTTGACCGGCAGTGGCGACGAGCAGATCGTACGCGGCTACCACAAACCGATCATGCTCGCCGGCGGCGTCGGCAACATCGCCGCTGGGCAGTCGTTCAAGGCCGAAAAGCTGCCAGCGGGCACGCTACTGATCCAGATCGGTGGCCCGGGGATGTTGATCGGCCTCGGCGGCGGCGCCGCCAGTTCGATGAGCACCGGCACCAACAGCGAGGATCTCGACTTTGCCTCGGTACAACGCGGCAACCCCGAGAGCCAGCGGCGGGCGCAGGAAGTCATTGACCGTTGCTGGCAAATGGGTACACCGACCGCGGAGGGTTTTGCTCCAGGCGACGGCAATCCGATCCTGTCGATACACGACGTCGGCGCCGGCGGGATCTCCAATGCCCTGCCCGAACTGGCGCATGGCGCCGGCAGTGGCGCCCGTTTCGAATTGCGCGCCGTGCCGATCGAGGAACCGGGCATGTCGCCTGCCGAGATCTGGTGCAACGAAGCCCAGGAACGATACGTGCTGGCCATCGCGCCGGGCCGCCTCGCGGAATTCTCGGCGCTCTGCGAGCGCGAGCGTTGCCCCTTCGCAGTCGTCGGCGTGACCACCAGCGACCAGCGACTGCAGGTCGCCGACAGTCATTTCGGCAACCTTGCGGTCGATATGGATCTGGCCGCACTGCTCGGCAAGCCGCCGCGCATGACGCGCAGCGTGGCACACCAGCCTTCACTGACGGTGCCGTTCGATGCCACTGCGGTCGACCTCGGGGAAGCCGCCTATCGCGTGCTGCGTTTGCCGGCGGTCGCCGACAAGACCTTCCTGATCAGCATCGGCGATCGCAGCGTCGGCGGCCTGACCGCGCGTGACCAGATGGTCGGCCCGTGGCAGGTGCCTTGCGCCGACGTGGCGGTGACCCTGATGGGGTTCGACACTTACCTTGGCGAGGCCTTCGCGATCGGCGAGCGCACGCCGGTCGCCGTCGTCGATGCCCCGGCCTCAGGCCGCATGGCAGTCGCCGAGGCGCTGACCAATATCGCCGCCGCCGACATCGCGACTCTCGGCGACGTCAAACTCTCGGCCAACTGGATGGCCGCTGCCGGCTTTCCGGGCGAGGATGCGCGCCTGTTCGACACTGTCCGCGCGGTCTCCGACCTCTGCCAGCAACTCGGCGTTGCGATTCCGGTCGGCAAGGATTCGCTGTCGATGCGCAGCGCCTGGCAGGAAACCGAGGGCGCAGAACGTGGCCGCCAGAAGCAGGTGGTTTCACCCCTCTCGCTGGTCGTTACCGGCTTTGCACGCGTGCAGGATGCCCGCCGTACGCTGACCCCGCAACTGGTGCTCGACGCCGGGGAAACCGACCTGCTGCTGATCGATCTCGGCGCTGGCCGCAATCGCCTCGGCGGTTCGGCGCTCGCGCAGGTGTATAACGCCACCGGCAGCGCGGCGCCCGACGTCGATGATCCGCAGCGCCTGCGCTCCTTCTTCGCCGCACTGCGACAACTGGCCAAGGAAGATCTGCTGCTCGCCTACCACGACCGTACCGACGGAGGTCTCTTTGCGACTCTCTGCGAGATGGCTTTTGCCGCCCACTGTGGTGTTTCGATCGATACCGACGGACTGTGCTTCGACCCGTTGGTCAACGACGTCGACGGCAACGAGAAGCGGCCCAATCTGCTCGGCGGCCGCTCCTTCGAGTTGCTGATGCGAGCGCTGTTCTGCGAGGAAGTCGGCGCCGTCGTGCAGATTCGACGTAGCCAACGCCACCGGGTGATGCAGCTTCTGCGCGCGGCCGGCCTGGGCGCGTGCAGCCACTTCATCGGCGCCCCCAACCCCTGGGATCAGATCCGCGTCATCCGCAATGCCAGGGCAGTGCTCAACGAGAAGCGCATCGATCTGCAGCGCGCCTGGTCGGAAACCAGTTTCCACATGCAGCAGTTGCGCGACCACCCGCAATGTGCGCAGCAGGAGTACGACCGGATTCTCGACACCACCGACCCCGGTCTGTCGGTGACGCTGAGCTTCGATCCTGCCGCCGACATCGCCGCCCCGTTCATTCACACCGGCGCCCGACCGCGCATGGCGATTCTGCGCGAGCAGGGCGTCAATGGCCATGTCGAGATGGCTGCCGCTTTCGATCGCGCCGGTTTTGCCGCCATCGACGTGCACATGAGCGACATTCTTGCCGGCCGCGTCGCGCTCGCCGATTTCAAGGGCGCCGTCGCCGGCGGCGGTTTTTCCTACGGCGATGTGCTCGGAGCCGGCCAGGGCTGGGCAAAGACCATCCTCTTCAACGAACGCGCGCGCGACAACTTCGCGGCGTTCTTCGAGCGCCCGGACACCTTTGCCCTCGGGGTCTGCAACGGCTGCCAGATGATGAGTGCCCTGAAAGAAATGATCCCCGGCGCCGAAGCCTGGCCACGTTTCGTGCGTAACCGCGTCGAGCAGTTCGAAGCGCGCTTCTCGCTGGTCGAACTGCCCGCCTCACCGTCGATCCTCTTTGCCGACATGGGCGGAAGCCGCCTGCCGGTCGTCGTCTCGCATGGCGAGGGGCAGGCGGTGTTTGCTTCGCCGGCGCAGCAAGCGGAGGCACTGGTGAGCGTACGTTATGTGGACCACATCGGCCAGGCAACCGAGGTCTATCCCTGCAACCCGAACGGTTCACCGGCCGGCGCCACCGGGTTCACGACTCCAGACGGACGTTTTTCGATCATGATGCCACACCCCGAACGTGTCTTCCGCAGCGTTCAGATGTCCTGGCACCCGGCCGACTGGGTCGCACGCGGCTGGCACGATTCGCCATGGCTGCGCATGTTCCGCAATGCGCGGCGATGGGTGGGGTAAGCGACGGACACGGGCGCAGCCGCACGATCACCTGCGTCCAGTTCGGCCCATTTCAACAGGATTGTGTATCGTCCCGGCAGAGACTGCCAGACTGCGCTTGCCGGCTGGCTACCCGGCCCTCCGGGAATTGCGCAAAGCTGGAACCCCACAGTCGAATAGCGTCCGGAAGGCAACACAGGCGCCGCGCGGTGCAGCGCCTGTGCCTTTGCGGCAGCAGGACCTAATCGACCTTGGCCTTGCTGCGCAGTTCGCCGACGAACTTCTGGAGTTGCTCTTGCTGCAGGCGTTGCGCGATTTGTTGCTTGATCTGGTCAAACGGCGGCGGGGTCAGCGGGCGGCTGTCCTCAAGCAGGATGACGTGATAGCCGAAATCGGTCTTTACCGGGGTTTCGGTGTACTTCCCTTTGCTCAGACTGCCGACCGCATCGCCGAACGGCTTCACGTAGTTGGCAGGGCTGCTCCAGCCCAGGTCGCCGCCCTTCTCCCGCGAACCCGGATCCTTCGATTGCTTGGCCAGATCGTCGAATTTGGCCCCCTTCTTGAGGTTGGCGATGATCGCCTTGGCGTCATCTTCCTGTTCCACCAGGATGTGACGTACCTTGTACTCGGTGTTGCCCATCTGGGCCTTCATCTTGTCGTATGCCGCCTTGAGCTGTTCGTCGCTGATCGGATGCTTCTTGACGAAATCCTGGACAAACGCCCGAATGAAGATCGCCTGCCGTGCCAGGTCAGCCTGTGCCGCCACATCGGGGTTCTTGTCGAGGCCCAGTTTCTTGGCCTCCTGGACCAGCAACTCGCGACGGATCAGTTCTTCGCGGACCGCCTTCTTGAGTTCCGGGCTATCCGGGGCGCCCTGTGCCTTCTGCTCGGCGACAAAAGCATTGGCAATGCTTTGTGGAATGGCGACCCCATTGACGGTGGCCACGGTCCCGGTCGCCGCGGGCTTGGCCTTTTCGGCAGCCATCGCCGGGAGCGAAATGAGCGCGCCGAGCAGCAGGGCGCTGGCCAGTTTGGAGAGCTTGTGCATGTCTGGTTTTCCTTCTGTTGGAGTGGGTATTGGGTACAGCGGTCGAGCATTCTGATCAGGAAACCGTCGCGGCCGTCGATGCAACTTCCGCTGGGGTCAGCGCCTGGATACTCAGGGCGTGAATCCTTGTCGGCAGCAGGTCGCCAAGCGCGGCATGGATCAAGCGGTGACGAGCCAGCCGAGCCTGGCCGGCAAAGGGGGCCGCGACGATCAGCAAACGGTAGTGCCCGCCGCCGCTTTTGGCACCTGCGTGGCCCGCGTGTCGAGCCGAGTCGTCGATCACCTCCAGGCGAACCGGCGCCAGGACCGCGAGACGTTGCCGGATGATCGATTCAACGTTGCAGGCAGTGCTCCCCGCGTGCTTTGCCGTCACGCCGGAAGCACTTTCTTGAACGGCTTCACGGCAACCGACGCGTAGACTCCGGCGGCGACATAGGGGTCGGTTTCGGCCCAGTTCCGGGCGTCCTCAAGCGAAGCGAACTCGGCGACGATCAGGCTTCCCAAAAAACCCGCAGGACCGGGATCAGGGGAGTCGATAGCCGGAAAAGGACCGGCGAGCAAAAGACGTCCCTCCTCCTGCAACGCCTTGAGACGCTCGACGTGCGCCGGCCGGGCGGCGAGGCGCTGGGCAAGGGTATCCGGACGATCTTCACCGACGATGGCGTAGAACATCATTCTTTCTCCTCGATGTACTTCTGCAGCAACAAGCCTTGCGCGAGAACAAAAGCGAGCATCAGCCCCGTGGCACCGAACAGTTTGAAATTGACCCAATCGTCGGTGGAAAAGTTGAAAGCCACGAACAGATTGGCGATCCCCATGAAGACGAAGAAACCGATCCACGACCAGTTGACCTTGGCCCATGCGACGTCAGGCAGTTCCATCTGTTCAGCCAGCAGCACACGCATCAGGTTTTTCTTGAAGAAGACGGTGCCACCTAACAGCGCCGCTGCAAACGCCCAGTAAAGTACCGTCGGCTTCCACTTGATGAAGTCCTCGTCCTGCAGAAGCAGGGTCAAGCCACCAAAGACGGTGATGATCACCAGGCTGACCCAGAGCATGGTGTCGATCTTCCGACCCTTGAACCACAGCCAGCCGATCTGGGCAAAGGTCGCGGCCATGGCCACGCCGGTCGCCGCGTAGATGCCGGCAACTTTGTAGGCAACGAAAAACAGGATGACGGGCAAAAGATCGAAGAGGAACTTCATGGCAGGGGCTGTGGACAGATGGCTCGATTATGGCCGATTTTTCGGGGCGCTGTCCATGCCGGTACGTGACGAACAACGCATCAGAAGGCGCCGCAATAGAGAGAGGCTGGCATCCTGCAGGTTGCCGATCAGTACCCTGCAGGATGGCCGGATCCCTACTCGACCTTCTTCCAACTGGCATCCGGATTGAAGCTGCGCATCCTGACCGCCTCCGCTTCGGTGGCTTTGCCCAGATTCTTCTGGTAAACCGTACCGTCGTGATTGACGATGAAGGTCATCACACCCGAGATCCCATACTTTGCCGGATACGCGACGACAGCAAAACCGCCCATCAGCCGATCCCTGACCAGATAGCTGTAGGCTCCGCCCGGGGCGTCCTTGCCCTGCGCAGTCAGCATTCGATAACGATAGCCGTGATAAGGCTGCGGCTGGCCACCCTTCTGGCCATAGCCCTCGCGCGTCGCAGCGCCGACCAGTGGCCCCAGGGGGCTTGGCGGCTCGCCTGCCTCGACCGGCCAGAAGAGGCCGTCTCTGGTCCCTTCGGACGACACGAAGCGCCGGGCGTAGTCCGCCGATCCATTGCCGTCGGGGTCAGCCGCGGCATACTCGCGCTGTGCATCGACGATGGCCAGCAGGGTCTGGATCGCATCCAGCTCATTTCGCCCGACGCGGCGGTTGATGACTTCCTCGCGACCCGCCGCCGAGTCGAAAATCCAGCCATCACCCTGGCGCACCAGAGGCGCCGGGAACGGCCAGTCACCGTCTCCGATCAGCAGAATCGCCCGGCCATCGGCCACCTGACTGATGCTGTGCTTGCGATCGTATTCGACCAGGAACTTCCGCCAGATTTCCCGATCCGCAACCTCGTCACCGCTCGATAGCCAACTCCGGGATGCCGGGCCAACGACGGTGAGGAGCAATTTGGCGTCTTGCGCACGCACCGCGTCCGCCAGCGCGCGTGCCGCATCTTCAGGCGAGGCAAAACTCTTGTGCACGACCGTCTGTGCCGTCGGCGCCGGTGGCGCCGCGTTGATCGCTGGGGCCATCGTGATCAGCAGGGCGGCAGCGAGCGCCTTCATCGTGTTCTTCAGTTTCATGATCTTTTCTCCGCAGAAAGTGAGGGTCAATGGGGGGTTAACGGCCGCCACGGCCACCGCCACCTCGGCCACCACCACCTCCCCCGAAACCTGCGCCACCGCCGCCTCCCCGGCCGCCGCCACTGCCGAAACTGGCTCCGCCACCACCTCCCCGACTGGCACCGCCACCGCCGAAGCTTGCGCCACCGCCTCCCCGATTGCCCGCATCCGCCCGGCTGGCACTACCGCGCTGGCTTGCCTCACGCGTCGACGCACCATTGCCCACCCCGGAGAAACCTCCACCCGACGAACGGTCGTGCGTTCCGGTGGCACGATTCTGTACGCCGCCGGCGTCGGCGCGGTCACGCCCCACAGCACCGGCGCCACGTTCGCCATTCTGCATGCGATTGCTCACTTCACCGCGATCCCTTTCCCTGGGCTCGCCCCGGCCCGCGTCGCCCCGTCCACCCAGGTTTTCCCGTGATCCGCGATCGGCGTCCTTGACGCGGTGGTCGAGTTCGCCACGATCCATGCCCTTGAGTTCCGAACGTCCCGCGTCGGCGCGGCCACGAAAATCCTCGCGCGCCTTGGCGGCCTGTGCATTGCTGCCACGGTTGTACTGGCGGGCAACATTCTGATCGCGATAGGCCACCCCACGACGGTGCTCGACATTGTGATTCCAGTTGCTGCTGCTGATATTCGTGCGGTTGAACGAGTTGTAGCGATTGACATTGATGTCAACGTTGCTGCGCCCCCAACCCCAGCTGCAGGCACCCCAGATCGCCGCACCGACGACAACGCCGGTCGCGAAGGCGAGGCCGGGAGGATAGACATAGGCCGGCGGGTACACGGCATATGGTGGGGTCGGATACCACCAGGTCCCATACACCACCGCCGGATTGTAGGTCGGCACATACACCACGTCCGGCTTTGGCGATTCGACGACGTAGATCGTCTGGCTACCCTGTTTTTCGGTCTTCACCACCTGCTGCGGCGAGGACTTCAGATTGCCGGCAGCATCGGCTCTGGCACGCAGACCCTGTACCGTGTTCATCACGTCCTGCTGCTGCGCGAGGAACGCGTCTCCCAACTTCTGGGTCCAGTCAAGATTCTCGTTCATCTGCTGCAGCACCTGCGGCACGGTGGTCAGCGACTTGACGGCAGGATCCCACGACTGCCTGGCCATCGCATCCTCGAGTGCCTTTCCGGTGACCTTGGGATTGGCCTTGACCCAGCGCGCCGCTTCAACGACTTCGAGGGGATAAGTCGACGCCATGAGCACCTGCGCCAGCAAGGGATCGGGATACAGCGCAACCGGGGCCAGCAGGCGGTCGAGTTCCTGCTGCGAGAAGGTGCTCACTGCCGGACCGCCGGCGGCCGACGCGGGCGACACCGTCGATGGGGATTGCTGCGCCGCGGCCGGCGACAAGGCAAGCATGAGTGCCATGAACAGCGCACAGGATCGGGCAGGTGTTGATGTCATCAATCATCCTCGAACACAGAAAGTAGCTTCACAAAATGAACTGGCCGCCAGGAAACGGCTCTAGCCGCCAGGTTCCGGGTCAATGCTGGTCAAACAGACCTTGGGGCTGGAATCCACAGCCGTTCACGCTACAGATCCGAGGAGTTATCTCACGCGGCGCTCAGCGCGCCTTCGCTGTTTACCGTCTGCTGCAGGATATCGCGCAGACTCCGGCCGATCTGGGCGAGCGCTCCCACCTGCAGGACCAGCCGCTCCTCGACATGGGCGAGTTCCTCGATGCGCTCTTCCAGCGTGTCGGTCGCCTGATGGATGCGCTTGATGCTTTCCAGCCGACGTTTGAGCTGGATCTGGTGCTCGCGGATCTGAATTTCCATCGGTGCCATGATCGCCTTCAGCCACGATTCGGCGTCACGGTTGGCGTGTTCAAAGCTCTTGCGCACCTGTACCGTCACTTCCTCGAAGAAGCGCTGCGTCAACTGGCCCTTTTCGTGTGTCAGCAACTGGAACATGGTATTGATGTGGGTATCGCACCATTGCTCGAGACGGTCGATTTCCTTCTCGTAACGCAGCAGCGAAAAACCAATCGGCGATCCGAGCTTGAGGCCATGCTCAACCGCGAATTTTTTGTAGATGGCTTCCATCATGGCCAGGATTTCGGTCACTTCGCCCTCGGATCTCGCGAGGTTGCCGCGCGCGACGTCAAAGAAATGCGCCATCGCTCCCGACAAGGTCTTGGAGAAGGTGGCGTTGACCATCGCTTCACGCGTCGTCGTCGTCAGCAGGCGCAACGAATCGAGCCCGAGATGAGCAAAGAGGTTGTTCGTCAACTGTGAGAACACACTGCGCACGGCGTAGTAGCGCTGCAGGCCGGACTCGAATTCCTCCTTTTCAACTCGCACCTTGCCCATCATGTACTCGACGACGCCCTTGTTCTTGCCGCGCAGTTCGGTGAGTTCGGTCACCTGCTCGCGCAGATTGACCAGGCGCGACTCAAGCAGGCTGCGCGCGCGCTGGTAGCAATCGGCAAACTCGGCGTCGGTATTGTCGCGAACGATTTCCTGTTTGGCCGGGATGAGTTCTTCGGAGAGCGCGAACTCAAGCTCCGAAAGACGGCTGCGTTTCAGCAGATCGGCATCACCGTTGATCTTGGCAACCAGCGCCTTCTGGGCCGAAACCGGGAACACCTGGTCTTCCGACAATGCCAGTGTCCAGGCACAGGTATCGACCTGCCGGGTAATCTCGGCGTCGATTTCCTCTGCCGACTTGAGTTCGTCCCACAAGCTGTCGATCTTGTTGAGCACGACGATCCGCCCCTTCCTGCGGCCACCGGTATTGCCGATGTGTTCGCGCCAGACGGTCAGATCGGACTGCGTGACACCCGTATCGGCAGCCAGAATGAAGAGTACGGCGTGCGCGTTCGGCAGCAGCGACAAGGTCAGTTCGGGTTCCGTGCCAATCGCGTTCAAACCGGGCGTATCGAGAATGACCAGTCCCTGCTGCAGAAGCGGATGCGGGAAGTTGATGACCGCATGACGCCAGCGCGGAATCTCGACGCAACCGTCGGCGTCTACGCGAAACGCCGCGTTATCGCCGTCGGCAATCGCAAAACCAAGCTTCTCGGCCGTCGCCGGGTCGACACGTATGACATCACTGACGTGTCGAAGCGCTTCCTGCATGGACTCGGCCGAACCCGTGGCAAGCGGCACGACCTCCCATTCCTCGGGAAAGCGTTTGGGTGTGGCTCTTTTGAGCCACGGTTTCTCGGCGATCACGCAGCCCACTTGACGTCATCGTTCTGGGGTGCCGGCGCATAGTTGCGCTGGCGCTCTTGGCGATAGTGAAAGGCCATGTACTGCTCGAAGTCGCCGCTGGCACGAAGGGAGCGTAGGCGGAGCACCGCTTCGGCACCGTCCAGACTCCAGCGAGCGCCGGTG
>Ga0208938_1001657_pt1 | contig 12623 bp, 10 predicted proteins | sample AD_UKC125_MetaG_FD_184434 | JGI IMG/M metagenome (GOLD analysis project Ga0208938, IMG submission 184434) | Active sludge microbial communities of municipal wastewater-treating anaerobic digesters from USA - AD_UKC125_MetaG (SPAdes) (version 2) | ecosystem: Engineered > Bioreactor > Anaerobic >... | reverse complement strand
CTTCCTTATTTCAGCTGGTATTACTATCTGATACCGACTGCCCAGTTTGATAGTATTCACAACTACATCAGACATAATTTTTAATCCTCCAGCATATTAACATTTCTTCATACATTTTATCAGTTTCTGCTACAAATGACAATAGTATTGAGAAGGAAAGGTTGCCTGTTTTCTGTTCTTTTCTCTGAATGGTTCAGAACTATCACCTCAAAAAGAGAAAAACAAAAAAGACAAGAACTGCTACGGTGTAAGATTAAAAGAAAATGCAAAAAACCACTGGGAGAGAAAGAGAGACAGTCTACGACATGAGATTAAAAACTAAAGATTAAAAGAAAAAACTAAAAAGCAAAGATCACTAGTGGAAAAACCATCCACCAGTATAAGGGAGGAAAGAATTCTCCCTTACCAGCCCCTCCTCATCCATCACCCCGGCAACATTCGAGCCGTTTTTAGCCTGCTCCTGAATGGTTCTATCAGGGGTCCACAGTATTGAAAACCACGGATGCCTCGCTAAATTTCAGGCATGACGGATGAGGAAACCTTGAAGTCTCTTCTTAACCCTCTCCCTCGGAAGGAGAGGGTTAAGGTAAGGGTGTCTTTTTTGTCGTCATTCCTGAATATTTCTATCAGAAATCTAAATTATTTAAGGACAAAAGCATGTGGATTCCCGATAAAAGATTTCGGGAATGACAAAAGGGGTGGATGATTTCGGGAATGACGGATGAGGTGGATTCTCCACTAAATTTCGGGAATGATAGAAAAGGAAGTCCTCAACAGAAGACTTCTTTATTCTTTCCTTATCCCTCGATGATAAAGGTTAGAGTGAAGATGAAACCAAACTATAAGGGGATTGCTCCTCTATTATTATAAAAGATTAACAGTTGAGCAATCCCCTTATAAAAAACGCCTGTAAGAAGTTATCCTTCTCTTCTACCTTTTAAATACTGGTCAAAGAAGACCGCGAGAATGATAAGTGCACCTATTATAATTTGCATGATAAAAGGGTCTACTCCCAGCAAATTACCGCCATTCCTCATGGTTTGAATTATCAAAGCACCGAGAGCTGTCCCAAAAACTGTTCCCACGCCACCGCTGAGGCTCGCTCCCCCAATAACCACTGAGGCAATTGCGTCAAGTTCATATCCCTGCCCCCCGGTGGGAACTCCAGCTGCCATTCTGGTGGCTAACATCAAGCCAGCTATACCACTGAATAGAGCAGCAACGGTGTAAAAACTATACATATTAAGCCTTATATTTATTCCCGATAGCCTGGCAGCTTCTTTGTTACTTCCTATGGCATAGAGGTTTCTTCCAAACATGGTGTATTTCAATACAAAAGACATAAAAATAGCAAGTATTATCCAGATCCAGGCCAGAGCCGGAATGTTGAGAAAGGTGGCCACCGAGAACTGCCTAAACCCCATTGGAATACCGGTGATCATCCTTCCGCTAGATACATACATAACCAGCCCCCTAACCAGAGTCATCATCCCTAAGGTAGCAATAAAAGGAGGGACTTTGCCATCGTGAACTGCTACTCCATTAGCAAGCCCTATCAGCGCTGCAATCCCCAGAGATATGAGAATAGCAAGGCCTGAAGACATCTGAATCTCACCTCTATTAGAGGTCAGAATGGCATAGGTCATCCCCGATAAGCCGACAATCGAACCCACAGAAAGGTCAATTCCTCCGGTTATGATTATCAAAGTCATACCTATAGCCACCACTCCATTAATAGAAGACTGGCGGAGTAAATTGGATATATTCTCCCAGGAATAAAAATTGCCCTTTGTAGCGATGGATAAAAATATTGCCATTATAATTATTATTATCAAAAGATTCCGTTCAGCAAAGGCTCTGCGCCCACCTTTTTTTGCCATCTCAGACTGCCTCCTGGACTTTTTCTTTGTTAAGTATATTTTTCATCGCCAGCCTTAAGAGGTATTCTTCAGAAAAATCCTCCTTTTCCACTTCACCGGCAACCTCACCATTAGAAATCACGATGATTCTATCCGATAAACTAATCAATTCCGGTAGATACGATGAAATTAATATAATCCCCTTCCCCTGATCAAGTATTTCACCAAAAAGTTTATAAATTTCTACTTTCGTACCCACATCGATACCGGTAGTAGGTTCATCAAATATGAGAATGTTGGGGTTTTTACACAGCCATCGAGCAATTACCACCTTTTGCTGGTTTCCTCCACTCAACTCCGAAAGCCTCTGGCGCACGCTCCCTACCTTTATGGAAAGTTTATCAACGTAATCCTGGGCTTGCTGATAAGCTTTGCTATAATCTATTATCCCCGCCCTCATTACTTTGTCTAAATTTATTACATTTATATTGAATTCTACATCCTGTTGGGGGAATATCCCCTGATTTTTCCTGTCCTCTGGAAGATAACCAAGCCCGCTACTCAGCGAATCTTTCGGCCTCTTCACCAAAATCTCCTGCCCGTTAACCACAATTTTTCCTTCATCAAAACGGTCAGCACCATAGATGGCTCTGGCAATCTCGGTTCTTCCAGACCCCACGAGACCAAATACACCCAAAATTTCCCCTGCTCTAACATTAATCTCAATATTCCGAAATCTCTTTCCCGAAAGATTCTCAACCCGTAAGAGCTCTGGACCGATTTCTACTTCCTTTTTATAGTACATTTCTTCGATGGGCCTTCCCACCATTAAAGGAATCAGTTTATCCACGCTTTCCAGCTCCGGAACGGTGTAAGTACCTACTAATTTCCCATCTTTGAGTACGGTCACTGTATCACAAACGTCAAAAACTTCTTCTAAGTTGTGTGATATATAAATTACGGCTATGCCTCTTTCTTTGAGGTCCCTGATAATTCGAAATAAAATCTGAGTTTCATTTTGAGTTAAAACTGCGGTGGGCTCATCAAAAATAACTAATTTTGGTTCCTGCCAGAGGCATTTGGCAATGGTAACCATCCTGCCCTCTGCCACACTCAACTCCCTTATATTCCTTTTCACATCAATTTCCAATTCCATATCGCGGAGGAACTCTTCTGACTCTTCATACATCTTCCCCCAGTCAATGATCAATCCCCTTTTAGGTTGATTACCCAGAAAAAAATTCTCTGCCACACTTAAATCTGGAGCAATCATTACATCTTGATAGACAGCATAAATCCCCAGCTTCTTGGAAACGATGGGAGAGTTTCTTACAATTTCATTACCCTCAAATATAATTTTCCCCGAATCTTTATCATAAGCACCAGTAACAATTTTTATGAGAGTTGATTTCCCCGCCCCATTTTCACCCACCAACCCTCTTACTTCCCCCGCCGAGATTGACATATTTACTTGATCCAGAGCTTGAACCGCAGGAAAAGACTTGCAGATATCTTCCAGTCTTAAAACCTCTTTTTTGCTGGACATAAAACCTCTCCTTTAGTTACCAATTTTAAGGGAGGGGGGTGGCATCCGCCATCCCCCCTAAAAAACAATCAGTATCAGTATTTTTTCCTGGAGAAAGGATCGAGAATCCACATTGATTCATCAAGGTTTTCCTGGGTAACTACATAAACTCCCGTATCAAAGTATTCCGGAAGAGGTTCACCATTGATGGCCATAAAGGCAAACATAACACCCTTATAACCCATTCCGTGAGGATCCTGGACAATCAGAGCCTTTAGAGCTCCACTTCGGAGAGCATCAATTTCTTGAGGGTCAGAGTCATATGCTACAGCTACTATCTGGTCCTGTAAACCTCGCTCTTCGATAACCCGGGCAACACCATCACCAGTATGATTGTTATTGGCAAAGAACCCTAATAAATCAGGGTTAGCGGTTAAAATATCTTCGGCAATATTAGCTGCAACCGCAATGTCATTGTCTGCATACCTTATGGGAAGAACTTCAAGGCCTGGTGCAATTTCTTCTAGTCGCTCAAGGAACCCTTCAGTCCGGTCAATGAGAACCTGAACTCCGGCCATTGAGCTTATCACAGCAATTTTGCCCTCTAAAGGCTTACCGGCCGCCTGAAGAAACTCAACCAGTTTATCGGCAGCCAAAGCTCCACCAACCCTATTGTTTGTAGCCAGAAAAGAGTGGTAGCCCGTGTCGTGGACAAAATTATCGATGAGAATGATTTTTATCCCTTGCTCATAAGCATTATTGAGAACCAATGAAGTGGCATCTGAACTGGTAGATGCAATAACAATGGCATCGGGCTTGGTGTTGACCACGTTCTCCACAATAGCCACTTGCTCATCAATATCAGCTTCAGATGGTGGTCCATAAACAGTTACATTTATAAGACCTTTCAGGTCATATTCTGCATTTTTCGCCCCCACTATAGTATACTGCCAGAAGTCAGAATCAGTAGCCTTTACAATAAAGGCAATATCAAAAGGTTCAACATCAGCTGCGTAAGCAAAGGTTACTCCCAGAAGGGCAAACGCCAGGATAAGCGGAATTAATCTCTTTCGCATAATTTATACCTCCTTTTTCAAAGTACTTCACAGTTAAACACTAAAGATTCCATCCTTACCACACAACCTCCTTTTTATCACTTTCCTATTAAGAATCTATCCTTTTAAATCTTCTCACCTCCCTATTAGGTTAACATATTTTATAGGTTAACATATTTTATGGTAATTACCATCAGTTATAGTATATATTCTTTCTTTAGGAGCGTCAAGGATTAACAGAGGCTCTGTTTTTTATGTTTTCGTCCGGTGAGAATATTTGCGCTTTGCTCAAAACTAATTTTCAATTATAATTTCCAGAGACTTAAGATTAAAAAATAACGAAAGAGGTGAAAAAATGCGTAGTTATCGCAAAGAGCTATGGTTTCAAACCGAAAAAAGAAGAGAATTTATCAATATCACTCCCTTAGTTGAAGAATGTCTCCGAGAAAGCAGGATTCAAGAAGGGCTGTTACTCTGCAATGCCATGCATATAACAGCAAGTGTTTTCATAAACGATGATGAAAGTGGGCTCCATCGCGATTTTGAGCGGTGGCTGGAAAAGCTGGCCCCCGAGAAACCTTATGACCAATATGAACACAACGTGGGAGAAGATAACGCCGACGCTCACCTCAAAAGGACTATTATGGGGAGAGAAGCAGTTGTAGCTATTACTGATGGTCGCCTGGATTTAGGTCCCTGGGAGCAGATATTTTACGGTGAGTTTGATGGAAAAAGAAGAAAACGAGTTCTGGTAAAGATTATTGGAGAATGAATTATGTTCTTCTACCTCACTCCAGAATCAACACTTTCCTGAGTTCCAGAGCATTTTCAAACATCGCTGTATTACTTTGAAAAAACAGAATCTCTTCTTTGAGGTAGTCTTAAGTTCTCTGGCTAACTCTTTTATTTTCCGGGAAGATACCAGTAATGGTAGCTCTTCTTTTCATGGAAACAAAAGTAGAATATATCTTGGCGCTACAAAAAGAGCCAGAGATGTCCAGAGCAACTTTACGAAGCATTTAAAAATCATGCAGGGGATTCTTCGAAGCCGCGTCTCGAGGTCAACAGCATGAATCTGACTTTTTAGTTTATGATTCCTTCATTTTTAAGAAAAATTGATGAGAACTAAAAACTATCCTGATCCACCAGGAGATCTGAGAGTTGAGAAATAATCTGGTAAATATCCTGTTCCTCTAAACCAAGCAAGTTTATAGCCTGGGGAGAAAGAGGATATAATAAACCATCTGCTCCAATACCAATGCCCATCGTCACGCATATAAAATCGGCCACATGAGCTATAGAGGTAAGCACCGGATCGGTTCGGGCCAGCTCCGGGCTATGGTGGAAGGCAATAGCTTCTACCAATTCGGGGGGGAGATTCCAGTTTTCTGCTACTTTAGAACCCACCAGGGCGTGATTGAAACCCAGGATTTCTTCTTCTGCTTGAGAAAAAGGAACTTTTTCTTTTTCTACTTTTTCCATCACTTCTTCATAAGTTTCTCGTACATAACTATTAAGAACTACCTTACCGATGTCATGGAGCAAAGCTGCAGTATAAGCTACTTCTGCTTTCGGGAACTTCACTCTCCGGGCAATTAGCCGGGCAGCCATAGCTGCTGATTGGGAATGCCTCCACAGCTCTCCAGGTAAAAGCGCATAACCTTCCACTTCCTGACTGAGAAGATTGCTTACCGAAGCAGCTATAACAATAGAGCGAATGGTCTGAAAACCAAGCATAATAGTAGCATCAGTAACGGTAGAAATGCGACGGGGAAAACCGTAAAAAGCCGAATTGGCTAACCTCAGAACTTTAGCTGTCATACTCTGGTCTTGATTTATTACCTCATTGATATCCCGGGCAGTGGAATTAGGGTCTTCAGTAAGCTCCATAACTCTTCTTACTACCGAAGGCAGAGCGGGAAGGTCATCAACTTTTTTGAGTAAATCTTGGAGAGAAATTTTACCCATTTTTCTTTTTTCCTTTCGACCTTAAAGATAGCTAAAATTTTTGAAAATATTTCTCCTTTATAAAAAGGTCAGAGAAATTTCTTTGCCAAGTATTAGCTTTTTACCAATCATCAGGCAAATCATTTGACCACACCCGGATTAACAAGATGAGGAGGAGTTTCCCCCTGAAGCGCTAAAATCAGGTTGCGTGCCGCGAGAACCGCCATTTTAGTGCGGGTAGCATGGGAAGCTGAACCGAGATGAGGCGTCAGTACTACTTCCTCCAGCTCCAGAAGCTCTGGCTCTATTTGTGGTTCTTGTTCAAAAACATCCAGAGCCGCCCCCCGGATCCATCCTTCCCTCAAGGCTCGGGCCAGAGCTTTCTCATCTATTACAGACCCCCGAGAAGTATTTATAAGATAAGATTCCTTTTTCATTATCTTTAGTTCCTTTTCCCCGATAAGATGGTAAGTCTCTGGAGTAAGGGGAACATGAAGACTTACAAAATCAGATTGAGCTAAAAGTTCAGGAAAAGGATGATAAGTCACTCCCAGCTCTTTCTCTTTATCTCCTATCCGGTGACGATCAAAGTAAATTACTCGCATGTCGAATCCTCGAGCTCTCCGAGCCACAGCTTGACCAATCCGGCCCAGGCCTATGATTCCCAAAGTAGCTCCATAAACATCATCTCCCAGAAGAAGCAGCGGCTCCCACCCTCTAAATTTTCCTTCTCGAACAAACCTATCACCTTCTACCACTCGACGGGCTACAGCCATAAGCAGAGCCCAGGCAAGGTCAGCGGTGGCCTCTGTTAGCACTCCAGGAGTGTTGGTAACCATTATTTTCCTTTTAGTGGCTTCTTCTACATCAATATTATCATATCCCACAGCGTAGTTAGAAATCACCCGTAAATTTTGCCCTGCTGCTTCCATAACTTCCCGGTCAATATAATCAGTCAGAAGACACAGAATCCCGTCCACTCCTTTTACTTTTTGAAGGAGAATTTCCCGGGGCATTACTCCATCGTAGTCGCTTACCTCTACCTGGCAGCTCTCCTCTAAGATGTTCAGCCCTTCTTGGGGGATTCGACGAGTCACCAGAACTCGAGGTTTTTTATCCAATTCTGCACCTTCCTCTCCAAAAAATGACCAAGACTTAGTAGTTATCATTATACTACTTTTTGTGGTTTCTCTTGAAAAAGAAAGCCACATTCCCTCTGCAAAAGCGAATGGTCTCTCTTCTTGGGTTTTTCCATTAAAAGCAATATATTGCAGAAACTATCCGCTTTCCCACTTTTATGACGAAGAAGCCCTCCTTCTTTGAAGAAAATCCAGGGCATCTTTTATTATCCTTGAGGGGAAACCAAATCATAGAAAAACTGGTTGCCTTATGGAGACAGGGAAAAATTCATGACCATTTCTAAAACCACGGTAAATCAAGTCCCGGAAAAAGAGAAATGAAGGATAAATTTAAAAAAAATAACTACACAGCCTATCCTTCGGGTAGTAAAATAGTCGCTCTTTAGATAGTTGAAAAGTTTGACCTGAACACTCCAGTATGTTCTTGCCTTGTTTCCTCACTGTAGAGATAAAGCTACAGATGACAAAAGTAATTAGTTCTCTTCTCAGAATAAAAACAACCTGATATTTTCTCCTCGCCCTGACCATACGTTAGTCTCTTTCTGCCAGGCTATTATCGAAGGGAACCTGGAAGCCCTTCATAAACCAGAGAGTATCTTTTTAGTATTTGATGAGCCTATCCAGTAAATTCTTAGATTTACTCTGTTTCTTTTTACCCCGTCCGGGTTTATCTCTCGTAGTACTGATGATGAGAGCTTATTAGCTCTGGCTCTAAGACATATTTACCGGCATATTTAGCTCTCTCAGTTTGTTCCTTCATTTTAGACCATCAAAACCCCTTTATCCATGATCAACTCTCCGTCAAACTTCACTGTGGGGTTACGAATTATGCCATCGTTATGCGTTTTAGATTCTACCTTGCCCCCCATACTCACATTCATACCCAACGCAATATGCACGGTGCGAAGAGCCTTTTCATCTTCCAGAATATTGCCTGTGATACGTGCCTTTTCGTTGGTGCCAATGCCCAGCTCCCCAACCCAGTAAGCATAAGGGTCGGATAATTCCTCAAGAAACCGGGAAAGCTCTTCCGCTTCTCTTCCTCCTTCTATTTTTACCGCTTTCCCTCTCTGAATGGTAAACTTAATCGGTTCAGCCAATAGCCCCACGGGCGACATAGAACCATCAACCACCACTATTCCCTCTACTGATTCCTCCACTGGAGCAATAAAAGCTTCTCCAGCAGGTAAATTGCCCCATCTCCCTCGCTCCCGGTACAGACCATCATCAGGAGGAATTACCGGTTTTCTGCCCTTTAAGCTCAAGCGCACATCAGTCCCCTTTTCCGTATATATCTCCACAAGATCAGTTGCTCCCAGAAGATGGGTTAGCTTCCAGCTCAACTCCGAAACTTTCTCGTAATCGGCAGTCATAGCTCCCACAGTAAGCATGTCTTCAGTAATCCCCGGCATGCTGGCTATGCGCACACCTTTTTTTGTAGCTTCCATGCGAGCATAGGTGTGGCTCAAACTCGCAGTGGTAACAAGAAGTGCCACATCTACTGATGCCATGGCTACCCCAATTTCCCGGGGTGGCTCCTCCACATGGTGAGAGCGAGGAACCATCAGGGATAGAGTAGCATCTACTCCTAAAGCATGGAGAGCAAAAAGAAAACTTTTAGCAATATCAATTTTACCTGTGTCGGTAATCACCACCACTTTTTCTTCCTTTTTCACCCCCATACAATCCCGAACAGCAATCATTGCTCCTTTCATTAAAGGAGTAATTTTCAACCTCATCTACCTCCTTAGTTCCCATATCCCTTTTACTCTTTTATTATCACGAGAAATATGTTTATTCTCTTTTTGCCCGCAAAGCATGAGGTTCACAGGAAGGCATAATAATAGTTTCTTCCTCTTCAATTGAAAACAAAGAGAGTAACAGCTCCTGTTTTTTATTTACAATAGTTCCACTTCACCTCCAACCCTGGACCATAACTGATTAAATCTCCCGGTTCTACCACTTGATGAGTCAGATTTTTATCCCCGGTAATACCCTTCCTGTGGTTCATCTCGCTATCTTAACCAAGTATAGCACAGGAATTTTACGTTTCTTTTGATTTTTTCCGGAAAAAATCAACCATACATACTATCTTTGCTATATAATATAATGCTCTATGGAGGTGAGATCTTGCCAGTCTTTAGAATATTGGTTGTCGATGACGAAGAATCGCTTAGAGAGATGTTAAAAGAGTTTTTAGAAGAAGAGGGAATGCTGGTAGAACTTGCTAAAAATGGGAGAGAAGCCTTAGAAAAATTGCATTCCCTGAGTTTTGATCTGGTTTTGTTGGACTTACGCATGCCAGGAATTAGTGGTATAGAAGTTTTGCAGGAGATAAAAAAAGAAGAACCCGAATTACCAGTAGTAGTTATTACCGCTTACGGTAGTGTAGATAACGCAGTAGAAACTTTGAAAATGGGAGCTTTTGACTTTATTACCAAACCCTTTAAGCTGGAAGAGTTACTGAATACCATCTCCCGGGCTTTAGAAGTAGAACAGTTAAAGAGAGAGAAACAATATCTTCTGGAGGAAATGCAGGATAAATTCTGCTTTGAAGGAGTAGTGGGTCAATCTCCTCAAATGAAAGAAGTAATGCGAGTAGCCTCGCTGGTTGCGAAAACCGATGCCACCGTCCTGATTTACGGAGAAAGCGGAACAGGAAAGGAGCTCTTAGCCCGCTCTATTCACTACCAGAGCAGCAGACGAGACAAACCTTTTATAGTGGTAAATTGCGGAGCTATTGCTGAAACTCTTTTAGAAAGTGAACTGTTCGGCCATGAAAAAGGAGCCTTTACCGGAGCCCAGGCCAGAAAACTGGGTAAATTTGAGCTGGCTGACGAAGGAACAGTTTTCCTGGACGAAATTGGGGAAATGAGCCCGGCAATGCAGGTAAAAATCCTTCGAGTGTTACAGGAGAGAAACTTTGAGCGGGTAGGAGGAACCAATATAATTCAGGTGGATGTGCGCATCATAGCTGCTACTAATCGGGACCTGAAGAAAGAAGTGCGAGAAGGCAAATTTCGCGAAGACCTCTATTACCGCCTGAATGTGGTGCCTATTGAGCTTCCTCCTCTGAGAGAAAGAAAAGAAGACATTCCCCTTCTTTGCGAATTTATGATAGAAAAACATGCCCAGAAACTACATAAGAAAATTAAAGGAATATCTCCTCAAGCCATGCGCCTTCTCAAAAGATACCACTGGCCAGGGAATATCCGGGAATTGGACAACGTTATAGAACGAGCCATAATTTTAACTGAGGATGAAATTATCGGAGTAGAGGACTTACATATTTTTGAAGCCCCGCGAGAGCCCCACTGGAAAAGCTTGAAAGAGTTAGAAAAAGATTACATCGAGGAGGTTTTAGAATACACCGGAGGAGACATAGAGAAAGCTGTCCATATCTTAGGAATTTCCCCCGAGGAACTGGAGAAAAGAAAAACTTAGACAGTAGCTTCAAATACCCAGAATTTATTACCCAGAAAATTGACCCCCACCGAGAAACCAGTAGCCAAAACCTTACTGGGTAAAACCTCCCAGCTCCATTTACTTTGCAGAATATAAAGCACCAGAAGAGAAATCCCTAATGAACTCAAGTTGACTAAAATAAATTTAGTTACCTCAATAGCAGTAAAACCCTCTCTTTTTTGAAAAGTCCAGAATTTATTCAAAAAATAGCTATTAACCATTCCACAGGAATAGGAAATAACCTGCGACATAGCATAAACCAACCCCAGGTAACGATTGAGAATCATAAAAACTCCAAAATCCACGGCAGTATTCATTATTCCCACCACATTGAACTTGATAAACTGCCCGAGACCCCTCCAGTAGTTAATCAAAATCTTTTTCTCCTTCTTTTTCAAAACCCATGGTGCTTTCCACAATGTAAAGGGGACGTCCCTTAACTTCTTCATAAATTCTACCTATATATTCTCCCATAATCCCTAAAGCAATAAGGATGATTCCACCAACCAGGAGGTTCAAAATGCTTATCAAAGAAGTGGCAGGAAAAGCACTCTTACCCCCGAGATATTGAAAAAGAACTATCAGAAAAAGCACCAGGCTGAAAAGAGAAAGAGGAATACCTGCATAAGTGGCTATTTTAAGTGGTTTATCAGAAAAAGAAGTGATTCCATCCCAGGCTAATTTAAGCATCTTACGCAGAGAATATTTGGTTTCTCCTGCCCATCTCTTTTCTCTTACGTATTCGACACTGGTTTGACGAAAGCCCACCCAGCTCACCAGCCCTCTCATAAAACGATTCTTTTCCCGGAAGAGCCTCAAAGCATCAACTACTTTCTTATCCATCAAACGGAAATCACCAGTATCCACCGGTATGTCTATAGTAGTAAATTTTTTCAAGAGACGATAAAAAAAAGAAGCAGTAATTTTTTTAAAAAAACTTTCTCCTTCTCGTTTTACTCTCTTTCCGTAAACTACTTCATATCCTTCTTCCCATTTTTCTATCATGGTTAAAATAACCTCCGGTGGGTCTTGCAAATCGGCATCAATTACGATCACCGCCTGCCCTTCTGCATAATCCAATCCCGCGGTGATGGCCACTTGATGGCCAAAATTACGGGAGAAATTGATCAGCTTGACCGCTTCATCTCCTCGAGCAAAACTTTCTAAAATCTCTCGGCTCTTATCCCGGCTTCCATCATTAACAAAGATAAGCTCATAGCTACCCCGGGTAGAGCTCATCACCTGCTTCATCCTTCTGTAAGTCTCGGGAAGAACCTCTTCCTCATTATAAACAGGAATGACCACTGAAAAATCAACTCTATCCTCCATATCCATCTCCTTGGTTTTTACTTTAGTTCTATTCTACTCTTTAGGGTGTTATTTCGCATTGCTTTCTCAATGTCTGTGATTTTCATAAATTGGTCACAAATTGCTCACCAAAAAACCCCAAAAGCGTCTTATAATTTCTCCGGAAAAAGGAACTAAAAAATAAAAGGCTGGTATCTTAGGTATGGTTAGTTTAACAAAGTTTGATTTTCTCTATTTGACCACCAAGCTATAATAGACAATAACATAGAAAGGAAGCAAAAATAAGTGAAAAAACGTAACAAAGTTATTCTTCCTCTCATTTTAG
>Ga0208938_1001654_pt1 | contig 12643 bp, 10 predicted proteins | sample AD_UKC125_MetaG_FD_184434 | JGI IMG/M metagenome (GOLD analysis project Ga0208938, IMG submission 184434) | Active sludge microbial communities of municipal wastewater-treating anaerobic digesters from USA - AD_UKC125_MetaG (SPAdes) (version 2) | ecosystem: Engineered > Bioreactor > Anaerobic >... | reverse complement strand
TGTCAGTGGCAGGGACTTTTCATGCGCCCCACCGACACAATCGGCCGCCGAACAGAGCCAGGCCAGAAAGCATGTCAGTGGCAGGGACTTTTCATGCGCCCCACTGACATATTCGGCCGGCGAACATGGCACCGAAGATGGACCCCTGCCCCTCGGCCGCACGGAGCCAGGCATTCAGGGCAGGGCCCACGCCACATCTGTCAGCCCCGCCCTTAGAAACTGTCCTCGTACATCGTGGTGCGGTCGCGCTGCGTGCGGACCAGCAGCTGTCCCATGGTGAGGGTGACGCTGGCCAGTTCAGTAGTGAGATGGGCGATGGCTGTGAGTCTGGTCGGCATGAGGGACTCCTTCGCTCACCCCCAGCCTGCCCACCGCGTGTTGCCCGGGTGTGAACGTTGGATTCAGGTCCCGTGAAGCCTTGACCTCACTCCGGTCGCACGAAGGGGAACAGCATGGTGTCACGGATGTTCTGCCCAGTGAGCATCATGATCACCCGCTCCACGCCCATACCCTGCCCACCGGCCGGCGGCATGCCGTACTCCAACGCGCGCAGGAAGTCCTCATCCACCTCCATGGCCTCGGCGTCACCGGCGGCTGCCAGCAGGCTCTGCGCCACGAGCCGGTCGCGCTGATCGAGCGGATCGATCAGTTCGGTGTACGCAGTGCCAAGCTCCGCACCCCACCCGACGAGGTCCCACTTCTGCGCCAGCCGGGGTTCCGCTGGGTCCTTGCGGGTCAGTGGGGACACCTCAGTGGGGAAATCGAGGTAGAACGTCGGGAACGTCGTGGTGTCCTCGCACAGGTTCTCGTACAACTCCAGCAGCAACTGGGAAGCGTCCCAGGCCGGATCCACCGGAATCTGCAGCCTCTGCGCGTGCCGTTTGAGGACCTCAAGCGGGGTGTCCACTGTGACCTCTTCGCCGATCTTGGCGCTGACCCCCTGATGGACGGTCATCGTGGGCCACTCCGGTGACAGATCAACCTCCTCGTAGCCGCCGTCAGGCAGCGGCCGCCGGGCGATCGGGCGGCCGTACACCGCAGTGGCGATCTCCAGGATCAGGTCGCGCGTCAGGACCCGCATCGTCTCGTACGAGCCGTACGCGTCATACACCTCCAGGCTGCTGAACTCGGGGTTGTGCGAGGAGTCGGCGCCTTCATTGCGGAAGTTGCGGTTCACCTCGAAGATCTTCTCGACGCCACCGACCAGCAGCCGCTTGAGGAACAGTTCCGGCGCGATCCGCATGTACATCTTCATGTCGTAGGCATTGATGTGCGTGATGAAGGGCCGAGCGTTGGCGCCACCGTGCACAGCCTGCAGCATGGGCGTGTCCACCTCAAGGAACCCGCGCGACCACAGCGATTCGCGCAGGGCGCGGATGGCGGCAGACCGCAGCGCCACCATCTCCCGCGACGAGTCGTTGACGATGAGGTCCACGTAACGCTGCCGGGTGCGGGCCTCCGGGTCGGTCAAACCGGCATGCTTGTCCGGCAGGGGCACCAGGCACTTGGAGGTGATCACGAAGTCCGTGGCCAGCACGGACAACTCGCCGCGCTTGCTGGTGATGACCTCGCCCACCACACCCACGTGGTCACCGAGGTCGACCTCCTCCTTCCACCGGGTCAACGCCTCTTCCCCGATCTGCGCCAGGCTGAGCATCACCTGGACCTGCCCGGTCCAGTCCTTCACCTGAGCGAAGACCAGCTTGCCGGTGACCCGGTTCAGCATGACCCGGCCGGCAATCCGTACCTGCTCGCCGGTCCGTGCGTCGGGGTCAAGGTCCCCGAAGCGGGCGCGGATGTCGCCGATCAAGTTCTCCCGGTCGAAGTCGGTGGCGTAGGGATCCACTCCGCGGGCACGCATCTCGTCGAGTTTGCGCCGACGGACCAACTCCTGCTCCGGCAGCCGGCGCTCCGGCAGGGCCAGCGCGTGCGCGTCCTGCTCGGCCAGGGCCGCAGCGACCGGCTCCCACAAGGTCACCGGGGAACCGGCGTTGCCGTCAGCCAACGACTCCCGGGCGCCGCCGGTGAAGGGCACCTTGGGCTTCTCCAAGAAACCTTCGGCCAACGCGGCGGCGATCCCCACGCGCGGCAGATCCCCGGAACGTTCGAAGAGCAGGAACCGCGGCACCCAGTCGGGTTCGTACTTCTCGTTGGACTTGTACAGCGATTCCAACTGCCACCAGCGACTGGCGAAGCTCAGGAAACCACGGGTCAGCCGCATCACGGGGCCGGCACCGATCTTGCTGCCCTCCTCGAAGATGGCGCGCATGACCGCGAAGTTGAGGCTCAGGCGATCCACCCCGATCACGGGACCGGCGGCCACCGTGGCCGTCACCATCATCTCCATGACCCCGTTCTCGGAGGCCGGGTCACGGCGCATCAGGTCAAGGGAGATACCGCGGGTACCCCACGGCGAGAAGGACAGCAGACCCCGCCGCACCCCGTCGGCATCGATGATCTCGGTGAGGACACAACTGCCATCGAGGGGGTCGCCCAGACGCCCCAGCGCCATGGAGAAGCCGCGCTCGTTGTGTGTGTCACGCCAGCGGTCGGCATCGACGATGACCTCGGCCATCTCCGCTTCGGGCACGTCGCGGTGCCGGCGGACCCGGGTGGTGTACCCGTCGCGCTCGAGGCGGTTCACCGCCTGCCGCACGGCCCGCATGTGCCGGCCCTCCAAGGTGAAATGGGAGAACTCGATGATCGCTTCGTCACCCAGCGACAAGGCCTCCAGACCCGCCCGGACGTAGGCTTCCGCGCCCATCTCACTGGCACCCATGACCGCCGGCGCCCAGCCGAAGTGGCGGGCCTCCTCCAGCCAGGCCTCGATCGCCGGCGGCCACGATTCCGGATCGCCCAACGGGTCCGCACTGGCCAGGGACACACCGTTGACCACTCGGTAGGTCACCGCGGCCTTCTGGGAGGGCGACCACCGCACGCTCTTGTCCCGCCGGGTGGCGAAGTAGGCCAGCGAATCCCGGTCACCGTGCTCATGGATCAACTGGCGCAGCGCCACCTCGTCCTCACCGGTGATGCGTTTGTCGTTGGTGTGCGTGCGGAACAGTGCCAGGCCGAACGCGATGTAGACAAGCGTGCCCAGCGCGCCGAGCAGGAACGGGACCGGCCGAGTGGCCCGACCGGTGATCCCCGTGCTCTCCGGGTCCCCCAGGCCGCCGAGCTCCTGCAGCAGCGTGTAGGGCAGCGCATCGACACGGGGCAACGACCCGGGCAGTGCCTCGACCAGCGCCCATCCGAGGGGGATCGCGATGGCGAACCCGACCACCAGGGTCAGCACTGCGATGATCACGTTGCGGCGACGGACGACGGCGAAGAATTCCTTGCGAGCCAGGATCAAGATGGCGACCAGCACCAGCGAGGTGACCAGAGTGACGGTCTCCTTGGTGCGGATCTCGGTGTTTCCGAACAGCGACAGCGACTCCAGCATCCCCAGCACGAGCAGGATGATGAGGAACCACCACGCGGAGCGTTTGCGCTTGCCGAGCGCCGAGCCGAAGATCACCAACAGCGCCGCCCACGCGATGTTCGGTGGGGCGGGCACGAACACCATCTCGATCGCCTCGCGCACACCGTGCAAGGAACGGGCCAGGGCGGGGAACACTGCGGTGACGGCGCTGAAGACCGCCACGGCCACCAGCAACGTGCGCAGCACGTTCGGCACGTGCGCCGTCCAGCCATCCCCCGGCACATACCGCCGCCGCGGAATCTCGGGCGTCACCCGCTCATTGATCTCCTGGGCGGGGGTCGCCTCGGCTACGAGGGTCATGTCTGCAGTTCCTCCAGATCGATGAACAGGTCCAGGCTTTCTGGATTCGCGAGCGCTTCAGTGTTGCGTACAACCCGGCCGTGTACGACATCCGCCACGGCGAGCTCGGCCAGTTTCCCCGAACGGGTGCGCGGCAGATCCGGCACGGCCACGATCCGCGCCGGCACGTGACGCGGCGAACACTGCTCCCGCAGACGCCGCACGATCCGCGCGCGCAGCAGGTCGTCCAGCGTGTGATCCCCGGCCAGTCGCAGGAAGAGCACGACGCGGGTGTCGTCGTCCCACTGCTGACCGATGGCGATCGCTTCCAGGACTTCGTCGAAAGCCTCGACCTGCCGGTAGATCTCCGCTGTGCCGATCCGCACGCCACCGGCATTGAGGGTGGCATCCGAACGTCCCAGGATCACGATCCCCTCATGTTCGGTCCACATCGCGAAGTCGCCATGCGCCCACAGTCCGGGGAATCGGGTGAAGTAGGCGTTCGTGTAACGCTGGTCGTCGGGGTCGTTGATGAAACGGATCGGCATGCTCGGCAGCGCGTTGCGGCATACGAGTTCGCCAGTCACGTCGGCTTGCCCACGCAGGCTGCGTCCCCGCTCGTCGACCACATCGACATCAGCACCGAGCGCAGGCGCCTGCAGTTCTCCGGCCCACACCGGCGCGGTGGGATCGCCCAGGGCGAAGCAGCCACAGATGTCGGTCCCCCCGCTGATCGAGGCCAGATGGACATCTGTCTTGACGTCGCGGTAGACGTAGGCGAACCCCTCGGGGGACAACGGAGAGCCAGTGGAACCCACCGTGCGCAACGACGTCAAGTCCCGCTCCCGCGGCACCAGCGACTGTTTGGCACACGCATCGAGGTACTTGGCACTCACCCCGAACAGCGTGATCTGCTCCTGTTCGGCGATCTCCCACAGGTGGTCAGCGTTCGGGTGGAATGGGGAGCCGTCGTAGAGGACCACGGTCGCGCCAGCGGCCAGCGCGCTGACCAGCCAGTTCCACATCATCCACCCGCAGGTGGTGAACCAGAAGACCCGGTCACCGGGCCGGACGTCGAGGTGCCAGCGCTGCTCGCTGGCGTGTTTGAGCAACAGCCCCGCGCCGCGATGTACCAGACCCTTGGGCACTCCCGTCGTGCCCGACGAGTACAGGACGAAGCCGGGGGCGTCGAACGGCATGGCTTCAAAGTCGGGATCGCGGGGATCCTGCAGCAGATCCTCGAAGTGGCGCACTGGGAATCGCGCCTCGAAGGTGGCGTCGGCATTCAGTTCGCGGACCAGCCACACCTGACGCACGGTGGGCAGCCCCGCCACGATCTCGGCCAACGCCGGCATCCGGTCGTGGCCCTTGCCTGCGTACACATAACCATCGGCGGCGATCAGTACCTTGGGCGACACCTGCCCGAACCTGTCCAGCACCCCCGCAGGGCCGAAGTCGGGACTTGTCGCGGTGAAGATCGCCCCGATGCTGGACGTGGCCAGCATGGCGATCACGGTCTCCGGGGTGTTCGGCATCCAGGCAGCCACCGTGTCCCCGCTCTTCACCCCCGCTTCGCGCAGCGCCCGCTGCACACACCCCACAGCGTGGCGAAGTTGCTGCCAGGACCAGACCCGGCGCACGCCGTCCTCGCGACGGAAGACCAGTGCGGTGTCCTGCGCCCCCGGCAGATCACCACCAGCGAGCAGATTCTCCGCATAGTTCAGTCGGGCGCTGGGGAAGAAACGGGTGGTGCGCAGATCGTCGATCGGTGGCGGCAGGACCGCCGAACCGTCCCCGCGCTCCCCCACCACCCCGCACTCCCCCCAAACCAGATCCCAGAAGTCCCCCGGGTGCGCGATGGAGAAGTCATGGAAGTCGGCCAACGTCACCATCGGAAGGTCGGTGACCGCTTCCACCTCCCGCATGACGCGCTGCACGGTGGATCGGGATGCGACGGCCTCGCGGGGCCGCCACAGGGGGCCAGCCAATGGACGCCTCAGGAGGAGGTCGGGGCGGGGGTGACCGCCGCAGTGGCGGCTGGCGTCGTGGCGGGTGAGGCACTGACCGCCGGGCTCGGGGTGCCCGAGATCGCCATCACCGCGGTCGCCGACGCACTGAGCTTGCTGGCCTCGGCACGCAGCCTAGCGGCGTCCTCGGCGGGCACCTGACCGCCGTTGGCCAGGGCGCTGGTGGACACGGTGGCACCATCGGTCACCGACGACTCGAAGGTGTCGACGAACGTGCGGTAGAACTCCGGTGCGTTGCCCGCGGACACGGCTGCGACGCAGGCTGCCTGGTACTGGTCCATGATCGGCTTGATGTCCTTGGCCAGTTGCTTGAAGTAGGCCTCGTTCTCTTCAAGGTCCTTGGCCACCGCCACGTCATTGAGGCGCGTCACCACCGTGTCCGTGAGTCCGTCAGCTGTCAGGGCTGCACCCAGGTCGGAGCAGGCGGGGTCGACCGTTCCCGTATAGGTGGCCGTGACGTTCACCGGGCCATTGGTCGCGTCCGCGGCACCCGTACCGGAGTTCCGGAAGAGGAAGAACCACACCAGAGCGATGACCAACAGTCCGACCAGCAGCGCGCCACCGACCAGCAGCGCAAGGCGCTTGGTACTCGACGATGAGCCACCACCGGAACCCGAGGAGACGGGCATGCCGGTCAGGGGATCGATGGACTCGGCCGTGGGGAAGACGTTGGTCTGGCCCATGGGGTTGCCGGGGGCCAAGCCCTGCGGCATCGGTGCTGGCGGCACCGCAGAGCCCCAGCCGCTCTGCGCCCCGGGCTGTTGCCATCCGCCCGGCGCGGGCTGTTGGCCCCACTGCTGAGCTGGCTGCTGCTGACCCCATTGCTGCTCGGGCTGCTGCTGACCCCACTGCTGCTCGGGCTGCTGCTGACCCCACTGCTGCTCGGGCTGCTGCTGACCCCATTGCTGCTCGGGCTGTTGCGGCGGTTGCGGCTGTTGCGGAACGGCACCCCATTGCTGCTCAGGCTGCTGTCCCCACTGCGGAGCCGCTGGCTGCTGTCCCCAGCCAGATTCTGGTGCGGCGGGCGTTTCGGGCTGCTGCCCCCATCCCGGCTGCGGCTGCTGCCCCCATGGCTGCTCGGGCTGCTGCCCCCACTGTGGCTGCGGCTGCTGACCCCACGTGGAGGGTTCAGTGGCAGGCGGTTGCTCGGGTTGCTGCGGCGTTGGCTGCTGCCCCCATTGCGGTGCCTGCGCGGCAGCCGCCCATGGGTCAGCCGGCGCGGCCGGTTGCTGGGGCTGCGGTTCTGGCTCGGGTGTCGGAGCCGGCGCCTGCGGCATGGCCTGCGTGTTCTGTGTCCACTGGCCGCCGTCCCACCACCGCACTTGGCCGGCGTCACGCGGATCCTGGTACCAACCCGGGGACGGGGTTCCATCGGACATGGCTGAACACCTTTCACTCACCTGCGTACAACATTAGGACCAGCGGACCCCTGACGGGCCAGCGACCGGCGGCGCAGACGGGTGGTCCACACGCGCCGCCTCGTCAGGCCTCCTGCATGTCCTCCAAACTCATACCCTTCGTCTCGCGGATGAACTTGACCACGAAGAGGAACGAGAGGACGGCGAACACTGCGAACACGCCGTATGCGAACCCCAGACCGATCGAGGACATTCCCGGGAACGAGACGCTCACAATGAAGTTGGCGACCCACTGCGCGGCAGCAGCCACAGCAAGCGCAGCGGCACGGATCCGGTTCGGGAACATCTCGCCCAGCAGCACCCACACCACCGGACCCCACGAGACGCCGAAGAAGACCACGTAGAGGTTCGCCGCGACCACGGCCATTGGACCTGCCGCACCCGTCAGATACGGAGTTCCGATCGAGTCGGCCCCCGCACAGCCCGCCTGCACGTCCACCAGCGCCTCGGTACATTTCTGGGCGGTTCCGAAGAGGAAGGCCATCACCCCCAACGTCACCGCCATACCCGCCGAACCGATGAGCAACAGTGGCTTACGACCCAGCCGGTCGACCAGGGAGATCGCCACCAGAGTGATCACCACGTTGGTCGTGTTGGTGATCAGGGTGATCAGGAACGCCTGGGACTCGTCGAAGCCGACCGAGGCCCAGATGCTGTTGGAGTAGTAGAAGATCACGTTGATCCCGACGAACTGCTGGAAGACGCTGAGCCCGATGCCGATCCAGACGATCGGTCGCAGTCCGAGCGCGGCACCCTTCAGGTCGCTGAAACGGGGCTTATGATCCCCGGACAGGGAGGCTTCGATCTCCCTGACCTTGGCGTGCTGGTCACCATCGAGCACGGTGGCCAGGACGGCAGCGGCTTCCTCATTCTTACCGATGCTCACCAGGTACCGCGGGGACTCCGGGATGGTCAGTGCCAGCAGTCCGTACACCAGGGCGGGGATGATCATGACCAGGAACATCCACTGCCAGGCCTCGAGGCCGAAGATCCAGGTGTTGTTGGCACTGGTCTCCGGCTTGCCGGCGCTGGCCGCATTGAGGATCAGGTAGTTCGTCACTGCGGTCGTGAAGATACCCAGGACGATGGCGAGCTGCTGCAAGGAACCGAGGCGGCCGCGCAACTGGGCGGGCGCGATCTCAGCGATGTACATCGGCGCGATGACCGAGGCGATACCGATGCCAGCACCACCGATGAAACGCCAGAACATCAGGTCGGCCACACCCAGCGGGAACGCCTGCCCGATCGCGGCGATGAGGAACAGCACTGCCGCGATCACCATGACCCGCCGGCGGCCGTACTTGTTGGCCAGGGTGCCGGCGAACCAGGCGCCGACCGCCGAGCCCAGCAGGGCGATCGCCACCACGAAACCGATGGCGTCGCCTATGTCAAACTTCGCCTTGAGCGCATCAACGGTCCCATTGACCACCGCGGAGTCGAATCCGAAGAGGAATCCGCCCAGGGCTGCGACGATGGCCATCCGGACAACACGGCCGGTGTGATATTTCTCTTCCACCACCGGGCCTGAGTCGCCGGCACCGGGAAGGGGTCCATGTGCCATTCGTGCCTCCCTAGAACGTGATGTAACGGAAAGTAGTCCCTCGAGTACCCGGCACGCGCGGCTACAGGCATGTTTCTGGACACGCAATCGGCGCGTTGTGCCCCTGCTGCTGCGCACCCCCAAGATGTAGTTGCGACGCATCCTGCGGCGATAACCTTGGGTACGGCAAAAACCCCGGCATGGCGAGCGCACATGCGCGACTAAAGTGATGCTTGTGACGCTGTTGCGGGTTAGTGAATGTGCCACCTTACTGGGTGTCAGCGACGATACCGTCCGTCGGCTCATCGAGGCCGGGACCCTACCAGCGGGCGCAGACGCGGCCGGCCGCAAGGCCATCGCCGGCACGGATCTTGCCGCCTATCTGCGACACCAGGCAACCGCGTCCGACGGCCTGGAGCACAGTTCGGCCCGCAACCGCTTCCGCGGTTTGGTCACCCGGATCACCGTCGACACCGTGATGTCGCAGGTGGAGATGCACTGCGGACCGTTCCGGGTGGTGTCACTGATGTCCAGCGAGGCGGTGCGCGATCTTGGGCTCGAGGTCGGCAGCCTGGCTGTCGCGGTCGTCAAATCGACCACAGTGATCGTGGAGCGGCCATGAACCGGTGGCTGCTGGCCGGCTTTCTCCTGGCGGGCTGTGGTGGGCCGGACGCCAACACCGTCACGGTGTTCGCCGCCTCGTCGCTGACGGCACCCTTCACCCAGATCGCCGACATCTATGAACAACAGCACCCCGGAACCACCGTCGCGGTCACGTTCGCGGGTTCTGCGGATCTGGTGGCACAACTGGAGCAGGGCGCCCCGGCCAGCGTGCTGGCCACGGCTGATGAAGCCACGATGGCGAAGGCCGGATGGGCGTCACCGCAGCCGTTCGCGACCAACACGATGACCATCGTGGTTCCCGAGGGCAATCCTGGGGAGGTCCGCGGCATCGCCGATCTCAGCAACCCGGATCTGACCGTGGTGATCTGCGCACCACAGGTGCCCTGCGGGGCGGCAACGGTGGCCGTCGAGCAGGCCGCGGGGGTCGACATCGCCGCCGACAGCGAGGAGTCGGCGGTCGCCGACGTCCTGGGCAAGGTGAGCAGTGGCCAAGCGGATGCCGGCATCGTGTACGAGTCGGACCTGGGCTCGGCCGCGGTCACAGGCGTCGTCATCCCGGACGCGGTCAATGCCACAAATACGTACCTGATCGCTGCTCGCGACGCCCGCGGGCGGGAGTTCCTGGACACGGTCGCCAGCGAGCAAGGCCAACAGGTTCTCGCTGACGACGGGTTTGGCCCACCGTGACGGTCCCCCGCTGGATCTACCTGCCGGCCGGCGTGGGTGCCCTGCTGATTCTGGCACCCCTGGTCGCCTTGCTCACCCGCGTCGACTGGGCCACACTGCCCGCCCTGCTCACGTCGCCAGCCAGCCTGGCGGCTCTGGGCCTCAGTGTGCGGACATCCGCACTGGCGACCCTGGCCTGCCTCATCGTCGGCGTTCCGATGGCATTGGTCCTTGCCCGGTCGCAGATCCGCATGGTCGCGTGGTTACGCCCGTTCGTGCTGCTCCCGCTGGTGTTGCCACCGGTGGTGGCTGGCATCGCGCTGCTCTACACCTTCGGCCGGCGGGGGCTGCTGGGCGGCACCTTCGAGGCCCTCGGGCTGCAGATCGCGTTCTCGACGACGGCCGTGGTCCTGGCCCAGACGTTCGTCGCCTTGCCGTTCCTGGTGTTGAGCCTGGAGTCTGCCCTGCGGACGTTGGGACCGGGGTATGAGGATGTGGCCGCCACCCTCGGCGCGCGGCCGACGCTGGTGCTGGCACGGGTCACGATTCCCACGCTGCTGCCCGCTGTGGTGACCGGCGCGGTGCTCGCCTTCGCGCGGGCACTGGGCGAGTTCGGAGCGACCATCACGTTCGCCGGCAGCCTGCAAGGTGTCACCCGGACTCTCCCCCTGGAGATCTACCTGCAGCGGGAGACCGATCCGGACGCAGCCGTAGCCCTCTCCTTGCTGCTGGTCGTGGTGGCGGTTGCCGTCATCGGTCTGGCCACCCGCCGGATCGGGCACGCATGAGCCTGATTGCCAGCTTCACCGTGAGCGACCGTGACGTGTCCGTCGACCTGGCCGTCGAGAACCAGGCCACCCTAGCGATCATCGGGCCCAACGGGTCCGGCAAGTCGACGGTCCTGCAGGTGCTGTCGGGATTGCTACGGGCGGACCGCGGCACGGCTGCGGTCGACGCCCGCATCTTGTTCGATCAGCAGACGTGGCTCGCGCCGCACCAGCGCCGGCTGGCGTTGCTGGCGCAGCAGCCACGGCTGTTCCCGCGCATGACCGCGCTCGGCAATGTCGAGTTCGCCCTGCGAGCCCGCCGTGCCGACCGGCACCAGGCCATGGACTGGCTGGAGCGGGTGGCAGCCGGCGATCTGGCCCACCGTCGGCCGGCGACCCTGTCAGGTGGTCAGGCTCAGCGGGTGGCGATCGCGCGGGCACTGGCAGCCGACCCGGATGTCCTGCTGTTGGACGAGCCCCTAGCCGCCCTCGACCCGAGTGTGGCGGCAGAGATCCGGCACACCCTGCGGCCGATCCTGGCCGGTCGTACCACGGTCCTGGTCACCCACGAAGTGCTCGATGCTGCCCTATTGGCCGACGATCTGCTGGTCATGCAGGGCGGGCGGGTCGTGGAATGCGGGACGACGACGACGGTCATGAGCAATCCCCGCACAGACTTCGCGGCTCAGATGTGCGGCTTGAACCTGGTACGAGGGGTGGCAGCGGGGCCCGACACGCTGGCGTCGAACGTGGGCACTCTGACCGGTTTGGGTTCCCTGCGCGCGGGCCAGCAGGCCGTGGCGGCCTTCGCACCAGCGGCTGTGGGCGTCTATCGCCATCCGCCGCACGGCAGCCCGCGCAACGTGGTGCCTGCCCGGATCACCAGACTGACGCCGCACGGTCAGGTGGTCCGGGTCGGCACCGACGCGTTCGCCGCCGACCTGACACCGGGTGCCGTGGCAGAGCTGGGCCTGCACCCGGACCTGGCCGTGTTCCTGGCGGTCAAAGCGGCAGAGATCCAGCTGTACGCAGCATGAGCAACCCCGGTGGTTGCCTGTTCACCGATCGTCAGGCAAGATACCTCTCATGCCGAACACCGCACCCCGCTTCATGGGTATGTGCATGTGTTCGTGTTGTTGTGCCTAGCCGCCGCCAACCCGCCATGACCATGGACGATCGGCGCCTGGGCCCCTCCAAGCCTCGATCCGGCCTGGAGTCTCCCTGACGCCGGTCTCCTGCACCCAGGAGAACCGATGCCGAGCAGTACCCGACCCACCCGCAGCAAAGAGACGGGCCAATGGGCCCTGGGTCAGCGTGCGCCCCTGAACCCCAATGAGGTCTTCAAGGCCGAGGACGACGGTCTCAACGTCCGCGCCCGGGTCGAGCAGATCTACTCGAAGGAAGGGTTCGCCTCGATTCCCGCCGATGACCTGCGCGGCAGGTTGCGCTGGTGGGGCCTGTACACCCAGCGCAAACCCGGCATCGACGGCGGCCGCACCGCCAGCCTGCCCGTGGAGGAACTCGACGACGAGTACTTCATGCTGCGGGTCCGCAGCGACGGCGGCATGCTCAGCCTCGAGCAACTGCGCGCTATCGCTGACATCTCGGTACGTTTCGGGCGCGACACCGCCGATATCACCGACCGCCAGAACATCCAGCTGCACTGGATCCGGATCGAGGACATGCCCGAGATCTGGCGGCTGCTGGAGTCGGTGGGCCTGTCCACCACGGAGGCCTGCGGCGACACTCCCCGGGTGGTCCTCGGCTCCCCCGTCGCCGGGATCGCGGCCGACGAGATCATCGACGGCACCCCGGCCATCGAGGAGATCGTGCGCCGC
>Ga0208938_1001647_pt1 | contig 12668 bp, 11 predicted proteins | sample AD_UKC125_MetaG_FD_184434 | JGI IMG/M metagenome (GOLD analysis project Ga0208938, IMG submission 184434) | Active sludge microbial communities of municipal wastewater-treating anaerobic digesters from USA - AD_UKC125_MetaG (SPAdes) (version 2) | ecosystem: Engineered > Bioreactor > Anaerobic >... | reverse complement strand
GGTGTTTGTTCAAGCTTCATCTTACCAGAGGGAGGGTGGCCCTTAAAACTTTTTTGCCTTACCTTACCCAACCCTTTTTACACACTATAATGGACAGTACTCTTCCTTTTGAGGGGTTTGCATCGTTTGAATTGGAAGCACTTGGTAAACTGATTTTCTTTTCCAGAATGGCCTTGCCGTCAGACCTTTTACTGGTGATCTGGCTCGACAGGATTAGAAAGACCGGGACATACTGGTTTTTTCGCTTATGAACGGATACAAAAAGGGGAGAGGCCTTTCTTCCGCACTCATCGTCAGTGAGACCTGCCAGCGAAGAGTAGATGGTTATCCTTATCTTGTTGAAATCTTTGATTTTTTTCTTTGCGCTTTTTAGGTTGTAGTATTGCAGTGGTAGGCCAAGGATCGTCGGCGGAACGTTCACTTCTTTTTTGTGTCCTCCAGGGCAGATACCAAGTCGTTGACACAGTCATTATATTGTTTGCGCAAGATTTGCTTTGCCTGAGGGTATAATCCTTTAAATTTTTGGGTGGTTTTGTAAAGCCCTTCGAAGAGAGATTTTTCATCACTGTAGCTTAAATTGGGCGGAACATGTATAATATTGCGCGCGAAGGTTGGAAACTCAGGTACATCGTTAAAATAGGTAGGTTTTAAGATAAATTGAGGGCCCTTGCTTCTTTCGTTGTATTTTTCGGCAAACTCCTTTATGGAATTTGCAACATCGCAGATGAACTTTTTAAATCCTTCGGAAGATAAATTGTCCCTTTTTGCATCAAGAAAGGAATCCCTGGAAAACGTCAATTCCTCTGAGCCTTCGTCGTCGGTTATTTTCGTTATCTCGAACTCGCCGAATCCCTTTCTGGTCTTTGCGCCAAAGCCCGAAAAGACCGAGACGAGCTTTAGAAGCTCGTGCAAGACCGGCCATATGCTTTTGTCTCTCATGAAAAATGTTATCTCGAACGTGGAGCCTACGGGCAGATAACTGTACATGCGCAGATTTTCTGTGTCTGATGAATCGTATAGTCCATATAGGACGTAGTTTATATTTGCTTGTCCTCCGTTAAAGATTGTTGAACGAAATCTGTGTCGGCGATCGTTTTCGAAGCGATCGTTTTCGAAATGTCCGATTGGCTTAACGTCATCTTTCCAGTCCACCGTAAGCCCGAAGGGCGCCCTCATGTCCTGGGAGCCGAAAATCAGGGACTCGAGCAGTTTCAAACCGTCATAGGTCTTGTCGTCGCCCTTTTGATCGTCGTGCTTCAAGCTGGTAAGGTTGTATATGTCGATCGCGCAAGGAGCAATGGCCCTAAACCAAAATCTCAACACGCCTTTAACGCTTTGCGGTCGCAATTCGAAGGGATATACATATGCGTTGGCCTTTGATTTATCCTGCTTTTTCGGCTCTTGCAGCTCTTGCGCACCGCGAGAAAACATGGGTGTGACGAGTTTACACGTCACCGTCTTTTGTGGCAAATCCGATCCCTCCTTTTGTCCAATTTACGGTTCTTACCTTTGTCACCTCATCATGCCCTAGGAAGTTCCAATACCTCACCCTGGATATAGGGGTTTTCATCTTGTTCTTTTCTGGAGCGCCTGTCTATGGCGATGACGTGCCTTGTGGGTATGTCGCTGTATCTGAGCTTATCCCTCGTTCTTTCGGCGATGTAGCCAAGTAAAGACGTTCCGCCCGTCAGATTTATCGTAGCTTCGTCGACCTCTTGCTCCTTTAAAAATGCGTTTACTTCACCCATTACTCGTTCGACCTCATCAATCCCTTTAAAGGGATCTTTCAGCGTCACCACGCAGATATCTCCGCTGAAACCGGCCTTACCGGTTATCTCCCAGACGTTATCCTTTAGCTCCTCAGAGGTAAGCACCACAAGCACATCTGGGTTTTCATGCTTTAGAATTGTATAAAGGGTGCCCTTAGCGTTGCCCATCGGAGAGATTACAGCTTTTTTCCGGGCGTTGGTACGAAACTCTCCTGTAAACTCAGCAATAGCCGCGTCTACGTCTTGATCTGCGATCGCCTTTAGACGTTTTTCCAATTTATCCATACTTGGCAGATTGCTGTCGCTGAATCCAAAATGGGCTACATGATTTCTTGCGTCTCGCAGAATGTCGTCTTCCTTTGGCAACCTTATGGATTCGCGGTCCTTTCTGTCTAAGGGGTTTAAATTTCTTCCATTTTGTACATAGGAATACAACTTTAAGTTGATGCGATATTCTCTGGCCAACCTGGCAGCCATGCCGTAATCCTGCGTTGCCATGTAAAAAGATATAAGCTGCCGTTCGGCCTCGAGTTCCCTTTTGTTGATCTCCACTTTATTATCTCCGGTATCAAGCTTTTCGTACCTTTCTGCTATTTTTTGCATCAGAGGCTCTAGCTCAGGAATGCATGTTTTGATCTCGTCATGTACATTGCTTGTCTTTAGCGTAATGTGGGCCATGAATGCATGAAGGGATTTTCGGATCATCCTTATAGATCCCAATCTGAGGGCTTTGGACAGTTCTCTTAATTCGCAAGTGAGCTTGGAAAGCTCCTGCGGAAGGTGCGTTTTATTTGCAACGCTGCTTGCGTAATAGTAGGCACTATTTTTTTCCTGCACCAAGTTACCCAACAGGCCGCTGAAGCCGTATTCCCTGAATTCCCTTGCGGCAAAAAGCCATTCGGCCATCTCCATAACGGGCGTTAAATTAAGGCATTCCGTGGAACATGTGGCAGTGTCATACTGTCCGTATACGACGGTTACGTCCGCATCTTTAACCTCCTTGGCATAAAGGGATATCACTACGGCCATGATCGGAATGGACCTGAAGGAATGGGTTGTATCCAAAATGATCTTTTCTCCGTAGTCGATGACGCCAAGCATTTTAGTAACCAAATCTACAGGGTTTAAATCGTAGTCGGCAGATATAGTTTTGGTATCAAACTGTATCATATTTTCATTTAAATATGAGCTTACTTTATCCCAGGATTTGGAATTTTCCGATTCTTTGGTGAGAAAAAATATGACTTCAAGGTTTTCCTCTGGTTTGTGTGTGCGGAAGTATTCGATAAGGGCAATGGGGAAAACCGCTTGATTCGTTTTAAAAGTTCCGTTACAGCCTTTCGTAAAAATATCGTGATTAATGCTGATTTGACTTGTCTTGTAACTTGCTGTACCCAGAAACGTCAAAATTTTAGTCAATCATAACACCACCCTTGCACGGTATTCGTAGCAAATTTATGACGGATGTCGCTTATTCGAATTGCTATTTATCGCTTGGTAAAATTACCATGTTATGCTTAGTATATAACAGAAGCTATTGTGATATCAATAAGAAAAATTAGAACCTGATAGCGTAAAATATTTTTCCTTCCTAAAAAACTTCTACAAATATATTTTACGGGATCGGGGTCCAGTGCCCACTTAAAGAGCATGATCTCTTTAAGAGCCAAAGACTATGTGCTGGCGGAAATCATCCCACAACCATCTTTTTGTTCTAAAAACTTGTGATAAACACTTGGCTTGATTTAAAGATGAATTACCATTTGACAAACAGGGTAATCGGTGATAAATTACCTGTACTATGGTTGTATAGCTCTAGTATAATAGTTGTATTTAAGCAGAGAGAGGTTGACCATGCAGCAAAAAACGAAAAGAGATATAGCTTATGAAGAGATTAAAAAGCTTATTCTTAGCGGTAAGCTCTCCAATGACACGTCTATTTCGGAGAACGTATTGGCGAACATATTAGGCATGAGCCGAACTCCCGTAAGGGATGCTATAAGACGCTTGGAAATGGATGGATTCGTCAGGATAATCCCCAGCCAAGGTATCGTGATCCGAGAAGTTTCTATAAATGAGGTCAAAGAAATTTACGATATGCGCATAGCTTTGGAAGAATTCGTGACGAAAGAACTTGCAGGCGCACTTTCTGAAAAGGATTTTTCCAACCTAGAGAAGATCCTAAAAAAACAGGAGGAGGCATGCAAAAAAAGGGATGCCATTGCCTTCCATGAAGAAGATCGCAACTTTCATGACTACCTGATGAGGGTTTACGGCAATTCTATGATAACCGATTTCATTGCGAGGCTTCGGGATCGCATAGAAGGCATCAATATAGACATGCTCAAACTACCAGGAAATATGGGGACCTTTTATGCCGAACACAAAAGGATTTTAGAGGCCTTGCGCAAAGGAGATGGTGAAGCCGCTGCCAAGGAGATGGATGAGCATCTTAAAGGTGGAAAGATGAGGCTAATTGTGGGCTAATCTTTGAAAGCCCCGGCTTTGAAGAAGTAATGGGGGTGATTGCAGTTGGCAGAGTGGGATGAGGATTTGTTGTGTCGCTTTTATAGGACGATGGTTACCATCAGGTTTTTTGAACAGGCGGTAGAAAAGCACTTCCTTGCAGGAGAAATCCCGGGGTTCGTACATCTGTACATAGGCGAAGAGGCAATTGCTACAGGCGTGTGCGCAAATCTTACCGAGGATGATTACATAGCAAGCACTCACAGAGGTCACGGCCATTGCATAGCTAAGGGAGCTGACGTTAACAAGATGATGGCCGAACTCTTTGGCAGGCGTACAGGGTACTGCAAGGGTAAGGGTGGTTCCATGCATATAGCTGATTTCAGCATAGGCATGCTCGGTGCAAATGGAGTTGTGGGCGGCAGTTTACCTATAGCGGCGGGGGCAGCTCTGGCAATAAGCATGCTCGATCAAAAGAGAGTTACCGTAGCCTTTTTTGGCGACGGTGCATCAAACAGAGGTACCTTTCACGAGTCTGCAAACCTCGCCAGCGTGTGGAAACTCCCCGTAATATTTTTATGCGAAAACAACCAGTACGCTTCGACCACACCTTATAAGACTACCACGTCAGTAGAAGACATAGCCGACAGAGCTCACGGATACAGCATGCCCGGCGTTGCGGTCGATGGCAACGATGTCTTTGCCGTCTACGAGGCTGCGAAGGCAGCCATAGAAAGGGCTAGAAACGGCGGAGGCCCGTCTCTGCTTGAGGCCAAGACGTATCGAGTAAAAGGACATTTTGTGGGCGATCCGGAGCTTTATCGCTCCAAGGAAGAGGTTGAAGAAATCTTTAAGAAAAGGGACCCTATCTCCAGATTTGAAAAGCAGGTATTAAACGAAGGTTTATTGAGTCAAAAAAAGCTCGATGACATAAAGCTTGAGGCTCAAGAAGTGATTGATAATGCGCTTGCCTTCGCTAAGGCGAGCCCAGAACCCGATCCCTCTGAGCTTCTTAGCGATGTTTATGCATAGGGGATGGATACAATGAGAGAAATTACGTTTGCTCAGGCGACGCTAGAAGCTATGGATGAAGAGATGTCTCGTGACGAGCGAGTCTTCGTATTGGGCGAGGACATTGCCCGCCAAGGCGGTATATTTGGCCAGTTCAAGGGCTTGCCGCAAAAATTTGGCACCGATCGCGTAAGGGACACGCCTATTTCGGAAACGGCCATCGTAGGAGCTGGAGTAGGAGCAGCTCTTGGAGGCATGAGGCCAGTGGTTGACATGCACTTCGCTGACTTTATGGGGGTGGCCATGGATGAACTCTTTAATCAAATGGCTAAGATACATTTTATGTTCGGCGGACAAAGGTCCGTGCCTGTAGTGGTCCGCGCACCGGATGGCCTCACCAATCAAGCCGCCGCTCAGCACTCCCAATCTATAGAGGCCTGGTTTTTGCACATTCCAGGTCTAAAAGTAGTAATTCCATCAAACCCGGCCGATGCGAAGGGTTTGCTCAAATCTGCTATCCGAGACGATAACCCCGTCATATACTTTGAACATAAAATGCTTTTTTCGGAGATAGGTCCGGTTCCTGACGGAGAACACCTTGTGCCCATAGGCGTGGCGGCCGTCACAAAGCCGGGCAGGGACATAACCATCGTTTCATACTCATACACAATGAAAGTTGTAATGAATGCTGTCTCCATGTTGAAAAATGACGGGATTGACCCCGAGGTAATAGACTTAAGGACAATTTCCCCCATCGATAAAGAAACCATCCTAAATTCCGTAGCAAAAACTCACAGGCTTGCAATAGCTCATGAGGCCGTAAAACAGGGCGGTGTTGGGGCCGAAATTGCGGCCATCGTAGCGGAAGAAGGGATTGACTTCTTAGATGCCCCTATATTACGCTTCGGTGCGCCTTTCACGCCTGTGCCCTTTGCCAGGTCCTTGGAAGCAGCTTATAGGGTGAAGGCTGAGGATATCTATTCCGGCATTAAGGCATTATTTGACTAGACAATAAGGGGGTGGCGCTTGAAAAAGGATTAAAGGGACGAGAAAGTTCATGTGCTGCAAAAGGCTTTATCAAATCGCGAAAGGAAGGTGAATTGTTCGGCCATAGCCGGGCAGAAAAAAATGAAAAAGGTGCTGTGCATGGTTTTGGCAGTAGTGTTGCTTTTAGGAGTAATCGGGCTTAATGAAGCGTCTGCAGCAGCGCTCAAAAAAGAGTACAAGCTGACGATGAATGTCTCTACCGATACTGCGTGGGGCAAGGGTGGCGTGAAGTTTGCGGAGCTCGTGAAGGAATACACCGACGGCAAGGTAAACGTGAAGGTATATCCCAATGCCCAACTTGTGGGCGGCGACCAGATCCGTCAGGCAGAGATGGTTTCAAGCGGAGCCATAGATTTCATGCTTAACTCAACGATCAACATCGCCCCCATAATCCCGGAATGCAACGTTTTCTCCCTTCCCTTTATGTTCCCAGACCATGAGGCCGTCGATGCTGCAACCAAATCCGCAGGCGGAGATATGGTTTTTCAGGCTCTGGAGAAGCACAACATGGTTGGCATCGGCTGGGGCGAAAATGGCTTTCGCGAACTTACGAACAACGTCCGACCGGTAGCTCATCCTGATGACTTGAAAGGTTTGAAGATAAGGGTTGTTACCCCCATCTATGTTGATATCATGAGGGCTCTCGGAGCTAATGCCGTGGCAATGAACTGGGGCGAAGTCTTCACCGCTTTGCAGCAGGGCGTCATCGACGGTCAGGAAAACCCCATTGTTGGCGTCATTATTCCGAACAAAATCTACGAAGTACAAAAATATCTGACAAATTGGCACTACTCATATGACGCGCTCATTTTAGCCGTCAATAAGCAAGTTTGGGATGGTTTCGATCCTGAGATCCAAAAGCAGATTAAAAAGGCAGCCGAGGACTCGATGCACTGGCAAATTCATGATGTAAGCCGGGTTGGTTTGAAAGACGGATTAGAGTTCCTCAAGTCAAAGGGCATGATCATTACTGATCTCACGCCTGAGCAATTAGATGCATTCCGCGAGCGCACAAAGCCAGTTTACGACAAGTGGGTGCCGAACATAGGGCAAGACTTGGTAAAGGTCTTTGAAGAGGCCGTTGCCGGGAGCAGATAAGATAAGCAGATAAGCAAAGGGGGCCGTGTTTTGCGCGGCTCCCCATGTTCTTGCTTAGCGGCTTGACAGGTTTTGTGCAGCTAAGAAAGGGGCTGTGTTATGGCATGTTTAAACTACTCGATAAGGCTGAAGAGTGGATATGCGCTATAATGCTTTTCTTCATGGCCATTCTGGCCTTCGTCAATGTGGTGGTAAGGTATCTTACGACCTTTTCTTTCGCCTTCTCTGAGGAACTTTTGGTCAACTTATTTGTATGGATCACAATGCTCGGGGCCTCCATAGCCATGCGAAAAGGTGCACTTTTAGGTGTCACATTTTTAGTCGATCGCTTACCTGTAGCGTTTAAAAAAGCTGCGTCCGTGTTGGTTACCCTTTGCGGTGTTGTTCTCTTCATTCTCCTTGCGTATCATGGTGTCGATATGGTGAGGTCGGAATATAGGTCCGGGATGACTACTTACTCTATGGCTCTGCCCATGTGGATATTCGGCATTGCCGTACCGGTGTGCGCTTTTCTACTCATCGTAAGGACAATTCAAAGAGGCGTAATCGAATGGAAAGAGCTTTCTTTACAAGATACGTACCAGATTAACTCAAGCACGGAGGTGAAGCTCAAATGAACCTCGACCCTGGCATAATATTGCTCGGCCTTTTCTTCGTCATGATGGCTTTTAAGGTACCTATAGCAATAGCCTTAGGTTTAGCCGGTATGGCTGTCGTCTATTGGTTTGATCTAGGCGCACAAATGTTTGCTCCCGTATTTTTTGCTAATATATCTAAGTTTTCGCTTTTAGCCATTCCCTTCTTTATACTAGCGGGCGTCATCATGGGTAGAGCGAAGATATCAGATAAGATCATCAGGCTCATAATGCTTTTGGTAGGTCCCATAAGCGGAGGGATGGCTATTGTGACGGTAATAACGGCGCTCTTTTGGGGGGCTGTCTCGGGATCGGGGCCTGCTACGGTTGCTGCTTTGGGCACAATACTAATCCCTGGCATGGTAAAAGCCGGTTATAGTAAGTCTTTTGCTGCAGCGCTTACTTCCTGTGCCAGTGGCTTGGCCATTGTAATCCCACCCAGCATAGGCTTTATAGTCTATGGCGTCATTACCGGAGCATCAATAAGTGAACTCTTCCTAGCCGGCATTATCCCGGGGATAGTCGTGGGTTTGTTTCTCATATTTGTTGCCTTCCTCATCTCTCTGGCAAGGGGGTATAAAGGAGAAAGCTTTGGCACCGCTCGAGAGGTGTTGCACGCCTTCAAGGATGCTTTTTGGGCGCTTATTACTCCCGTCATAATATTGGGCGGCATATACGGTGGGATATTTACACCTACCGAAGCAGCTGCTGTGGGCGTGGTTTACGGTCTCTTTGTGGGTTTTGTGGTTTACAGGACACTTACCCTCAAGGACTTGTATGAACTATTAGTGGAAAGCTGTGTCTCTTCTGCGGTTGTGATGCTGGTCGTTTCCTTTGCTGGGATCTTTGGTTGGGCCATGACGGTTCTTGGTGTGGTAGAAAGGATATCGCAAGCGGTTATATCCTTGAGCTCAAACCCCTATGTTGTCATAGCTTTGATAAACGTGGTCCTAATAATAGCGGGAGCACTTTTAGATGCCATATCCATTTATTATTTGCTATTGCCGATCTTCATGCCTATTATGGCCCATTTTGGGTGGGATCCAGTTTGGTTTGGCATAGTTATGACGGTGAACTTGGCTATAGGGCAAGTTACGCCGCCAGTAGCGGTCAATCTCTATGTGGGGTGCAATATCGCGGGCATTTCGATGGACGAGATTTCGAGAGCCGTCGTTCCCTTCGTCCTTGCTTCGATAGCGGCTTTAGCGGTTATTTGTTATGTTCCGGCTATTAGCCTGTGGTTGCCGAACATCTTGATGCGGTGAGACAGGCGCGGACCTCGGTGTTGATAATGACCAGCAGGGCCACCTGCATTATAGGGCTTTCAAAAAACTTAACCGGTTCTTGACAGGCTTTTGAAACTAGCGGTAGTATATATATTACAGTGCACTAACAAATGTATATTAGGCTAAAAGACGTTTAAACTTTAAAATACTGTCATAAAATAAAATAAGTGAACTGGTCAGCTAAAAACCCTGGTTACTGTGGTTGCAGCAAAATGTGAATATTAGGACTTATAAAATACAGCGGCGTTAAACTTTATGAGGAGAGGAAAGTTAATCGTTCTTGCAAAGGGGGAGTTGTCGTGACGAATGTCATCGTAGTAGGAGGCGGACCAGGAGGTTATACTGCGGCTATTAGAGCGGCCCAATTGGGATGCGACGTGAAATTGATCGAGAAAGTAAAAATTGGCGGGACTTGTCTCAATAGGGGATGTATTCCCACAAAGGTCTTGCTTCATGCATCTCACATTCGTGATAGCTTCAAGAAAGCTCAAGAATATGGATTTTCAGTCGAAAACGTTTCGTTTGATTGGAAAACGCTCATGCAGCGAAAGGAAGACACGGTAAAACAGCTAACGGATGGCGTAGAAGCCATCCTGGAATCTTGGGGTATCGAAATAATATACGGCGAGGCTTCCTTTGTAGAACCCCACGTCATTGCAGTAACAGACGAGCAAGGGTCAACCACAAAAATAAATGGCGAAAATTTCATCGTAGCAACCGGCTCAAGGACTTCACTGCCACCGATAGAAGGGCTGCGGAGCGAGGGCGTCTTGACCAGCGATGATGCGCTTTGCATCGATGAGCTTCCTTCGTCTATCCTCATAGTGGGCGGCGGAGTGATTGGCGTCGAATTCGCCACGCTGTTTTCTAACCTTGGCTGCAGCGTAACGGTGGTTGAGTTTTTACCCAGAATTTTATCGAACATCGACGAGGAGCTTGCCTCCATTGAGCATGAAATTTTGTCTTGCAAAGGAGTTGCCATTCATGCGTCAACGAAGGTCACGAAGATCGAAAGATCAGGCAATACTTTGACCGTTACGCTTGAAGGTGAAGGGGGGGGAACGTCAAAAGTTGAAGTCAGCAACGTTTTACTGGCTGCCGGGCGGCTTCCCAACACCAGTGCCTTAAACCTGCAAAACATAGGGGTAAAGGCCGAGCGAGGCCGCGTCATTGTGGACAAATACATGAAGACTAATCTTCCTCACATTTACGCCATTGGCGATTGCGCTTCCCCTTTTATGCTTGCTCACGTAGCGATGGCCGAAGGCGAAGTGGCTGCGGAAAACATAGCTGGGAATGTGTGCGCAATGGACTACACGGCGGTTCCGTCGTGTATCTTTACAGAGCCTGAGCTTGCCTCGGTTGGGATGTCTGAGGCAGATTGCCTCGATGCGGGGATACCGATAAAGGTATCGCGCTTTCCCATGGTAGGCAACGGAAGGGCTTTAACCCTTGGAGAAGCAATAGGAATGGTAAAGATAGTAGCCGATGAAAAATACGAAAAAGTCTTAGGAGTGCATATCTTGGGACCCAATGCAACGGAGCTCATATCCACGGCCGGCATGGCGCTCATGTTAGAAGCTACGGGAGGTGAGATTGCTAACTTGATCTTCGCCCATCCAACCGTCGGAGAGGCTTTGAAGGAAGCGGCCCTATTACTTCAGGGAAAGGCGATCCACTTTCCCAAGGCGTAAAAGCTATTTGGCGGAGGGGGTAGCAAGTTGAAAGGTTATTTTCCGGACTGGCTAAAAATAGAGGCACCTGCCGAAGGTGTCCTTGATGAAATGCAAAAACTTATAAAAGGCCTGTCGCTTCACACGGTGTGCGAAGAGGCCAACTGTCCAAACGTAGGAGATTGCTTTGGTTCCCATACGGCGACGTTTTTGCTGATGGGAGACGTATGTACTAGGAATTGCTCTTTTTGCGCCGTAGAACACGGAAAGCCCATGCCCTTGGACCAAAATGAACCCCTAAGGGTAGCTGAAGCTTGCCGTGTGCTGGAGCTCAAATACGTCGTTTTAACCTGCGTCACGCGTGACGACTTGAGCGACGGCGGCGCCCATCACATGGCATCTGTCGTAAGAAAGGTAAAGGAGTTAAACCCTGGCGCGAAAGTCGAGCTTTTGGTCTCAGATCTTGGCGGCAACTTGGAAGCCTTGCGGTGCTTGCTTGATGCCCCCTTAGACGTTATCGGACATAACGTCGAAACCGTTCCATCACTTTACCCAAAGGTAAGGCCACAAGCCATATACGAAAGAAGCATTGACCTCATAGAAAATGCCAGAAACATAGCTCCACATATCTTAGCTAAGTGCGGGATAATGGTCGGTTTGGGCGAGCTTTTCGACGAAGTTGTCCAGGTCATGAAAGATCTTTTAAGTGTCGGATGCGATATATTCACGATAGGACAATACCTGCAACCATCCCCCCGACACTTCCTGGTGAAAGAATACGTTTCCCCTGCTCAATACGAGGAATACGAAAGAAAGGCCTATGAATTGGGCTTTAAATCGGTGGTTGCAGGGCCTTTGGTTCGAAGTTCATATAAGGCGGACATTTGCTATAAGAAAGCCTCTAAAAATGGGAGGTGGTAAAGGGACCCAAGTGGCCTTTGTTGGCAAAAAATTTCAAGTAAAAGGGAGAGAACGATGTGGCTTGCCGTTCAAAATAAAGTATTGATCGGCTGCAGCAAATAAGGAGGTGGTTTTTTATGGCTTTAGTTGTTACAATGCCCAAACTTGGCCTTACTATGACTTCCGGTTCAGTGGCTAAATGGTACAAAAAGGAAGGCGACAAGGTAGAAAAAGGCGAAGTTATCTTAGAGGTTTCTACGGAAAAGATTGCCTACAAGGTGGAGGCCGCAGAAAGCGGCGTGATAAGAAAGATTCTAGTCCAGCCTGGTGTCAAGGTCCCTATCGGAACTCCTTTGGCTATAATAGCGGCCCCCGACGAGGACATAAACGAGCTTTTAGAGGAGGTAGCTGTTCCCGCAGAAGGTAAGGAAGAAGTCAAAGAAGTTAAACCGGCTGTGGAAGCATCCAAATCAGCAGCAGAAGAGGTGTTCATTAGAGCCACCCCCGTAGCCAAAAAAATAGCAAAAGAACATGGCATCGATTTGACGTTGGTAACGGGCACGGGGCCAAAGGGTAGAATTGTTGAGCAAGACGTCTTGAATTTCATAGAAAGGCAAAAAACTGCCGTTCCAGCGCCATCACCGGCAGTTAAAGCAGCAGAACCTAAAAGAATTCCCCTGTCGGACGTACGCCAGGTAATTGCGGAAAGGATGAGCGCTAGCTGGCAAAACGCCCCCATGGTCACTTTAAACGCCGATGTGGATTGTTCCTCCTTTAAAAACA
>Ga0208938_1001645_pt1 | contig 12685 bp, 13 predicted proteins | sample AD_UKC125_MetaG_FD_184434 | JGI IMG/M metagenome (GOLD analysis project Ga0208938, IMG submission 184434) | Active sludge microbial communities of municipal wastewater-treating anaerobic digesters from USA - AD_UKC125_MetaG (SPAdes) (version 2) | ecosystem: Engineered > Bioreactor > Anaerobic >... | reverse complement strand
ATGATGGTGTCGGCACGGGTGGTGAAGACGTACATGCGCCCATCGCCGATCAGCGCGCCGCTGTCATCGCGGATGTCGTGCGGGAAGGCAAAGCGCACGCCTTCCGACTTGCCGATCCAGTTTTCCTGCATCAGCTTGACGCGTTCAGGCCAACCCGGCAGGCCGGTTTTCACATGCTCCAGGAGTTCTTCGGCGTAGTCGGTGATCTTGAGGTAATAGCCAGGAATTTCGCGCTTTTCCACCAAAGCGCCGGTGCGCCAGCCCTTGCCATCGATGACCTGTTCGTTGGCCAGCACAGTCTGGTCCACCGGGTCCCAGTTGACGACCTGGGTCTTGCGGTAGGCAATGCCTTTTTCCAGCATCTTCAGGAACAGCCACTGGTTCCACTTGTAGTAGCTCGGGTCGCAGGTGGCCACCTCGCGGCTCCAGTCGATGGCCAGCCCCATCGCCTGCATCTGCTGCTTCATGTAGGCGATGTTCTCGTAGGTCCACTTCGCGGGCGGCACGCCGTTCTTCAGCGCCGCGTTCTCGGCCGGCAGGCCGAACGCGTCCCAGCCCATGGGCATCAGCACGTTGTAGCCGCTCATGCGCAGGTAGCGCGTGAGCATGTCATTGATGGTGTAGTTGCGCACATGGCCCATGTGCAGCTTGCCGCTGGGATAGGGCAGCATCGAGCAGGCGTAGAACTTCTTCTTGCCGGCATCCTCGGTCACGCGGTACGCGTCACGGGCGGTCCAGTGGCTGTGCGCGGCGCGCTCCACCTCGGTGTGGTTGTACTTGTCTTGCATGGGAACAGTCGTGAACGCCGCCATCGGGCGGCATTGGGGTGGCTACTGGCAAGGATTTTAGGCGCTTGACACCGCCGCCTCGCGGCCGGGCGCTCAGCGGGCGGGTGGTGCGCTGCGCGGCGGATCGGCCACAAAGCCAATGCGGGACAGGCCCGCCTTCTGCGCCAGTCCGATCACCTCGACCACGCGGCCATACGGCACCCCGTCATCCGCCCGCAACTGGACCTCGGTATCGGCACGCTGGCTGGCAACCTGGGCCAGGCGGGTGGACAGCTCAGCCGGGTTCACCGCCTGGTCATTCAGGTAGGCCTGACCGGCCTTGTCCACCACCACGGTCACAAAGGCCGGCGTGTCGGTGGGGCGGGCGCTGTCGGACCGGGGAAGATCCAGCCGGATGGAACTGGCCATCAGCGGTGCGGTGATGATGAAGATCACCACCAGCACCAGCATCACGTCCACCAGCGGGGTGACGTTGATGTCGCTGAAGGGCTGAGGCCCTTCGCGGCGCTCAAGCCGCCCGAACGCCATCAAGCCTCCAGCTGCTTGCGGGTTGCCGGGCTGCACCCAGCACCTGTCCTGGGGATCCGGCCCGTGCTGCGGGTTGGCGCCATCCGCGCATCATGCAACGCCCGCGTGATGAGCCAGCAGCTCGCGCAGGTCGCGCGCGAAGCCTTCGAGCTCGGCTTCGATCCGGCCAATCTGGCGCCCGAAGATGTTGTAGGCCAGCACGGCCGGGATGGCCACGGCCAGGCCGGCGGCGGTCATGATCAGGGCCTCGCCCACCGGGCCGGCCACCTTGTCGATCGTGATCTGCCCCGCGCTCGCAATGCCGGTGAGCGCGTGATAGATGCCCCAGACCGTTCCCAGCAAGCCCACGAATGGCGCGGTTGACCCCACCGTCGCCAACAGCACCTGGCCGTACTGCAATTTGTTCACCGCGCCATGGAGTGCATCCCGCAACACGCGGGTCAGTTGCTGGGCCCGGTCGCCGGCCGCGGCCAGCGTGCCAGGCGCCTCGGCCCGCGTCGACCGGATCAGCGGCAGCACCAGCGCCTCGCGGTCAAACGCCGCCAGGCGTTGCTGCGCATCGTCCAGCGAGGTCGACTGCCAGAACGCCGCCAGGCATCGCACCACGTCGCGGTGCGCCCGTGGCAAGAGCCAGACCTTCCAGAGAATCACGACCCAGCTGGCCACCGACATGCCGAGCAGCAGCAGCGCGACCAGCCGGCTGACCGCATCGCCCTGAGCGATCAGGCCGAAGAAACTCACTTCAGCCCCAACACGTCGGCCATGTCGTACAGGCCCGGACCGCGATTCGCCAGAAACCGCACCGCCCGCAGGCTGCCCTGCGCGTAGGTGACGCGGCTTGAAGACTTGTGCGTGATTTCGATGCGCTCGCCTGTGCCGGCAAACAGCACGGTATGGTCCCCCACGATGTCCCCGCCGCGGATGGTTGCAAAGCCGATCGACGACGGGTCGCGCTCGCCGGTGACGCCTTCGCGCGCGTAGACCGCGCAGTCCTTCAGGTCGCGTCCGAGCGCACTGGCGATCACCTCACCCATCTTCAGCGCGGTGCCGGAGGGCGCATCGACCTTGTGCCGATGGTGGGCCTCGATGATTTCAATGTCATAGCCGGTGGACAGCGCCTTGGCCGCCATCTCCAGCAGCTTCAGTGTCACGTTCACGCCCACGCTCATGTTGGGCGCCAGCATGATGGCGATGTCCTGCGACACCTCGGCAATTTCGGCCTTCTGCGACTCGGTGAAACCGGTGGTGCCGATCACGGCCTTGACGCCACGGGCGCGGCAGACGCGCAGGTGTTCCAGCGTGCCTTCCGGCCGCGTGAAATCGATCAGCACCTGGGCCGCGGCCAGGCCGGCATCCAGGTCCGCAGTGATGATGGGCCCTGCGGACCTTCCCAGGAACGCGGTCGCGAACTGGCCGACGGACGGGCTGGAGGCGATGTCCAGCGCGCCGGCCAACTGGCAGTCGCCGGAGGCGGCAATGGCTTCGATGAGCATGTGGCCCATGCGCCCTGAAGCGCCGGCCACAGCCACTTGATAAGGGGCGTTCGGGGTCATGATCACGGGCCCGGTTCGGGTCTGCGGAGGGTCACTCAAGCGGGGGATAAGTCCCGAGCGGGTTGCCGCCGGGCGGTGCGGCCAGCACGGCCTCGGGGACCGGGTATTTGCTCAGTTCGTCTTCGGACGCCTGCAACAAGGGCACCTTGCCGGACCGCTTCACGGCGTCGAAACGGGCAACAAACTCGGCCTCGGTCGGCATGGTGTCGCCGGTCACCCGATCCATGAGATCGCCGTTGAAATAGACCGTCAGGCGGTAGCGTTGCAGTTCCACCCCACGGCGTTCCAGCGTGAACACATAGTCCCACCGGTCCGCATGAAACACGCTGGCGACCAGCGGGGTGCCCAACACGTCGCGAACCTGCTGTCGAGTCATGCCGGGCTTGAGGTATTCGACCTGCTCACGAGACACGAAATTGCCCTGGACCACGTCGTTCTTGTAGGGATCGACCAGCTTGCGCGCCCCGTCCAGATAGCCGCAACCCGCCAGCATGGCGACCGCCAGGAAGGCGGCTGGGGCCAGGGTGAAGGCGCGGCGGGCACCGTGACGGGACAAGGCGGGCATGGGCATGAAGCAAACGATATGATCGTCTCATTGTAGCGGCTGGGTTCCGGCCGGACAGCCATCCGCGCGACGGAGAAAACACCCTATGGCCAACATTGACGAACTCAAGAGCACCGGGCTCAAGGCCACTCTGCCGCGCCTGAAGATTCTCGAGATCTTCCAGCAGGGTGCACAGCGCCACATGACAGCGGAAGACGTGTTCCGGGTCCTGCTGGAGGTGCGTTCGGACATCGGACTGGCCACGGTGTACCGCGTGCTGACCCAGTTCGAGCAGGCCGGCATTCTCAGCCGCAGCCATTTCGAGTCCGGCAAGGCGGTCTACGAACTCAACGAGGGCCAGCACCACGATCACCTGGTCTGCCTGGACTGCGGCCGGGTCGAAGAGTTCTACGACGCCGAAATCGAAAAGCGCCAGAACGACGTCGCCACGGCCAAGGGCTTCATCATTGCCGACCACGCCCTGAGCCTGTATGCCCATTGCACCCGCGCCAGCTGCCCGCACCGGGCCAAATAGGCCGCCGGAACCCGCCCAACCTGAAAATTTGAATAAAAATGGCGCCATGCCAGCGCCATTTGGTCACGTTAAGCTATCTTAACGATAGCAAACTCAGTGGCCCTGTCCCTTTTCCATCGCCCGGCGGTGCCGCTCGACGAACTCTTGGTAGGTGTCGATGCCCCGTAGCTGCAGGATGGCGCTGCGCACCGCCGCCTCGACCAGCACAGCGATGTTGCGCCCGGCCACCACCTGGATCACCACCTTGCGCACCGGCACGCCCAGCACATCCTGGGTCAGCGGTTCGTAGGGCAGGCGCTCGTATTCGCGCTCCATCGTTTCGCGCCGCACCAGATGCACGATGAGTTTCAGGCGCATCTTGCGCCGCACCGCGGTTTCGCCAAAGATCGCGCGGATGTCCAGCAAGCCGATGCCGCGCACCTCCAGCAGGTTCTGCAGCAATTCGGGGCAGCGTCCCTCGATCGTGGTCTGGTTGATGCGGTACAGGTCCACCGCGTCATCGGCCACCAGCCCGTTGCCACGGGAGATCAGCTCCAGGCCAAGTTCGCTTTTGCCGAGCCCGGACTCGCCGGTGATCATCACCCCGAGCCCCAGAATGTCCATGAACACGCCGTGCATGCTGGTGCGGTCGGCGAAATGCTTGGACAGGTAGGCCCGCAGCACGTCGATCACAAAGGCCGACGATTCGCGGGTGGCAAACATGGGCAGCTGGGCGCGTTCGCACATGGACAGCAGCGCATCCGGCGCCGTCTGCCCGTCCGCCAGCACCAGCACCGGGGGCTCCAGCGTCACGATGCGGGATATGCGCCGCGCGCAGTCTTCGGCTGTGGCATTGGTGAGGTAGGCGACCTCGCGCACGCCCAAAATCTGAACCCGGTAGGGATGGATGTAATTCAGGTAGCCGACCAGGTCGGCCCCGGAGCGTGCCTCCCGGATGGCAACCTCGTCAAACCGGCGCTCCGATGCGCCCAGGCCCGCCACCCACTCCCAGCGCAAGGTGCCACGATGTTCTTCGAACAAGACGTCCGCACTGACGACTGTGGGCTTCAAGGCTTCAGGCGGGCTGGGCCGACTGCCAGGTGGCAATCATGTGATGAAGCTGTGCCGAGTCGGCACAGGCCTTGATCCGCTCGCGCAGGGCACTGTCGCTGAGCAGTTCCGCAATCTCGGAAAGAATCTCCAGGTGTTTCTGGGTGGCCGCCTCGGGCACCAGCAGGAAGATCAGCAAGCCCACCGGCTGTTCGTCTGGCGCGTCAAAACCAATGGGTTGCGCAAGCTGGAAAACGGCGGCCATCGGGGCCTTGAGCCCCTTGATCCGCCCGTGCGGAATGGCCACACCGTGGCCGAGTCCGGTGGAGCCCAGCCGCTCGCGGGCAAACAGGCTGTCCGTCACCACGGCCCGACCGAGACCGTGCAGGTTTTCAAACAGAAGGCCCACCTCCTCAAAAGCGCGTTTCTTGCTGGTGGCATCGACGCTCACAAGGACTTGTGTCGCGGGAAGAATGGCGGCGAGTCGGTTCATGGTTCGAAGAAGCCGCATTATGCACCCGTCATCCCGCCTGTCCACGGCGGTCGGCCGACGGTCGGCTTTCCCCAAAAGCAAGCCCGGCTGACATGAAAAAGGCCGCCGGAAAACCAGGCGGCCTCTGGACGGACAAGCCAGCGATTACATCAGGCGCTTGGCCGTGTCGTGCTTGTGCTCCTGCACCCGGTCCTTGTGCCGGACAACCTGGCGGTCGAGCTTGTCGACCAGTTCGTCCACGGCGGCGTAGAGGTCCTCATGCGAGCTTTCAGCGAACAGATCGCTGCCCTTGACATGAATATTGCATTCGGCGCGCTGTCGTTTTTCCTTTTCCTTCTGCTTCTCCACGGTAAGCAGCACTTTGACGTCAACGACCTGGTCAAAATGCCGGGTGATCCGATCAAGCTTGGTGGTCACATAGGTGCGCAGGGCCGGGGTAACTTCGAGGTGGTGACCGCTGATCGTCAAGTTCATGAGGAGCCTCCTGTTGCTCTCTGGGTTGAAAACGCCGTCTTTTCTCCAAACGGCCGAGGGAATTGAATGCTTCCCCCGGATTCACTATGCCCCCGATAAGGGCGAAATGCAATCCCGGTCCCGCGGTGGGCCGCAACAGCGGGACCGCTCTTTCGGGCTGAGTCGCAAGTGATTGACGCTCATCAGATTTTTTCGCACCACCCGTTCGCTGACGCCTTTTCCATGCACCATGCAGGGACAAACCTGCGCACCGTCCATTTGCGCAAGACCACCCGCCCCGTGAAAAACCAGCCGATGGCCCGAGGTCCGGTCGATGCGCCGATGCGATAATCGACGCTCCTTTTCGGAGCCTCTCATGGAACCCTACCCAAGTCGGTAGCTTTCAACTCCCTGCTGGCATGGGGTTGGAAGCGAATGCACCACCCGCCAGACCCAGCCAACCCCATGGGAGTGAGCCATGCTCAACATTTTCACGCTAGCCAACGGGCGCCTCTTCCAGGAAGAGATCGAATCGCTCGAGGAGCTTTCGCGGTTCCAGCCGATCTGGGTCGATCTTGAATCACCCACGATCGAGGAAAAGCGCTGGATCAAGCAGTACTACGGCCTGTCCATTCCGGACGATGCGATGTCGGAAGACATCGAAGAGTCCGCGCGCTTCTACGAAGAGGACAACGGCGAGCTGCATATTCGCAGTGACTTCCTGATTGCCGACGACGACGCGCCACGGCAGGTCCGGGTCGCATTCATCCTGAACCAGCACAACGCCGAGCTCAAGAGCCGGGGTGTCCTGTTTTCGATCCACGACGAAGACGTGCCAGTCTTTCGTCTGTTGCGCATGCGCGCCCGGCGTGCGCCGGGGCTGATCGAAGATGCCAAGGAGGTGCTGCTCAAGCTGTTTGATGCCGACGCCGAGTATTCGGCCGACACGCTCGAAGGCATCTACGACGAGCTGGAGAAGGCTGGCACCCTGGTGCTGTCCGGCGACGTGACCGACGCCATGGCCGGCGAAGTGCTCGGGGCAATTGCACGGCAGGAAGACATGAACGGCCGCATCCGGCGCAACATGATGGACACGCGCCGCGCCGTCAGCTTCATGATGCGCAGCAAGATGCTCAATGCGGAGCAGTTCGAGGATGCCCGCCAGTTGCTTCGAGACATCGACTCGCTGGATTCACACACCGCCTTTCTGTTCGACAAGATCAACTTCCTGATGGACGCAACCGTGGGTTTCATCAACATCAACCAGAACAAGATCATCAAGATCTTCTCCGTGGCCAGCGTGGCCCTGCTGCCGCCCACACTGATCGCCAGCATCTACGGCATGAACTTTCAGCACATGCCCGAGCTTGCCGAGAACTGGGGCTATCCGTATGCCCTGGTGCTGATGGTGGCCAGCGCGCTCGTGCCCATGTGGTACTTCCGGCGCCGGGGTTGGCTCCAATGACGGCCGGCGCGGGCCAGCCGGTCATCGGCATTCTCGGTGGCAGCGGCGTCTACGACATCGACGGGCTGGACAACAAGCGCTGGGTCACCATCGACACACCGTTTGGCGCACCGTCGGATGCCCTGCTGTTCGGAGACCTGGCAGGACAACCGATGGTCTTCCTGCCCCGCCATGGCCGCGGCCACCGGATACCGCCCAGCGAGATCAACTTCCGCGCCAACATCGATGCGCTCAAGCGCGCAGGCGTCACCGACCTCATCTCCGTCAGCGCGGTGGGCTCGCTGCGCGAGGAGCTGGCTCCCGGCACCTTCGTGCTGGTCGACCAGTTCATCGACCGGACCTTTGCGCGCGAGAAGAGCTTCTTCACCACCGGCATGGTGGCCCATGTGTCGATGGCGCACCCGGTGTGCTCACGCCTGGGCGGCCATCTGGCGTTGGCCGCGCAGACCGCGGGCATTCCCGTCGTGCGCGGTGGCACCTACCTCGTGATGGAAGGGCCCCAGTTTTCCACGTTGGCCGAGTCGGAGCTGTACCGCGGCTGGCGATGCGACGTCATCGGCATGACCAACATGCCCGAAGCCAAGCTGGCCCGTGAGGCCGAGCTTTGCTACGCCACCGTGGCCATGGTCACCGACTACGACTGCTGGCATCCCGGCCATGAGGCGGTGACCGTGGACCAGGTCATCCACGTGTTGCTGGCCAACGCCGACAAGGCGCGCAGCCTGATCCGTCAGGTGGCCCCCGCCCTGGCCAGCGACGCGGGGGCGCCAGCCTGCAGCTGCCGCCATGCGCTGGACCACGCACTGATCACCGCCGCATCGGCCAGGGACCCCGCCGTCCTGGCCCGGCTCGACGCCGTGGCCGGCCGCATCCTGGGCAGCTGATGTCGGGCCCTGGACTGTTCGACAGGAGCACCGAAGCAGGCTTGCGCAGTCAGCTGGTTGAGGTCTCCCGCCTGCTGGTGGAACAGCGCCTGAACCGGGGCACCTCTGGCAACGCGGGGGCGCGCTTGGGCGACCACCTGCTGGTGACGCCATCTGGGGTACCCGCGGCCGATCTGGCGCCCGAGGACATGGTTGCCCTCGACTTTTCTGGCCAGGTCCTTGGCGGTGGACGGCCGTCGAGCGAATGGCGCTTGCACCGCGATGTGCTCGCCGCGCGGCCCGACATGCATGCAGTCGTCCATACCCATTCCCCGTTTGCCACCAGCCTGGCCTGCCTGGGCCACGACCTGCCCCCGTTTCATTACATGATCGCGGTGGCCGGCGGCCGGACGATTCGTTGCGCACCCTATGCCCTGTTCGGAAGCCAGGCCTTGTCGGACCTGGCCCTGGCGGCGCTGCAGGAACGAAAAGCCTGCCTGCTGGCCAACCACGGCATGGTCGCCCTGGGCCGCGACCTTGACGAGGCGCTGGCGCTCGCCATCGAGGTGGAGTCGCTGTGCGAGATGTATTGGCGGGCGTGCCAGCTTGGCGCGCCCGCCATCCTGAGCGATGCCCAGATGGACGAGGTGATCGCCCGGTTCGGCCAGTATCGTCGCCAGCAAGGCGACAAGGGGACTTCACCATGACGCCACCGCCGAAACAAACCGTCGAGACCTTGCGCTGGCGAAACCAGGAACTGGAGATGGTGGACCAGCGCCTGCTGCCGCATCACATCGAATTCGTACCCTGCGCGACGGCTGCGGACGTGACGCAGGCGATCAAGGACATGGTGGTGCGCGGCGCACCTGCCATCGGGTGTGCCGCTGCCTACGGCATCGCCCTGGAGGCCCTGCAGCATCGCGACGCGGACGCCGCGGCGTTTCACGCCGCGATGGGGCCGGCGTTTGACCGGCTGGCGGCCAGCCGCCCGACCGCCGTCAACCTGTTCTGGGCGCTGTCGAGAATGCGGTCGTTGATCCGGCACAGCGCAGAACTTTCAACGCCGGATCTGGCCGATGCCTTGTTGGCTCTGGCCCATGAAATCCTTGCGGAAGATGTCCGGATCAACCGGGCGATGGGCGCCCACGGCGCCGCCTTGCTGGCCGACGGTGCCCGCGTGCTGACGCACTGCAATGCCGGTGCCCTGGCCACAGGCGGTCATGGAACGGCGCTGGGCGTGATCCGCTCGGCGGTACAGGCCGGGAAACGGATCCATGTGATCGCCGACGAAACCCGCCCATTCCTGCAGGGCGCGCGCCTGACAGCCTGGGAAATGATTCAGGAGAATATTCCGGTCACCTTGATCACCGACAACATGTCGGGCTTTCTGATGAGCCGGGGCGAAGTGGACGCGGTGATTGTCGGAGCCGACCGGGTGGCTGCCAATGGCGACGTGGCAAACAAGATCGGCACCTACATGGTCGCCGTGCTGGCGCGCCGGCATGGCATTCCGTTCTATGTCGCCTGTCCGCTGTCGACCATCGACCTGACGATCGCCGATGGCAGCGCCATTCCCATTGAAGAGCGGGCAGCCTCCGAAGTCACCGGGTACCGGGAGCACCAGTGGGCCGCTCATGGCGTCGCTGTGCGCAACCCGTCGTTCGACGTGACCCCCGCCGAACTGGTCACAGCCCTGATCACGGAGCGAGGCATCATCGAACGTCCCGACACACGGAACATTCAGTCGGTCATGGCAGGAATACCGGCTCGGTGAAGGCCCGGCAATCGCCTATTTTTTGTCCCTGAGCTCGCGCCGCAGGATCTTGCCCACCGGCGTCTTGGGCAACTCGGCCCTGAACTCGATGGTCTTGGGCTGCTTGTACCCGGTAAGGTTGGCCTTGCAGTATTCGCGGACCTTTGCTTCCGTCAGCGCCGGGTCCTTCTTGACCACCACCAGCTTCACGGCCTCGCCCGACTTGTCATCGGCAATCCCGACGGCCGCACATTCCAGCACGCCCGGGCAATCAGCCACCACTTCTTCCACCTCGTTGGGATACACGTTGAACCCGCTGACCAGGATCATGTCCTTCTTGCGGTCGACGATCTTGAAATAGCCGCGCTCGTCCATGATGCCCACGTCACCGGTCTTGAAGTAACCATCGGCGGTCATGACCTTGGCCGTTTCGTCCGGGCGCTGCCAGTAGCCCGCCATGACCTGGGGCCCCTTGATCGCAATTTCCCCCGGCTGCCCGAGCGTGGTGACCTCCATGCCGTCATCGTCCAGCAGCTTGAACCAGGTGCCGGGCAGGGGCACGCCGATCGTCCCGGTGTATTCGGTGCTGGTGGTCGGGTTGCAGCTGGCCGATGGGCTGGTTTCACTCAGGCCATAGCCTTCACAGATCGGGCAGCCCGTCTTTTCCAGCCAGAGGCGTGCCACGGCCCCCTGCACCGCACTGCCCCCGCCCACGGCAACCTTGAGGTGCTTCCAGTTGACGGTGTTGAAGTCCGGGTGGTTGGCCATGCCGTTGAACAGCGTGTTCACCGCCGGGAAGCTGTGGATGGTGTGCTTGGCCAGTTCCTTGAACACGGCCGGCAGGTCGCGGGGGTTGGGGATCAGCACCAGTTTGCCGCCCATGCGCATGGACAACATCATGCCCACCGTAAAGGCAAAGATATGGTAGAGCGGAATCGCGCAGGCGCCCGTGGGCTGCTCCCCGCTCGGGATCTTGGCCATGACCGGCCGGTTCCAGACCTCCGACTGCAACACATTGGCAATCACGTTGCGGTGCAACAGGACCGCGCCCTTGGAAACCCCGGTCGTGCCCCCGGTGTATTGCAGGACGGCGACATCATCTCCCTTGATCGCCGGAGCCTTGAAGGCCGCCTTGGTGCCCTGCGCGATCGCGGCGTTGAAACGCACGGCGCCCGGCAGGTTGTAGGCCGGCACCATCTTCTTGACGTTGCGCACGGCCAGGTTGACGAGCGTGCCCTTGAGCAGGCCCAGCTGGTCCCCCATGGCGCACAGCACGACGTGTTTGACCGGTGTGTTGGCGATGCATTGTTCCAGCGTGGTCGCGAAGTTCTCGATGATCACGATCGCCTTGGCACCGGAATCCTTGAGCTGGTGCTCCAGCTCCCGCGGCGTGTACAGCGGGTTCACGTTCACCACCACCAGACCCGCGCGCAGAATCGCCGCCACAGCCACCGGATACTGCGGAATGTTGGGCATCATGATGGCCACGCGGTCGCCCTTGCTCAGGCCCAGGCCTTGCAGGTAAGCGGCCATCGCCTGGCTCAGGCTGTCGGTCTGGGCATAGGAGATGTCCTTGCCCATGAAGCTGTATGCCGTACGGCTGGCGTACTTCTTGAAGCTCTCCTCCATCAGCGCCACCAGCGACGGGTACTGGGTGGCATCGATGTCAGCCGGCACACCCTCAGGGTAACTGCTCAGCCAGATGCGATCGGTCATTCGAGAACTCCATCCATATCCGTAAAAACACGTATTCTGTCTCGAAACTGACAGGAAAATTCCTATGTTTTCCCTAACTTTCGGGCCGGGAATATCCCATCGCTTCGCCTTGGGGACGCCAGCTGGAAAAAAGGACCCGCGCAGGGTCCTTTCTTTCAACAAGGCCGGCCAGCAATCAGGCCTTCAGCGCCGTCAGCACCTCGTCCAGCATCTTCTTGGCATCGCCGAACAGCATGCGGTTGTTGTCCTTGTAGAACAGCGGGTTGTCCACGCCCGCATAGCCCGAGGCCATGCTGCGCTTCATGACAATCGACGTCTTGGCCTTCCAGACCTCCAGCACCGGCATGCCCGCGATCGGGCTCGCCGGATCGTCCTGCGCACCCGGATTGACAATGTCGTTGGCGCCGATCACGATGGCCACATCCGTCTGCGGGAAGTCATCGTTGAGTTCGTCCATCTCCAGCACGATGTCATAGGGCACCTTGGCCTCGGCCAGCAGCACGTTCATGTGGCCCGGCATGCGACCGGCCACCGGGTGGATGCCGAAGCGCACGTTGACGCCCTTCTCGCGCAGGAACTTCGTGATTTCAAACACCGTGTGCTGCGCCTGGGCGACGGCCATGCCATAGCCCGGAACGATGATCACGTTCTTGGCTTCGCGCAGCAACTCAGCGGTTTCCGCACTGCTGACGGGAACCACTTCGCCGGCCGGCTGGGCCGCGTCACCCTTGGGCGCCGGGGTGCCGCTGCCGGTGCCAAAGCCGCCCGCAATCACGCTGATGAAGCTGCGGTTCATGGCCTTGCACATGATGTAGGACAGAATCGCACCACTGGAGCCCACCAGCGCCCCCGTCACGATCAAGAGGTCGTTGGAGAGCATGAAGCCCGTCGCCGCCGCCGCCCAACCGGAGTAGCTGTTGAGCATGGACACCACCACGGGCATGTCCGCGCCGCCGATCGCCATC